>Ga0187851_10000562_pt1 | contig 37764 bp, 44 predicted proteins | sample June2016WEW_6_10_FD_132997 | JGI IMG/M metagenome (GOLD analysis project Ga0187851, IMG submission 132997) | Peatland microbial communities from SPRUCE experiment site at the Marcell Experimental Forest, Minnesota, USA - June2016WEW_6_10 | ecosystem: Environmental > Terrestrial > Soil >...
GCAGGGATATCCGGTGGCGAGCGGCCGCGGCCACTGGGTGCTCACCAAGCCGCTCGCCAACGGGGACCGCGCGGTCGTGCTCTTCAACCAGACGGACACCCGGGCGACCATCTCGACGACGACGGGTCGCGTCGGCATGCGGCCGGCGGCCGTGTACACCCTGCGCAACCTGTGGACCGAGACGGTGACGGAGACGGCGGCGGCGATCACGGCCACGGTGCCGGCTCACGGCGTGGTCATGTACCAGGTCGCGACGGTCGCGAGGCTGTCGAGCCGCTAGGTCCGCCCACGCTGCGCCACCGCCGCCGTCGCCCGCAGCGGCGCAGAGCTCACACCTGCCGGTGGAGCACCGCGACCAGCACCATCAGGGCGACCACACAGCCGCCGCCCAGGACCAGCGCGGCGGGCGAATTGGCGTCCGCCATGGAGGTCAGGGCCAGGGCCCCCAGGCCGACCACGGCACCGAAGGCCACGACGGCACCGATGCGCAGCCAGCGCCTCAGCTCGACCGCCCGGCTGACCGCGTGGGGCTTCCGCCACTCGCATGAGGTGTAGGCGAGCTCGCCGGTGATGACGAGCAGGGCGCCAACCAACGGCGCGGCCAGGTCGATGCCGCGGCCCTCGCCGAGGACACAGACGGCGTACTCCGCCGCGAGCAGTCCGAGCCCCCAGCCGATCGACGTCGACCGGCCGGCGGCGACGGCACCGGCGACGGCGAGGACGCCGAGAGCGCCGGCCGCAACGGCAACCACGATCAGCGGGGTGCGCTCACCGCCCAGGCCGGCTCGCAGGGCGACCGTGGCGGCAAGGGCCGCCGCCAGGGCCACGCTCAGAGCGGCGGGGATCAGTGCCCGCGAAACCGCGCGCGCCGACGCCACAATTCCACCTCGGCCACCACCGGTTCGAGGGCGTCTCCCTCGCTCCAGGGAACCACCGCAGCGCCCGCTCGCAGGAAGCGGGAACGCATCACCTCTCGGTCGAGATCCCACACCCGCCGCGCCAGGGCAGCGGTCCCCGAGCCGGCCTCCTCGACGTGCGGGGTCGGCGAGAGCTCGATGACCGCCAGGTCGAATCCCCGCCCGCGCAGGTCAAGGAGGGCGGTGACGATGCGCTGATCGAGCAGCGGCGTCACGCCGACGATGAGCGCGTGAGGGGGCAGAAGGCGCACCGGAATCAGGTCGATGCCCTTCCAGGCGTAGCTGAACACCACCTGGGTGTCGAGCAGGGTGTCGACGAGCTGGTATGCATGCCGGGTGCCACCACCCACCTCGAGCCAGCGCAGGATCCCGCCGAACCCGATGAGCCCGACCCGGTCCCGATCGCGAAGCCACGCGGAGGCCAGCGACGCCGCCCCGCGGACCATCTGCTCCAGGGTGCCCGCCTCCGGCGGTCCCAGGTGGGTGAAGGTGTCGAGCAGGAGAACCACGTCGACGTTCCGCTCCGGGTACCGATCGTTCACCCAGAAACCGCCGCGACGAGCCGAGGCACGCCAGTTGACGCTGCGGATCAGATCACCCGTGACGTAGGGACGCACGTCGGCGAACTCGATGCCCTCCCCCTTCTGCACCGCCACCCTGCTTCCCGAGTAGACGTGGGTCCTCGTCGGCCGGATCAGGGTCCGCAGCCGGCTCGATCGTGGATAGACCCTGACCGCCATCTGGCCGGGCAGCCTCATCTCGAAGCGCCGCAACCCGAAGTCATCGCGACCGCGAACGTAGAGATCCCCGAGCGAGAACTCACCCCACCGGACGGGACGGACGGTGAAGACCACGGACTGGGCGGAGCCGTCGCCGCGACGCACCGCCGTGGGGTTCGCGGGCCCGAGCAATTGGAAACCGGAAGGAAGCGGCAGCCCGACCTCGAGGACCTCGAGCTCGGTGGGGAGGGCGATCTCGGCGGTGACCGTCACCGTGTCCCCCTCCACCACCCGCTGAGGCGAGATGCAGACGCGCGATCCCGGGGGTTGCGGCCGGCGAGACGTGGCCAACCCGACGAGGAGGAACACGGTGAGCGGCGCAGCCGCCGCGGCCAGCTCCGGGCGGCCGGCGGCGATGGCCGTCACCAGCAGGGCCGCCACCAGCCATGGATAGGCCAGGAGCCGGGGAGTCGGGGCCCAGGTCACCCGGCCGGCCTGGCCTGCGTTGCCGGCGCGGGCACGGTATCGAGGCAGGAGCGCACCACGTCGTCGCCCCGCATCCCCCGAACCCAGAGCTCGGGGCGCAGGCTGAGGCGGTGTCCCAGAGCCGGCACCGCCACGGCCTTGACGTCCTCGGGAACCACGTAGTCCCGCCCCATCAGGGCAGCTCGGGCTCGGGCGGCGGCGAGCACCGCCAAGCTCCCTCGCGGACTGGCGCCGACCTGCACGTCGGACCTCTGCCGCGTGGCCCGCACCACCTCGACGATGTATGCGGTGATGGTGGGGTCGACATGAACGTCCTCGACCGCTCGCTGCAGCCCGAGCAGGGTGGGGCGGTCGATGACCCGCTCGAGGCTCACGCTGTCGCTTCGCCGCTCCACCCGCCTCCGGAGGAGCTCGGCCTCCTCGTCGCCGGTCGGATAGCCGATCCCGATCCGCATCAGGAACCGATCGAGCTGCGCCTCGGGAAGCGGATAGGTCCCCTCGTATTCGATGGGGTTCTGGGTGGCGACGACGATGAACGGCGGGGCGAGCTGATGGCTGACGCCGTCCACCGTCACCTGGTGCTCGGCCATCGCCTCGAGCAGCGCCGCCTGGGTCTTCGGGGGCGTCCGGTTGATCTCGTCGCCGAGCAGAAGATTGGTGAAGATGGGCCCGCGCTGGAAGGTGAACTCCCCGGTGCGCTGATCGAAGATCGCCGAGCCGGTGATGTCGGCGGGCAGCAGATCCGGCGTGAACTGGACGCGCCGGAACTCGAGGTCGGTCACCTGGGCCAGGCACCGGGCGATGAGCGTCTTGGCCAGCCCGGGGTAGTCCTCGATGAGGACGTGACCACCCGCGAGCACCCCGATGAGGAGCAGCTCCAGAGCCTCCCGCTTGCCGACGATGGCGCGCTCGATCTCGTTCAGGATGGCCTCCCCGGAGGCGGCGACGTCGTGGACGCTGGCCATGGGTCAGATGCCCTCCAGCCGGTCGATGACCTGGCTCAGGTGGTCGAGGGTCGGGCCCCGCTCCGTGATCGAGGGGCGCCGGCCCGGAAGGCGTTCGAGGAGCGGCTCACCGGGGGCGCCCAGCAAGGCGGCGACGTCAGCGGTTGCCGGATCGAGCTCGACACCGCGCCGGCTGGCAAGGAGCGAGCAGGCAAGCTGGCGGAGGCGAGGTCGAAGCCGCGCCTGAGCGTCCAGGGCCGAGCCCGTGGCGGCGGCGATCAGCCATTCCAACTGGACGAGATCGGTCGCCCGAGGCGCCGCGGGTGTCGTGGTGCCGCGGGCCAGGGCCTCGGTCATCAGGTCCGGGGCGCCAGGGCCCCGCTGGCGCGTCCCCTGGAGCAGCCACCAGACCGCGCAGGCCACCAGGCAGGCGATGTAGCCGGTCACCGCCGGAGCCGCGGCCACCCGGTTGGAGACGAGCACCGAGGTGAGGACGGTGGCCAGCACGCCCACGACCACGGGGCCGGCGGTGCGCCTCACAACTCCGCCCCTGCCGGCGCCAGGTCCCGCCGGACCGCGGCCAGCGCCTCGAATGCCGCCTGCCGCACCGGCTCGTCGATGACGTGGATGCTGAACCGCGCCCTCTCGAAGAGGTCGGTGAGCCGGCGTGCCGCCTCCCGGCTGGCGCCGAGCAGAACCAGGCTGCGGGCGAGGTGCTCACCTGGCGCATCAGCCTCCCGACGGGGCGAGCCCGCGGAGGTCAGCAGGCGCTCCATCGCGGCGTAGGCGGCGATGACGGCGCGGCGCGGGTCGGGCTCACCCTCGAGAGCGTCGAGAGCCGCATCCACCGCCGCCACCGAGGCGGGCCGCTCCTCGTTGACGCCCTCCGCCTCGGGAGCCGGCTCGGAACGGGCGCGGAGGACGAACAGGAGGGCGACGGTCGCCGCCACCACGGCGATCCCGGCCACCACCCCGATCCACAGCGCCAGGGGGGCGCCCGTGGTGGCGGTGCCGACCGCTGCGGCCGGGAGCGCCGAGGCCGACCCACCGGACAGCCCCGCGGGCACCAGCAACCTGCCGGGGACCAGCCCTGGGCCGTGGAGGAGCGACCAGAAGATCCAGGCGATCATCCCGCCCAGGATCACGACGGGGAGCAGCACCAGGATCAGCTTGAACCACCAGGGAACGGCGGGTGGTTCGAGGACCCAGCCCGGTTCCGCCGGCCCGCGCCGCCTCCGGGGGCGCCGCCGCGCAACCGCCACGAGGACGGCCACGCACACCGCCGCAACCGCCCCGCCCAGGACCCCGACGAGGGCTTGGAAGGCGGCCGCCCATGCCGAGACCGTCGAGGGGACCGGGATCGGGCCGGCCACACTGCCGCGAGATCCCACCGCGACGGCGACAAGGAGCAGGGACACCACCACCAGCACGGCAGCCAGACGTCCACGTCTCCACGCCGGAGCGCCCGGTTGCGGGCTGCCAGCACCTGGCGGCATCCCGGTCCCGGTGCTCGCAAACATCAACAAACCTCAGGCCCCTTCAAGCGATCGTCCTCTCGCCAGAAGCCATCAGCGCTGCGTCGCGCGTTCGGCGGGCCTCATCGCCATCTCGATCCTACCACTTGCGTCAGCGCCCCTCTTCTTCTCCGGAGGCTCCCGCACCCCCACGGTCCTTCCTCCGCCCCGGCCGGGCGGAGGATCCGAAGAGCGCGGCGCCGCCCGTTACCGGCGGGCGGCGATCGCGATGATCGACAGGTGCCCCGAGGTCGAGGTCAGAAGCGCACCGGCCGGCAGAACGCCTGCTTCCCCGCGTAACTGGCACTGGCGCCCAGCTGCTCCTCGATGCGCATGAGCTGGTTGTACTTCTCCACCCGTTCCCCACGGCAGGGCGCTCCCGTCTTGAGGTGACCGGTGTCGAGCGCCACGGTCATGTCGGCGATGAAGCTGTCCACGGTCTCCCCGGAGCGGTGGGAGACGAAGGCACCCCATCCGTGGAATTGCGCGAGCCGCGTGGCGGCGATGGTCTCGGTCAGGGTGCCGATCTGGTTGAGCTTGATCAGCGTCGAGTTGGCGATGTCCTCCTCGATGGCGCGGGCGATGATGGCCGGATTGGTGCAGAAGATGTCGTCGCCAACCAGCTCGATGGTGGCGCCAAGGGTGCGATTGAGGACCTTCCAACCCTCCCAGTCGCCCTCGGCCAGACCGTCCTCCAGAAGGCAGATCGGGTAGTCCGCCACCATCGACGCGTAGTAGGCGACCATCTCCTCGCTGCTGAGCTTCCGGCCCTCGGTCTTCAGGTCGTACTTCCCGTCGTGGAAGAACTCACTGGAAGCCGGGTCCATGGCGATGCCCACGTCCGCACCTGGTCGCAGCCCGGCCTTCTCGATGGCCGCGACGATCAGGTCCAGGGGCTCGCGGTTGGACTTCACATGGGGGGCAAAGCCACCCTCGTCCCCGACCCCCACGGTCAGAGACTTCTCGATCAGGATGCCCTGCAGGGCTCGATAGATCTCGCTGCTCCAGCGGACCGCCTCATGGAAGTCGGCAGCGCCGTACGGAGCGATCATGTACTCCTGGATGTCCGCCCCCTGGCCGTGAGCGTGCACCCCGCCGTTCAGGATGTTCATCATCGGCACCGGAAGGCGGGTCGCACCAGGGCCACCGAGATACTGGTACAGAGGACGGCCGCTGGTTTCGGCCGCGGCCCGGGCGCAGGCCATCGAAACGCCGAGGATGGCGTTGGCGCCGAGGCGGCCCTTGTTGGGTGTCCCGTCCAACGCGATCATCCCCGCGTCGACCTCGGCCTGGAAGCTGGCATCCATTCCGGTCAGGCCGGGGGCGATCGTCTCCTCGACCGCGGCCACGGCGCGCAGGACCCCTTTCCCGCCGTAGCGGTGCTTGTCGCCGTCGCGCAGCTCCACCGCCTCGCGACTGCCGGTTGAAGCCCCCGACGGGACCCCGGCGCGGGCCCTGATCCCGCAGGCCAGGTCCACCTCCACCTCCACGGTGGGGTTGCCGCGGGAATCGAGGATCTCGCGTCCATGGATTCGAGTGATGGTGCTGTCCACTTCGTTCCTCCCGTACCGTCAGGTACGTTCACACTGCAATCGTTCACTCCCAGACTTGCTGCTGGAGCTGTCACCAACCACCAGGCGGGTCTGGAATCGAGGGCCCGGGCCTCCGGAGCGTGTCGACAATCTTCCACCGTGCAAACATCGGTAGAAGCCATCAGCCACACGGCACTGCGGAGGCGGGCCTCATCGCCCTCACCAGCAATTCTACCTCGGCTGCCACCCGGGGCCGGCTCGAAGCGGGCCGGCCGCCATGGCACCTCAGAGCCTGGGCGCGACGGCTGGTATCCTTTCGCCATCCCAGCGTCGACGAGCGGGTCACGAGCTGTCCCGCCGCCGTCGGCGCGCCGGCGATGGGTCTCGCCGCCACTGGCCGTCCGGCCTGATGGGCCCTGATCGAGCACGCTGATGGGAACCCACACGATGACCCGAGACGGTCTCCTGAGCGGCCTGAGGAACCTGGCCGAGCTCGACCTCCTCCCGGTGGACCAGCGCCGCCTCGCCGCCGAGGCCGCCGCCAAGCTCGCCGGCTCCGTCGTCTACGTCGCCGTCATCGGCGAGTTCAAGCGGGGCAAGAGCAGCCTGATCAACGCCCTCCTGGGTGATGAGGTCCTCCCCACGGGCGTCACCCCGGTCACCGCGGCCCCCACCCTGGTGCGCTTCGGCAAGACGCCGCGGGCAACGGTCCGCCTCTCCGACGGCACCGAGATCCCGATCGGGGTGGCGGAGCTCCCCGACTACATCACCGAGACCGGCAATCCGGGCAACCGCCGCGACGTCCGCGAGGTGGTGGTCGAGCACCCCTCTCCCCTGCTCGGACCGGGGATCGTCCTCGCCGACACCCCGGGAACCGGCAGCGTCCACGCCCACAACACCCAGTCGACCGTGGCATTCCTTCCACGGGTGGACGTCGCCCTGATGGTGCTGAGCGTCTCGGCTCCCCTCTCGGAAGCGGAGGGCCGGCTCCTCACGGCGGTCGGGGAGACGGCCGCCCGCGCCGCCGTCTGCCTCAACAAGGTGGACCTTCTGAGCCCCGAGGAGCTGACCGAGTCGCTCGAGTTCGTTGCCGCTCAGATCCAGGCCCTGACCGGCGGGATCGAAATGCCCGTCTTCCCCGTCTCGGCGCGTGCGGCTGCCGGAGGCGACGACGGCGGCCTGGGCTCCCTCCGCCAGTTCCTCTCCGATGTCATCGTCCACGAGCGCGAGCAGGTCGTCGCCGCCCGAGCCCGGACGGTCGCCGATGGCCTCGTCAATCTGGCAGACGCGGCCGTCCGGCTGGAGCGCGCCGCGTCGTCCCGGCCGGCGGAGGAGGCGAGAACCGCGCGCGCCGCCTTTGCCAGAGCCCAGGCGGCACTGGCGACCGACGCCGGCGAGGCGGTGACCCTCCTCCTCGCCGCCTGCCGCCGCACCGAGGCCGAGGTCATCGAGCCCCGCGCCCAGGAGCTCCGGGACAGCCTGCCGCCCGCGCTCCTCGCGGGATCGGACAAGGCGTGGGAGCCCGCCCTGGATCGGGCAGCCCCGAGATGGGCCCGAGAAGTCGAGGTGGAACTCTCCGTCGCCCTGGCTGATCCCCTCACCCGTCACGCCGACCGGCTTCAGGAGCGGCTGGAGCGCTTCGTCCGGAACGCGGGAGCGGCTTTCGGGATCGACCTGCCGCCGCCGCCGGACGTCCGCCAGGACCTGAGCATCCCACCCATCCGGATCGAGACGGTGGACGAGCCGGGTGCGGTCGCCATGGGTGTCCGCCAGCTGCGGCAGCACGTGCCCGGCGCCCTCGGAAACCGCTGGCGGGAGCGGGACCGCCATAAGCGCGCCGCGGAGGACGCTGACCGGCTCGCCGGGCGGCTGCGCTACGCATCGGTCCAAGCCGTCGACACCGCGGCGCGGGCATGGGCGCGTGACATCGAGAGCGGCTGGCGTTCGCTCAGCGACTCTCTCGGGAGCGCGGTGATCCGAGCCGAACAGACCGCCGGCTCCAGCACCGGGAGCACGTACCTCAACGACGTCACCGCGCGGGTCGCCGCCATCCGGGAGACGCTGAGCGAGACGTAGATTGTGAGGTGATGATGCGCATCATGAAGCCGATGCGCCTCGCTCACCCTGGTCACGGGGCGTCCAGGTTGATCCGGCTCCGGAGCCCGGGCAGACCGGTCCCCGATGGTGAGGGAGCCGCAGGGTCGCGTTGTGGCCTGGCCCGCCCGGACGGAGGGGTTCTCGAATGGTCGACCCGGTGACCGATACCAGATCTGAGCTGCAGAACATGTGGACGCGGGCCCTAGTCGGGGTTCAGCCCAGGTGGGGTCGGGACTTCGACGACCTCTCAAATGAATGGCGCCGCCTCTTCGCGGAGGTTTTGGGCACATTTCTCCTGGTGCTGGCAGCGGCAGGGGGGCCGGCGATCGCCGCCTACAGTCACGGTGCCGTCAGCCGCGTCGCGTACGTCTCCGCGCCAGGTCTGATGGTGATGGCGGTCATCCTCTCCATAGGTCTGATCTCAGGTGCCCACCTCAACGGGGCTGTCACCCTCGCGTTCGCGCTCCGCCATGAGTTTCCCTGGAAGCGCGTTCCCGGCTATTTGGCGGCCCAGCTCGTGGGATCGGTGCTGGCCTGCCTACTTCTGTGGGCCCTGGTCGGGAAGGTCGGCTTGCTGGGAGCCACCGAGCCGGGGCGCGGGGTCAGCGATCTCCAGGCCATGGTGATGGAGGCGGTCCTGACCTTCGGCCTGGTGACCGTGATCCTGGGGACAGCCTCGGGGGCCCAGAACGTCGGACCGCTCTCAGCCCTGGCGGTGGGGGGCTACGTCGCGCTGGCCGGCCTCTGGGCCAGCCCCATCAGCGGAGCGTCGATGAACCCGGGGCGGTCCTTCGGTCCCGATCTCGTCATGGGGGACTTCTCTCACCTCTGGCTGTACCTCGTCGGGCCCCTGCTGGGCGCCCTGGTGGCCGTGGGGGCAGCCCGCGCGCTGCGGGGCAGAGGGGGCGGCGTGATCGCCAACCGCGCCGCCCAGGGAACCCTGACCCCACCCTCGCCGGGAGGGGTTGCCAAGCCCTCGGGGCTGAGCAGCCAGAACTGACTCTCTGCAAGGCAGCATGATCCCCGACGGGGTCGAGGGGAGCGAGCCAGCCTCCTCGAGAAGGTGGCGGCTCACCGCAACGACCCCAGCGGCAATGGATCGCAGCGCAGCTACTGCCGCTCTGTTCCCAACGCAAACGCCAGTGGCGTCCTCGCGATCAACGCCGAGAAAGCGACGCTCAAAGCCAGCGTTATCCCAACCAGCGCAACGAAGCCGATGAGACCGTCCACGACGTCCCCGAAGAGCAAATGGTTCAGCCACATGCGAGCGCATACAGGATGATCGGATGGACGATGTAGATGCCAAGAGAGTATTTGGAGACGACCAGCACCCATCCCCGCAACGCTCCCCAGCCCCGCGCCATGGCATCAGGGCAGGCCAGCAGGAGAAGGGCAAGGCCAGTCACCAGGATCGGCAGGAGCGGGGTGATGAATGCTCCCGTGCCATGCGCGTAGGCAGCATTGGGAGCATCCTGGTACGTCATGGTCAGCACCAACCATCCGCCACCCAGAGTGAGTGACAACCCCGGCCACAGAGCGCCCCCATGCTGGCGCAACTTGGCGATGAGCTCGTCCATCGCAATTCCAATCGCGAAGTACCCAATCCAGTAAGGAAACAGGAGAAAGCCATACCAAATCGTGACCTCGTCGAACCAGGAGGAGGTCGTCGGTCCGTACAGTCTGAGGACGGATAGGCAAGCCTGCACAACGACTGCAGCGCCGGCAAGGAGCAGGCGATGCCGTCGTGGCCAGACCAGAAACACCACGTACAGCTGCGGAATGATCAGCAAGAAATAGAGGTGACCTGCGCCTGACGCCCACCACTCCCCGACCGCAGAAGAGGCGCTCGCGACCTGTCCTGTGCCCAGCGTGAAAACGAACAGGATGGGTGCCCAGATCAGCCACGGAACGATGGTTCGGCGCGCACGCCGCCACACGAACGGTAGTCCGGGATCCGTGTCTCGGTATCTGCGAGCGAGCAGGAAGCCGGCAAGCACCACGAATTCCGGAACCGAGAGATCGGAGAGGCTTGCCATCACCCGGTAGGGGGCGGAATTCAACGTTGACGCGGATGCGAACCACACGCAGGCATGGATGATGATCACGGCGATGGTTGCCAGGGCGCGAAGGAGGTCGGCGCCAGCATGCCGCCCGGCGGACGTGGTGATCGACGACGGCTCGATACGCTCAGCGCGATTCGGTGCCCGCTGCGATTGCATATCTTGAGCTGCCCCGGGGCTCATTGAGGCTGTGGTCATGGGCAAGCGGCCACCTGGGCCCGCCGGGGTTGCCCCGATCCTCGGAGATCGTGAGCCATCACCCGGCCAAGGCCTCGTCCCTGGTCCGGGCCACGGCCACCGCCGCTCTCGCCGACTCAGGCCACGGGTTGACTGTCACCCCCAGCGATAGGGGCACTCTCGTGGCCGGCGGCGTCTTCCTTGGAAAAGCGCACGACGACGACGGGGCACTGGGCATGATGGACACACTGCTGACTGACGGAGCCGAGCAGCAGGCCGGCGAACCCGCCATGTCCACGCGACCCGACGACCAGGAGGTCACCCGGTGCGGCGGCGCTGATCAGGACCGCGGCTGCTTGCCCCTCGACGACCTGCCGCTCGATCTCGACGTCCGTCGTTTCCCCGACGGCCTCGCCGATCGCCGCCTCGAGCGTCTCCTTAGCCGCTCGTTCAAGATCGCCGGCGCCGGCGCCGGGCGAGTCGAGCGACCCGATGAAGCCGAGGTTGCCGTAGCCCGCTGACGTCCCGCCCGCATAGCTGTACGCCCAGGCCTGCACAGCCCGCAGTGGAACCTTGCGGAGACGCGCCTCGGTCAGCGCCCAGCCCAGAGCCTCCCCGGAGCCTGGAGAACCATCGACCCCGACGACCACAGCCCCGAACTTCGCCGTCTCACGCTTCTCACTCATGTTCCTGCTCCCTGCTTGCTGATGCTGAGTCTTCATATGGGTAGAACTACACGCCGATCAGCACCCCGAGCATTCGGCGGCTCGCTGGCCGCTGAGGTTTGCAGGGCTGCCAGCCGACCTGGCAGACGTACCTAGGCCTTGCCCGCCGCTTTGTCCGCGGCCTTGTCGACCACGTCCTTGACCCGACCTTTGGCTCGGTCGATGCTGCCTTCGTTCTTGAGCTTGTCATCATCCGTGAGGTCGCCCAGAGCCTGCTTGACCCTGCCCTTGGCTTCGTCCGTATTGCCCATGGCGTCTCCTCAGATGGGTTTGCAGCGGAGAGCGCATGCTCTCGCGCTTCTCGACCCGATTACGCTCCGTCACCACACGGTCGCCTGTCTGTCCGCTGGCGGACCCTCAGATCGGGCCCTGACTCACGCAGCACTCCGATTGCCGACTGGCCGCCGTCTCAGCGAGGCGATTTGGATTGCGGGAGGGCTATAGGCCATGTCGAGCCGTCCGACGTCGGTGCCGGGCGGAACGATTGCGTCGATCTCGTCGAGGAGCTCGTCGGAGAGGACGAGCTCGGCACCGGCAAGCAGGTCATCGAGCTGTGCCATGGTGCGGGGGCCGATGATCGCGGAGGTGACCCCGGGATGAGCGATGGCGAACGCGATGGCCAGGTGGGTGAGCTTGATCCCGGCCTGCTCGGCGATGGGGATGAGCTGCTCGACGGTGTCGATGCGGTGTTCGTCGCTCATGTGCTTGAAGATCCTCGCGCGGCGGAGGTCCGTCGGCTGGCCCTTTCGGACACGGCCGGTAAGCAGGCCTTGTGCCAGCGGGCTCCATACCAGGATGCCCATCCCGTACCGTTCGGCGACGGGGAGCACCTCGGACTCGATGCCGCGGTTGAGGATCGAGTAGGCCGGCTGTTCGGTTCGAAACCGCTCGACACCGCGTCGCTGGGAGACCCATTGGGCTTCCACGATGTCGGAGGCGGGCATTTTCGAGGAACCGATCGCACGCACTTTGCCGATGTGGATCAGGTCGGACAGCGCTGAGAGCGTGACCTCGATGTCCGTGGTCGGGTCTGGTCGGTGGATCTGGTACAGATCGATGTGGTCGGTCTGCAGGCGTCGTAGCGAGTTGTCGACTGCGGTCATGATCCAGCGTCGCGAGTTACCCCGCTGATTGGGATCGTCACCCATCGGCATGCTGAGCTTGGTGGCGAGCACAACGCTGTCGCGCCGGCCCCGGAGCGCCTTGCCCACGATCTCCTCGGACTCACCGTTGGAGTACGCGTCGGCGGTGTCGATGAAGTTGATCCCCTCATCCAGCGCCCTGTGGATGATGCGGATCGAGTCCTCGTGGTCGGGGTTGCCGATGGCGCCGAACATCATGGCGCCGAGGGCGTAGGGGCTGACCTTGATCCCGGTCCGGCCGAGGCTGCGGTACTGCATTGCTGGTCGTCCTTCTGGCGCCCGGTATCGGGTGCCGTCTGCTCGCTGTCGTTCCCAGGGACATTGTGGACGCGGGCCATGAGTGGGAGGCCGCCCAGGCCGGAGTGAGGCCGACGCTGGTTGCACATTTCCGGGCCCCTTGAGCAAGTCCAGGCGCGCCTGGTCATCTGAGCAGGGGCGGCGCAGGCCCACTCCAGGCGTCCGGGCGTGTCGCGGCGGGTCGATGGCATCATCGACAACGATGGACGGGCCCCACCGGCACGACACCTCAGCTGGTGGACCCGTCGAGCCCGAGTCCGAGCCCGCGGCCGTGGGGTGGTCGGAGCACATCTCCGCGGCGCGCGCCGGGCTGACGCTCCCCCAGCACCCGCTCCCCGCCCCGGTCGAGGATGAGCTGGCACCGCCGCCCTCGGGGTGGCGCCGGTTCCTGGTGGAGCCCGCCCGGCCGGCGAGCATACGTGCCCGCCCCGACGCACAGTGGCTGGCCGTGGGCACCGTCTGCATCGGCGCCTTCATGGGCCAGCTCGATGCCAGCATCGTCACCGTCGCCTACCCCACCCTGCACAGCGCCTTCCACGTCGGGCTGGGAGCGGTGACCTGGGTGGGGCTCACCTACCTGCTGGTGCTGGTCGCTCTGGTCACCGCGGTGGGCCGGGTCGCCGACATGATCGGGCACAAGCTCCTCTACACGTATGGGTTCATGGTCTTCATCGCGGGATCGGCCCTCTGTGGCCTGGCTCCCAGCCTCGGCGCCCTCGACGGATTTCGGGCCGTCCAAGCGGTGGGGGCGGCCATGCTCCAGGCCAACAGCGTCGCCATCATCGCCCTGGCCATGCCGCCGGACCGCCTGGGACGAGCCATCGGCATCCAGGGGACGGCACAGGCCCTGGGCCTGGCCTTCGGCCCCACGGTGGGAGGCCTGCTGATCGCGCTCGGCGGCTGGCGTCTCATCTTCTTCGTGAACGTCCCGGTGGGGATCGTCGCCTGCCTCCTGGCGTGGTTCCTGATCCCGCGCAGCCGCCACCTCCAGAGAGTGGTGTCCTTCGACTGGGCCGGCCTGGGCCTCTTCGTCCCCGCCGTGGCAGCCCTGCTCCTCGCCATCACCTCTCTCGCCGACGGGCACGGGCGGGTGTCCCCAGAGGTCGCCGGGCTGCTGGCGGGGTGCGCCGTCCTGGGGGGGCTCTTCCTGCTCCGTGAGTGGCGGGCACGCGCCCCCATGCTCGATCTCGGCCTGTTCCGCCGGATCGCATTCTCGGCCGGCATCTCCAGCGGCCTCCTCTCCTACCTGGTCATGTTCGGGGCGCTGTACGCCGCCGCCTTCTACCTCGAGGGCGGGCCGCAGCACCTGAGCCCAGGGATCACCGGCCTCGAGCTGAGCGTCATGCCCCTCGCCTTCGGAGTGGTGGCGCCCTCCGCCGGGCGCGCCGCCGACCGGCTTGGTGCACGGACCCCGACCGTCGTCGGAATGCTGCTCGCGGCGGCGAGTCTGGGGGTTCTCGCCCTCCTCGACCCGGCCGGAGCTGCGCTGCTCCTTCCGCTCGCCGGGCTCGGCGCCGGTCTCGGCATCTTCACCCCCGCCAACAACGCCGCCATCATGGGGGCCGCGCCGCGCCAGCAGGCCGGAGTGGCGAGCGGTGTGCTCAACATGACGCGCGGGATGGGCACGGCCATGGGGCAGGCATTGGCCGCCCTGATCCTCAGCCTGGCCGCCGCCGGCCTGGTGCGGCCGACTGGGCTGGTCAGCGGGTTCGGTGCCTGCGCTCTCTTCCTGGCCGCGGTGGCGCTTCTCGCCGCCGGCCTCGCCACCCTACGCGGCGGGCGATCGCTGGAGACGCTCCTCGCCGAGCCTCGGTGACGCGCGTCCAGGGAACAGTTCAGCTTGGGGTGGAGCGATCCCCCCGACGACCCACTGGCCCCCGACCCCCTACCGCAAGCGCTCCAAGGCGATCTGATGGACGATGTCGCAGGCCTGGGCGATGCGCGGCTCGGCCAGGGAATAGAAGACCGTCGTCCGGTCACGGCGCGTGCCGACTAGTCCAGAGTGTCGCATCACCGACAGATGCTGGCTGGCGTTGGGAAGGCTGATCCCAACCAACTCGGCCAGGTCGCCGACGGATCGCTCGCCGGATCGGAGAGCCTGCAGGATCATCAGGCGCTTGGGATCGGTGAGGACCTTGCACAACTCGGCATGAAGGCGGAAGGCCTCGGCCTCCCGGGAAGTGACCGCCCGATCCGGGATGGTGCTCACACCGCTCACAAGCAAATTATAGGCGATTGCCGTGATCATTGCATCATTTCGCAATTACTTAGAGATCAACCCGGCCTCATGCGCGCGATCCGGCACCTCCGGGGCAGGCAAGGTCAGGGCACCGACAGGAAGAGCTCGATCCGGATAGCCATGGGGGGGCCCGGCTCTCCGGCGGGTCACGGTCTCCGCGACCACCCGTAGCCACGGCCCCATGACATGGGCCGATAGGCCCGAGGTGAGAGGAGCAATCCCCCGGGACCAGGAAGACCTTGTGCCCTGGCCGGTTGACGGTGGACGGCGGAAACTCTGCTTGCGTATAGGCGCAAGGACGCAACAAAGCTCCCGGCGCCGGCCGTTCATGGACCAGGCACCCGGCCCATGGGGATCCCCGGGGTGCCCACTGGAGGTGACAGGGCAGATGGCGGACACGAACGGAAGCCCTGGGACGGTCGCAGAGGCGCCGCGGTCGGCGCCGCTCAGCGAGGCCGAGATCCGGGAGATCGTGCGTCTCGAGATCGAGCGTTCCCGCCCTCGCGACCCCGGGACCAAGACAGCCACGATCATCGCGTCGAAGGGGACCCTCGACTGGGCCTATCCCCCACTGATCCTCGCCACCACCGCGGCGGCGTCGGGGATGAAGACGTCGGTCTTCTTCACCTTCTACGGCCTGAGCATCATCCACCGGGACTTCGAGCGACTGCTCAAGGTCTCGCCGCTCGGCAACCCGGCGATGCCGATGCCGGTCACGATGCCCAACCTCGTCCTCGGCCTGCCCGGGATGGGCCCGGTGGCGACCAAGATGATGAAGGCGAAGTTCAAGGGCAAGAACGTCGCCACCATCCGCGAGCTCCTCGACACGGCGCGTGAGCTGGACGTCCGGCTCATCGCGTGCCAGATGACCATGGACGTCTTCGGCTACAAGCCGGAGGACTTCATCGAGGGGGTCGAGTTCGCCGGCGCTGCGGCCTTTCTCGCCGAGGCGCGCAAGGCGCACCTCACCCTCTTCGTATGAACCTGCTCCTGTTCGACAACACCGAGAACGTTGAGGAACGAAACGATGGCTGAGACGGAGATCCAGGCGACGGTGGTCGTCGATGCGCGCGGGCTTCTCTGCCCAATGCCGATCGTGAAGACCGCCAAGGCGATGAAGGGGCTCGCCCTCGGAGAGGTGCTCAAGGTGATCGCCACCGACCGCGGGGCGATCGCTGACGTCCCCGCCTGGGCGGGAAGCACCGGCAACGAGCTGCTCGCATGGCACGAGGAGGGCGCCGATCTGGTGTTCTTCCTGCGCCGGGGGGAGGACGAGTAGGAGATGGGGGCTCCCGAGAAGCTCGTGATCATGGTGACCCATGGACCGGACGATCCGGAGCTGTCCACCCTGCCCTTCACCATGGCCGCCGCCGCCCTCGCCTCGGACGTCGAGGTGGTGATGGGCTTCCAGGGCGAGGGCTGCCTTCTGATGAAGAAGGGGGTGGCCGAGACCGTCTCGGTCGCGGACCTCGCCCCGATCCGCGACCTCATCGGGCCCATCGCCGAGCTCGGCGGCAAGCTGCTGGTCTGCTGGCCCGGCCTGAAGAGCCGGGGCCTGGGCCAAGAGGACCTCGTTGCGGGAGCGGAGATCGTCGCCGCCGCCCGCCTCATCGTCGAGGTCACCTCGGCGACCAACACCCTGACCTACTGAGAGGAGATTAGATGTCTACTGTGCTGACCGAGGCGGATCTCGCGGCGCTGAGCGTCGCCAAGGTCGTGGACGCGCGCGGCACGGGGTGCCCGGGTCCGCTGCTGGAGGCCAAGAAGGCGATGCCTGGCGTCGCTGTCGGTGAGGTGCTCGAGCTCTGGTCGAGCGACCCCCAGACCAAGGCCGACGTCGCGGCGTGGTCGGGCAAGGTCGGCCACGGCTTCCTCGGTGCCGTGCCCGCGCAGGGATACGACCGGGTCCTCATTCGTCGGGCCAAGTGAGCTGAGCCCGGACGCGATGCTGCAGCCTGGAGCCTCTGCAGTCGGTGACGCTCGGGCCCACGCGCCCCGTGTCCTCGTCTTCTCGACCAACGCCATCTCCGACCCGGGTATCGACCTGGCGGGCAGCTCGCACATGCACTACTCGCCGGAGGTGGTCGTGATCAGCCTGCCCTGCACCAGCGGGGTGAGGCCGAGCTGGATCGTCCACGCCCTCGAACAGGGCTTCGACGGGGTCTTCATCGCCGCCGACGGCGAGGAGTGCGGCTACCTCCCGGACTGCACGGCGCGCTCGTCGCGCATCGTGCAGACGGCCCAGACGCTGATGGCCGAGCGGGGGATCGACGGAAGCAGGGTCAAGATGGCGGCCATCTGCTCGGTCTGCGCCGAGCCGTTCACCCGCCAGGTGCGCGGCTTCACCGAGTCGCTCGCGGCCATGGAGGCGTAGACGGCCATGGATCCGTCGACCACCTACGACGCGCTGGTCATCGGGAGTGGGATCGGCGGCATGGAGGCCGCGGTCAAGCTCGGCGACATGGGCCACCGCGTGCTCGTGGTCGAGAAGGAACCGTCGATCGGTGGCAAGATGATCTTGCTCAGCAAGGTCTTCCCGACCCTCGACTGCGCCAGCTGCATCTCGACGCCGAAGATGGCGGCGACGGCCCACCACCCCAACGTGACCGTCCTCACCCAGTCCGTGGTGGAGAGCGTCCGGGGCGACGCGGATCGGGGCTTCCGGGTTACGGTGCGGCGTTCCGCACGCTACGTGGACGAGTCGCTGTGCACCGGGTGCCGTCTCTGTGAGACCGCCTGCACGGTCGCCGTCCCGGATCAGTTCAACGGGGAGATGGTCTCGCGGCGTGCTGCCTACATCCCCTTCCCCCAGGCCATCCCCCAGAAGGCGCTCGTCGAGCGCCCCGGCACCTCGCCGTGCACCTTTGGCTGCCCGGCGGGGATCAAGGCCCACGGCTACGTCTCCCTGGTGCGCAGCGGCAGGTACGAGGAGGCCTTCTCGTTGGTGGCCGAGACCACACCCCTGGTGGGGACGCTCGGGCGGGCCTGCTACGCGCCCTGCGAAACCGAGTGCACCCGGGGCAGCCTCGAAGGCCCGGTGTCGATACGCCGTCTCAAGCGCTTCATCGCCGACACCCACTACGCACTGCCGGAGCCGCCCACGACCGAGCGGCCGGCTCCGAACGGCAAGCGCGTGGCGGTGGTCGGCTCCGGTCCGGCGGGGCTCACCGCCGCCTGGCAGCTGGCGCGCCAGGGATACGGCGTCCGGATCTTCGAGGCGGCCCCCGCGCCGGGTGGCGCACCCCGCCTCTCCATCCCCGCCTACCGGCTGCCCGCGGAGGTCGTCGAGCGCGACGTGGCCAACGTCACCGAGATGGGCGTCAAGATAGTCACCGGGAAGCGGGTTGACGACCTCGAGGAGCTGCGCCGGCAGGGGTTCGACGCGGTCGTGGTCGCCACCGGAACGCCACTCCCGGCCGGGCTCTACGTCCCTGGCGAGGAGGAGCTCGGTGGCGTCCGCGCGGCCCTCGAGTTCCTCCGCGACATCCGGCTCGGCCAGCCGCCGGATCTGCGCGGCAAGGTGGTGGCGGTGATCGGCGGCGGCAACGTCGCCATCGACACGGCGCGGAGCGCACGCCGCCTCGGGGCGGCGGCGGTCCACATGGTCTGCCTGGAGCGTCGCGGCTCGATGCCCGCCTACGCCTGGGAGGTCGGCGAGGCCCTGGACGAGGACGTGGAACTCCACGACGGATGGGGCATCGCCGGGTTCCGGGGCGGGTCGGCCCTCGAGGCCGTCGAGCTCAAGCGCTGCACGGCGGTCATCGACGAGGAGGGACGCTTCGCGCCCACCTACGACGAAGCGGCCCGCGACGAGCTGCGCTGCGACCTGGCGCTCGTCGCCATCGGGATGGGGGCCGACACGGCCGCCTTCCCCCTCCTCTCCCCGGCCGGGGCGCGGGGGCTCCAGGCGGACCCCATCACCCTGCAGACGGCCCTCCCCTGGGTCTTCGCCGCCGGTGACGCCGTGACCGGGCCCAAGACCATCGCCGAGGCGGTCGGACACGGCCGGCGCGCCGCCCACATGATCGACCGCTGGCTGCGCGACCTTCCCCTCGCCGGATTCGACGCGCCGCTCCCGGTCGTCGACAAGGCGGAGGTGCTCGCCCGGCAGCGCAGCCACAGCCTGAGGGAGCCACTGGAAGGCGCCTTCCCGCTGCTGGCGAGCCCCACAGATTTTGCCGAGCTGGAGCAGGCGCTCACCGAGAGCGAGGCACGCGAGGCCACCGGCCGCTGCTTGGACTGCGGGGTCTGCTCCGAGTGCCACCAGTGCCTCGCCGCCTGCCCGGCGGACGCCATCGACCTGGGCATGCGGCCGCAGCGGCTGGAGGTCGAGGTCGGCGCCGTCGTGGTGTCGACCGGCTACCGGCTCTTCCCCGCGGACCTCAAGCCGCAGTACGGGTGGGGGCGGTTCAAGAACGTCATCACCGGCACCCAGATGGAGCGGCTGCTCGCCCCCACCCGCCCCTACAACACGGTGCTGAGGCCTGGGGATGGCAGGGTGCCGGAGCGCATCGCCTACGTGATGTGCACCGGCTCGCGCGATCAGACCGTGGGCAACCCGCTCTGCTCCAAGTTCTGCTGCATGTACTCGCTGAAGCAGAACCAGCTGATCATGGGTGGCCTCCCCCTGGCCGACGTCACCGTCCACTACATCGACATCCGCGCCGCCGGCAAGGGATACGACGAGTTCTTCGAGCAGGCCCGGGCGATGGGAACCAACTTTGTCAAGGGCCGGGTGGCCGGGATCCACGAGACGGCGGACGGCAACCTGGTCCTCCGCTACGAGGACATCGACGGCGGCGGGGTGATCGCGGAGGCCGAGTACGACCTGGTCGTCCTCGCCGTCGGCGTCCAGCCCAACCCCGAAGCGGCCCACCCCTTCGCCGACGGAGCCCTGACGTTGGACGAGCACGGCTACGTGGCGGAGGTCGACGAGGACATCAACCCCGGCGCCACCAGCATCCCCGGCGTCTTCGTGGCCGGCGCCGCCTCGGGGGCACGCGACATTCCGGAATCGATCCTCCACTCCGGGGCCGCGGTGGCCCAGGCGGCGGCTCAGCTCGAGCGCAGGAGGGTGCCGGCATGACCACCGCCCCGCTTTTCCCTCGGGAAGACACACCCGACCCCGGCGCGACCCCTGGACGGCGCCGGATCGGCGTCTACGTCTGCCACTGCGGCGGCAACATCTCCGACTACGTCGACGTCGAGCAGGTGGTCGCCGCCGTCAAGGCCGACGCCGACGTGGTGGTGGCGCGCGACGCCATGTTCACCTGCTCGGACGCCACCCAGCAGGAGATCGCCCAGGACATCGGCGAGCACCAGCTCGACGGAATGGTGGTGGCCTCCTGCTCGCCCAAGCTGCACACCCTCACCTTCCGCGGTGTGGCCCGCCGGGCCGGGCTCAACCCCTATGAGTACACCCAGGTGAACATCCGTGAGCAGTGCTCGTGGACGCACACCGACGACCACGACGGCGCCACCCGCAAGGCGCTCCGGCTGGTCCGCGCCGGCATCGCCCACACCCGGCTCTCCGAGCCGCTGGAGCCGACCGCCGTGGAGACGGTGCCACGGGTCCTGGTCATCGGTGGCGGCGTCGCCGGGATGCGCGCGGCGGTCGGTCTCGCCGACCTCGGCCTGGAGGCCGTGCTGATCGAGCGGGCGCCGCGCCTCGGAGGCTGGGTCGCCGGGCTGGGAACCACCTACCCCCACGGTGCGGACGGCGGTGACCTGGTGCTACGCCTGGACCGGGAGATCCGGCGCCGGGAAGCGATCACCGTGCTCACGGGCGCTGAGCTGGTCGCCAAGTCGGGCACCTACGGCGACTACCAGGTCACGATCCGCACCGAGGCGGAGCCGATCACCTTCTCGGTTGGGCAGATCATCGTGACCACCGGCTTCGACAGCTACGAGCCCGCTGCCGGCGAGTTCGGCTACGGCATCCCCGGCGTCCTCACCCTCCCCGAGTTCACCTCCCTGCTCAAGGAGAGCGACGGGCCGATCACCCACGAGGGCCGGCCGGTGCGGTCGATCGCGTACATCTACTGTGTCGGCAGCCGCGGGGAGGAGCACCCCTACTGCTCCCGCTTCTGCTGCAGCGCCGCGGTCCACAGTGCGCTGCTCGCCGCCGGCCGGGGGGAGGAGATCCGTCAGTACCACCTCTACCGCGACCTGCGCACCTACGGCAAGAACGAGGCGATGCTCACCGAGTCGCGCCGTCGTGGTTCCCTCTACCTGAAGTTCGCCGACGACCAGCCGCCCTCGGTCATCCGCGACGGCGACGGCCTGCGGGTGACCGCCCGCGATCTGCTCACCGCCGGGGAGGAGGTCACCGTCGCCGCCGACCTGGTCGTCCTGGTCACCGGCATGGTGGCGCGCAAGAACCCGGAGCTGATCGGCACCCTCAAGCTGCCGATCGGGAGGGACGGGTTCTTCAACGAGATCCACCCCAAGCTGCGGCCGGTCGAGACCGTGGTCGACGGGGTGCTGATCGCGGGCACCTGCCAGGCTCCGAAGAGTGTCGCGGAGAGTGTCGCCTCGGGGCTGGCGGCGGTCACCCAGGCGGCGGCGGTGCTCAAGCGCGGCGTCGCCGAGCTCGATCCCCAGGTCGCCGTCGTCAACGCCTCGGCCTGCACGGGCTGCGGGGTGTGCGTCGACGCCTGCCCGTTCGGCGCCATCACCCTGGTGGCGGCGGACGGCGCCGAGGTGGAGACCGGGACCGCCCCCGTGGGCGGGGCTCTAACCGCGGTCATCGACGTCACCGGCTGCAAGGGCTGCGGCGGCTGCGCACCCGTCTGCACCGCCGACGCCATCGACCTGCGCGGGTACACCGACGCCCAGGTGCGGGCGATGATCGACGGCCTGCTGGTGGGGGTGGCGGGATGAGCCGCGACCTCCGTGAGGTGATCCGTGAGGAGCCGCTCGTTCGCGGGCGTCTGGTGGAGCTGCTCTTCGACGCGGGCCCCCTCACGGTGCCCGAGCTGGCGGAGCGGAGCGGTTTCCCCGAGGACGAGGTCATGGTCTGGACCATGGGCCTGCGCAAGTACGGTTACGTCGCCGAGGAGAAGGGCGTGAGTGACGAGGGCCACTACCGCTATGCGGCGGTGAAGCGACCATGAGCGCGCTGGCCAGCGCCGGCATGATCCGCCAGCTGGAGGCGATCGGCCCCTTCGACGCCGAGGCCTGCATGAATTGCGGGGTCTGCAGCGCGGCCTGCCCGCTCGGCATCGACCTCCTCCCCCGCCGCCTCTTCCGCTTCGCCCTGCTCGGTCTCGAGGACCGAATCCGCGACGCGAGCGGACCCATCTTCTCCTGCCTCCTCTGCCGGGCCTGCGAGGCGAACTGTCCGGCCGGGGTGCACATCACCGAGAACATGCGCGTCCTCCGTCACTGGCTCCTGCAGGAGGGGTCCTGATGCCACTTCCCGTACGCGACGTGGTGGGGATCCTGGCCGACAACCTGCGGCTGCGGGGCTCGGTGCTGCCCATCCCAGCTCGCCGGGCCACCGCCTGGGCCCGCGACCTCGGCATTCCCCGCGGCGGAGCGACGGTGCTCTACACCGGCCAGATGTACCAGCTGATCCCGTACATCGAGAGGCTGATCCGCCTCGAGCAGCGGCTCGGCGACACACCGCTCGCCCGCTTCAGCGGGGTGGCCCGCCGCGCCAACCGGCTGGTCAACGGCGTGGCCATCGTGGCCCGGCCGGGAGCGGCGGAAAGGGCTGCGTACGACCGGGTTCCCGCCAACGTGGCGCGCCTCCTCCAGAAGGCGGGGGTCGCCTTCGGCTACCTCTACGAGGACGACCTCTACAGCGGCGCCCTGGCCCATGACCTGGGCGCGGACGAGGCGGTCGCGGCCCATGCCCGCCGGGTGGCCGAGGTGCTGCGCAAACACGGTGTTCACCAGGTGATCACTCTCGACCCCCACACCACGACGATGCTGCGCACCGTCTACCCCCAGCTGGTGGAGGGGTACGACGTGCGCGTGCGCAGCTACCTCGAGGTGCTGGCCGAGCGCGGGCTGCCGGTGGGCGTCCCCCTGAGCGGCACGGTCACGATCCACGACTCCTGTGTCTACGCCCGGTATGAGGGGATCGTCGACGAGCCGCGCCGGCTGCTCGCATCGGCCGGCCTCACCGTGGCCGAGCCGGAGAACGCGGGCCAGTGGACCTGGTGCTGCGGCGGACCCGCGGAATCCCTCTTCCCGGCCACGGCGGCAGCGATCGCAGCTAAGCGCGTTGAGCAGCTGCGAGCGGTGGCCCCGGACTGCGTTACCATGTGCCCCATCTGCCTGGTCAACCTGCGCAAGGCGGCCAACGGCACCGTGCGCCTGCGCGACATCTCCGAGCACCTCCTCGATGCCGTGGCGGAGACGGGCGCGTCAGCCGCGCGGGCGGGCGGCCCGACGCGGTAGCGGTACGTTTTGCCTGCCCGCGCAACAGCTCCCCCCGGTGCTCTGCCCGGGATCCATCGCCGTCGGGGGGCGCCGCAAGGAGTGGGACGCACGGACGCGATGCCCTGGCGCGGCGCCAAGCCCAAAGGACTCATCGTCGGGGGGGGGGCGACGACGGCCAGCCCTCGCCGATGGCCGAGCACAGGAGGGATCACGGGATGTGCAGTACGGGCGTCGGGGGAGCGCCGGCTGCGGCGACGCCGGATCGCTCGGAGCTCTGCCGACGGGACGGGCGAGGGTCGCGCAAGCGCCAGGCGATCGCCAGACCGGCGGGCAGGAACGCCAGCAGCGCGAGGAGACTGACACGCAGGCTGGTCGCATCCGCCAGGGCACCGAGGCCGGGCGCGACCACCCCGCCGACGCTGATCGCCAGCCCGAGCGTCACGCCCGAGGACGTGCCGATGCGCGTGGGCAGGTAATCCTGGCCGAGAGTCACCGTCAAGCTGAACGACTGGAAGAGCACGAAGCCGGTGACCGCGATCGGCAGGAAGACCCACGGCAAGGGCGTGAGTGCGACGGCCAGCAGACCGACAATGCTCGCCGCCAACGAGACCCGTGTCACGGGGAGCCGGCCGAACCGGTCGGCAAGCCGCCCGCCGGTGATGGTGCCGAGTGCCCCGAAGCCGACCATGGTCGTGAGCGCCGCCTCACCGACCCCTTTGCCCCCGCGCAAACCGGTGCCGACGTACAGCGCCACCAGGGACGTCAGCCCGAAATACACGATGGACCGCAGCATGACCACCGAGGTGAGCCCGATGAAGCCCCGCCAGTCGTCCGACTGTTGGGGACGCGGCCCACTCCGCTGGCGCACCACATTGATCTCCGGATGGCGCCGCAGCACGACGAAGACAACGGCACCCGTGATCAGCGCGGGCACGGCCAAGAACACCGTGCCGCCGGTGCCGGGCACGAAAAAGAGCACCGCGAAGACGAACATCGGGCCGATCGCGTAGCCGACGTTGCCGCCAACCGAGAAGACGCTCATCGCCTGCTGACTGTCGACACTCGCCGCACGAGCGGCGCGCGCCGCCTCCGGGTGGAACGCGGCCACTCCCACCCCTGCGACCGCGATCGCCAGGAAGGTGAGCGGGTAACTCTGGGTCAATCCCGATAGCCCGACGCCAACCCCGGCGACGGTGAGGCCTGCCGGCACCAGCCAGAAGAGATGGAGCCGGTCGGTGAGGGCCCCGAAGACCGGTTGGATCACCGACGACATGGCGGTCAGCGCGAACATCAGGCCGGCGGCCGCCGCATAGCTGTAGTGGCGGTCGGCGACGAAGAACGGCAGCAGCGCGGGCACCGCTCCCTGGTACATGTCATCGATGGCGTGGCAGGTCGCGAAGAGCGCCACCCTGGGCCGGTCGACAGCGGGGCCGCTCACCGATACGCCCTCTCTGTGATGGTCGACGTGACTACGACCCCGTCAGGCGGCGAGAGCGGTGACGGCCCGGCGCGCGTCGCCGACGACCCCGAGGCGGACGGTCACCCCCATCTTCTGAAGCATGCGGGCAATGCCCTCACCCATGTGATGGGCCAGCACGGTGTCGACCTGATGCTCATGCAGGAAACGGGCCACCCTGGCGTGGTGGGTGCCCTCGGAGCCGGTGTCGTGCAGCGTGTCCCACGACACGTCGAACTCCTCCCAGCCGGTGATCGTGCCGGCCTCAACCGTACCGATCGCCACCCGTTGGGCCCGCCCCCAGCGAGGGTCGATGCAGCCGTCGTCGGCCACCGCCAAGCAGATCACCATACGCGGTCCGAGGCCGGTTGCCGAGGCACCGTGGCTCATCGCGACGACGTGCTCCCTCGGGCTAGGCGAGAGAGAGGAACAGCTTCTCCAGCTGAGCCTCGTCCACGGTGGGAACTGCCCCGCCCTCGCGCTCCGTCACGCACTGCTGAAGCCCGCTGGCGATTAGCTTGAATCCGGCTCGGTCGAGGGCGCGAGAGACTGCCGCCAATTGGGTGACGACCTCGGCACAATCACGGCCATTCTCGAGCATGCCGATTACCCCGCGGATCTGGCCTTCAGCCCGTCGCAGCCGCTTGAGCACATCGGTGATGGCGGACTCGTCAAGCTGCATCGAGATCTCCTCCTGTTTCGAAGGCCGCGCCGGCCTGCTCACACGGCCCCGGGCGTCAGCGCCGACAGCTCGATGCGAACCTCCGGAGGTTGCATCAGGGTGCTGTGGACGGTGCAGCGCGAGATGACGGCGAGAAGAGAGGCCTGCTGCTCGGGGGAGAGCTCTGCCGGGACATGGAGCTGAAGCGTGATCTCGCCCACCCGAGCCGGATGCGAGGCCATGCTGAACTCGGCGGTGACGGCGAGCCCGTCGGTCGGAATGTCGTGCCGGGTGGCGAAGCGGCGGGCGTAAAAGGCCACGCACGAGGCCAGACTGGCAATGAAGAGCTCGGTCGGAGTGGGAGCCGTGTCCTCGCCGCCATCGGCTACCGGCTGATCGACGCTGATGGTGTGTTGACGGACCGCGATGCGGAACCGGTCCCCGGCCTCATAGTCAACTCGTACCCGGCGGCTCGCCTTGGCGTCGTCGGTCATGCCGTCCTCGCCGTCGCCTCGGTGGCGGCCACGTGGCTGCGCACCGCGTCCATGTCCAGATCCCGCACGGCGGTGATCAGCTGGGCCAGTGACGCTGCGGGCATGGCCCCCGGCTGGGAGAACACCAGTATGCCGTCACGGAAGGCCATGAGGGTCGGAATGGACATGATGTCGAGGGACCTCGCCAGAGCGGGCTCGGCCTCGGTGTCGACCTTGCCGAACACAATGTCCGGGTGCTCCTCCGCGGCTGCGCCGAACACCGGCGCGAAGGCGCGGCAGGGGCCGCACCAGGCCGCCCAGAAGTCGACGAGGACGATGCCGTCCCCGTTCACCGTCTCGGTGAAGGTTTTCCCGTTGAGCGCGATGGTGGACATGATCACCTCCATTGTAACCCCTAGGGGTATGCTCACAACCTCGCTCATGATATACCCCACGGGGTATCATGTCAGGGCACGGAACCGCGAGCGAGTGCCCGCCCGCGACGATGCCGGCTACCGACCGATGGGAGGATCGCAGATGGAGCACGAGGAGAACTGGGACCAGCGGTACGCCGCTGTCGGGCACCTGTTTTCGAGCCATCCCGACACAGCGATGGTCGAACTGGTGACACCGCTCCCGCCCGGGCGGGCTCTGGACCTCGGCGCCGGGGAGGGGCGCAACAGCCTCTGGCTAGCCCGGCAAGGGTGGACCGTCACCGCCGTCGATGCGTCGTCGGTCGCGCTCGACCGGGCGGGCGCCGCGGCAGCCGCCGAGGGGCTTCGCATCTCCGCAGTCCAGGCCGACATCGGCGATTATCTCCGCCGCGGGGATAGCTTTGACCTCGTGGTCATCGCCAACATCCACCCGTCACTTGAGGAGCGCGCCGCCATCCTGCAGGCCGCGGTGGGCGCTGTCAGTCCCGGTGGGCACCTCTTCCTGGTCGGTCATCATGTCGACTCGCTCGGCCGGGTCGGACCGCTGGACGCTGCCCGTCTGTACACCGAAGAGGCACTTGGCGGCGCGCTGCCCGGTCTCCGCACCCTGCTCCTGGAACGCCGCGAGCGGACCCTCGGCGGGGATACGGGGGAGCCGGTCGTCGACATGGTGCTCTGGGCGGCGGCACCGGCGTCCCTCCCGCCCGGACGCTCAGCCTGAGCGGCGGAGCCCATTGGACCGCCCGATCCTGGCGCCGAAGGGCCACGCTGAGAGAGCACGCCCGCCTTCAGCCGAGATAGCGGCTGATCGCCGCGGTCAACTCCTTCACCTTCTGCTCACCGGCGCCCTCCCGGACCGCGTCGACCACGCAGCGGCTGACGTGGTCGTCGAGGAGGGCGAGCGCCACCTTGTCGAGGGCGGCCTTGACCGCGGTGACCTGGGTCAGGACGTCGATGCAGTACCGGTCCTCATCGACCATGCGCTGGATACCGCGGACCTGTCCCTCGATACGCGCCAGGCGCGCCTGGAGGGAGACCTTGTCGTGGCTGCATCCGGGAACGGCCATGCGCCCCTCAGCCGGCGACGGGGTAGCCGATCTCGTCGAGCCGGGATCGGATGGCCGGCTCGCTCACGACGGCCTCGTCGTAGACGACGTGGACGGTCTTGGTGGGCGGCTCGACCTGGACCTGCGCCACCCCCGCAAGAGTGGCGAGCTCTGTTTCGATGGTGTGCTTGCAGTGGTCGCAGCTGATGTCCAGAGCGACGAGGGTGAGTTCTGGCATCGTGGTCGTTCCTTCGGTGAAATTGACCGATGAGGTGAGACGGTCAGGGCGTGGCGGCGGGCCCGGAGAGCCTCTGGGCGGCGGCCGCGGTCGGAGCGCCCGGGGCGGTCGTCACCCCGTCATAATACCAGTACGGGGCATGGGTATCCAAACGGGTGCTTGGGGGGCACTCTTCGGACTTCTCGCTGGACGCCATGGACGGCGCCCGTCGCGGAGCAGCCCCCGCGGGGGGCTCGGCCTTTCCTGTCCGACCTCACCCGGCAGGCGCAGGGGCCTCACGACGTTGATCCCGTGACCGCGAATCGACCGCCCCAACCATGGCGTCGGCGAGCGGGATCTCGAACCACACCGTGACCCTGTGATCGTCGGATTCGGCGCCGACGACGCCCCCGTGGGCGTCCACCAGCTCGCGCACGATGGCCAGGCCGATCCCCGCACCGCCGCTGCCACGAGCGCGACTGGGATCGACCCGAAAGAAACGCTCGAAGATGTGGGGCAGGGCGTCCGGTGGAATCGCGTCACCGGCGTCGGTGACGGCGACCCTGGCCGTGGCGTTCGCGGACGGGGAGACACGTGCGGTAATGGCGATACCGGGAGCCGCGTGCCGGATGGCGTTGTCCATCATGTTGCCGACCACCTGAGCCAGCCGGACCCGATCGCCGACGACGGTCGGCATCCAACCGTCGTGCTCGATATTCGAGCTCAGCCCGCGCTCCCCCATCGCGGCGGCGAAGCCCCCCACGGTGTCCCGCACCAGGCTGACGAGGTCGAGACGGCGCAGCTCCATGCGGTCTCTGGCCAGTTGAGCGTCGCTGAGGGCCCGGAGATCCTCCACCAGGGCGATCAACCGCTGGAGCTCCTGGTGCGCGCGCTCCAGCTGCTGCGGCGAGGCCGGCATGACTCCGTCGCGCATCCCCTCGATTAGGCCGAGCAGGTTGTGAAGCGGCGTCCGCAGCTCGTGCGCCACATCGTTGGTCACCTGGCGGCGCAGATCCTCGAGGCGCTTCAGCGAGCGGGCCAGCTCGTTGACGGAATCGGCGACTTCTCCGATCTCATCGTGGCTCCGGCTCTCGATCGGCGAGGGGGCGGCGCCCGACGCCATGCTCTGCGTCGCGGCGCGGACGGCGCGCAGCGGGCGGAGCGCCAGCGTCACGAAGAGGAAGTTGAGGAGAATCGCCACCACCGCTCCGATCGCGATGGTCGGATACACCTCCGACGCGACGGCAGCTTCGTAGGCGCGCTGCCCAGCCGCCGCGTCGACCGGCTGTCCAGCGGCATGCATGATGCTCATGAAGCTGGGTTCGGCGATGTGATCCATCAGCAGGATGATGGTGGCGACCGTTGCCGCGATCACCACGACGTTGAGGGTCACGAGCTGCCAGCGGAGGCCCATACGACCCCAGCCGCGGCGCAAGCCGGCAGACGCGCTGTGAATGTGCGTCATGCCGGAGCGACGGTTTCCAGCTTGTAGCCGATCCCGCGCACGGTGGTGATCCTCACCGAGGCAGCGGCCGCGCGCAGCTTGTTGCGGAGGCGTGTGACGTGTACGTCGACGGTCCGCTCCCCCGAGTAAGGCTCGTCGGTGTCGTGCAGGCGCACCAGCAGCTGGGCGCGTCCGAAGACCCGACCCGGTTCTCCTAGCATGACCGCCAGCAGGGCGAATTCGCGCCGCGGGACACCGATGCGCGCGCCCGCGACCCGCACCTCGTGCTCATGGAGGAGCAACTCGACGTTGCCCAGGCGCAAGACCTCGGGGGGTCGTGGTCCGATCTCTGCACGCCGGAGCAGCGCGGCGACCCGGGCGACCAGCTCTCGGGGGCTGAACGGCTTGATCAAGTAGTCGTCCGCTCCGAGGCCGAGACCCGAGATGCGGTCGACCTCATCGGCCCTGGCGCTCAGCATCAGGATCGGGACGGTCGACCCGCGGCGTCGGATCTCGGCGCAGACGTCGAACCCGTCTCGCTCCGGGAGCATCACATCCAGGACCACGCAACGGGGAGAGACCTGCCGCAGGACGTCGAGCGCCTGCCCCCCCGAGCGGCAGACCGCGGTGGCGTGTCCCTCGTGCTCGAGGTAAGCGCGCACCACGTCCACCGTCGTCGGGTCGTCCTCGACCAGCAGGATCGGCGCAGCGGGTGCCGGCGCAGTGACCTCGGCCATGGTCTCCTCAGTATGTCCCGAGCCGCCGCCTGGACCAGCTCGGCGATCTTCGGGGGAAGGGCCGGGCGGCACGATGCCGCCCGGCCCCCACTGGTCGATGCAGGTTACGGGGTGACGGCGACCAGCCCCGTCGCCGAGGCGGGCAGGCCGGTCGCCGGAAGGGTGACGGTGCCGAGGTTCCCGTCCGGGTAGATGGGGGCCGTGGCGATCTCGCCTTGGGGGCTCACGAGGTCATAGAGGGTGCTACCGGCGATGGCGAAGTCGACCGGATGCCCACCCGTCGTGGCTGCGACCGAGGCTCGGAGAGTCAGGTGGCCGAAGGCGCCCACGTCGTACGACGAGATCGTTCCCGAGGCGGCGTTGGCGGTGTAAGCGCGGTTGCCCGCCGCGTTGACGATCAGCCAACAGGCAGCGTCCTGCCCGTCAGCGACGTAGCTGATCGGAGCCAGCATGCCGTTCCCCTTGACCCGGTAGGTGGTCACGGCGGCGGTGCCGGCCGGACCGCCTGCGGCGTCGGAGACGACCAGATCGCCGGCGGCGTCGAAACCGAAGCCGTAAGGCGCGGCCCCGGTCGCGGGGGTAGTCACCGCCGTGCCGAGTCCGCCGTCGGCGGCAACGGTGAAGGTATCGATGGTGCTGCTCCCCTTCTCGGTCACCACCAGGCGCGACCCGTCAGGAGTGAACGACACCTGCTCGGGGGAGCTCGCCCCCGCGGAGAGGCTCGCGGAGGCATCCGCAATGGGCAGGGGGTGCAGGCCGCCGTCGCCGAGCCAGAGGCCGGAGACGGTGTTGTTCCCGGCGTTGAGGACCTCGACCAGCTGGCCCCAGACGGTCACGCTGATCGGGTCGGTCCCGCCCGAGGGCGCAGTGTCGAGCAGCCGGAGATTGCCGTCCGACTCGACCGCGAAGGCGGATACGGTGTTGGAGCCGGCGTTGACCGCCACCAGGCGCTGCCCGGAATCCGCGAGCGCCAGCGCACCCTGGGAGGCGAGCGCCGTGCCGGTGCCGTCACCACCGGTGGCGAAGCTGGCGAACGGGATGACGTAGTCGCTCTGGGCGCGGAAGGCCAGGACCGCGTTGCCGCCCTGCGCCGCGGCGGCGTCGCTCTCGGTGTAAAGGACCGTCGAATGGTAGGCGGAGGCCTGGGCGGTTACGGTGGCACCCGCCACCAGTGTCAGGGCCGCGGCACCGACCAGACCGGCTGCCCGTGCCGGAGCCGAGCGAATCGTGTGTCGAAGGGACATCGTGGGCTTCCTCCCTGTCCGTGTGCGCCGCCGTGGAGAGGCGGTCCGGAAGCGAGGCTGACGCCCCAACGTTGCCACAATGTTTCGGCTGACCAGATGGTTGATTGGTCGACTCGCTCAGATTGAGCTCACCCGGATCATGGACTTGATGGCCCGCCGCTCATCCATGGCGGCGTACGCACCTGGGGTCCCCTCCAGGTCGGTCTCGAAGTCGAAGACTCGCCCGGGGTTGATGCGCCCGTCCAGCACGTCCCGCATCAGGGCGGGAATGTAGATCCGAGCTGGGGCGGGACCGCAGCCCCAGCCGATATTGCGGAAGAAGACCTCTTCATACGGGACACCACCGTGTGGAAGGCCGACGCCACCGACCGTCGATCCCGCTTTGGTAATGGCGAAGGCGGTGGCGATCGCCTCGGCGGTTCCAACACACTCCATCGAGCTGTCAACACCGAAGCCGCCCGTCAGCTCGAGCACCTTCTCCTTCGCGGCTTCACCTCTCTCTTCGAGGATGTCGGTCGCTCCGAAGTCCCTCGCCAGCCGCTGGCGCTCGGGATGGCGGCTGAGGGCGATGATCCGCTCAGCACCCAGCCTGCCTGCCGCCAGCACCGCGGAGAGTCCGACGGCGCCATCACCCACTACGGCCACCACCGAACCCTCTCGAACGCGGGCGCTGACAGCGGCGTGATACCCGGTGGACATCACGTCGGAGAGGGCGAGCAGGGACTTGAGAACTTCATCGGGGTGGCCCTCGCCAGGTACCGGCACCAAAGTGCTGCCGGCGAGCGGCACTCGGACTGCCTCACCCTGACCGCCGTCGATGAGCCCGTTGCCAAAGCTCCCACCCACTGGACAGGTGATCGTCGAGCCGTTGAGGCAGTTCGGGCAGGACATGTCGCTGAAGATGAACGGCGCGACCACGAGGTCGCCGGCCTTGACCGCCGTCACCTCACCGCCGACGGCCTCGACCACCCCGATGAACTCATGGCCGATCGACCCCACCTCGTGTCGACTGTCCCCCCGGTAGTACCAGAGGTCGGAGCCGCACACACAGGCCAGAACCACCCGGACGATGGCATCCGTGGGGCTCTGGATGACCGGGTCCGGTCGCTCGCCGACGGTGATGGAACGCGGGCCGTTGAAGATCGCTGCTCGCATGATGGATCCCTTCGTCTGCACGCGGCTTGTCGTTCGGGGCGCAACTGCTTCAAGGGTGAGGCGACAGTCCGGAAGCAGTGAGGCGCAAGGGCGACAGGCATCGTAAACCCGCGCCGGCGTGCCCTCACCCGACGACCTCGACCGACGCCGCGATGCCACGCCACCGGGTAGCCCCAGTGAGGATGCTGCCGGCGTCCATAGAGGTGCCGGTGGCAATCACCAAGGCGTCAGGCAGCCTCAAGGCCTGGTGGGAGGCTCTCAGCATCGCGGCCGCCTCGGCGATGGGCGCGCTAAGCGGGACTACCTCCATGAGAAGGGTTCCCACGACTGCCTCGGCCTCTTCCAGCCGGCCGACACGCGCCGGCCGGACGAGCGCCTCGGAATACGCGGAGGCCGGGATGATCAGCTCGTCGCCCGCATGGGCCAGCAGCGCCGCGGTGGCGGCGCGGTGTAGTCCGTCATCCGAGTCGAGCAACGCGATCAGGATGCTCGCGTCGATGACAGTCAGTGCCACTCGTCGCGGAGGTGATCGAGGTACCCGGGCTCGTAGAGACCGGTGAGAGCTCCCGCGGCCAGCTGGAGCGCCCGTCGCCGGCGCTCGGCGAGGCCTTCCTCCCGAGTGAGAATGATCTGCCCCCCCATTGCGTCCACCCGAAGCTCATCGCCCGGCCCGAGGCCCATGGCCTCGACGGCGGCGAGCGGTAGCGTGATCTGTCGCTTGCCGGAGAGTCGGGTGTATCCACGTCGTCTCTTGAGCTTGGTTCGCGTGACCACGATTCAAGCTTAGCATCCCTCCGCCACCGCGGGGCGACGCCCCTGCCCCCGCTAGACTATGACCCTTGGCTAATATGAGGCAAGGTTCATAATGACCTTGTGGATCGTCGAGTTCACGGACCAGTTCGAGGAGTGGTGGGAGACGCTCCGCGGGGACGAGCAACGAGCTCTCACTGCCGCCGTTCAGCTCCTGGAGCGCGATGGCCCGGCCTTGGGCGGCCTCTGGCGGATACGGTCAACGGCTCTCGCCATCGGAACATGAAGGAGCTTCGCCCCCCGGCAACCGCGCTGCGGTGCTCTTCGCCTTCGACCCTCGCCGGACCGCCATCCTCCTGATCGGGGGCAACAAGCAGCACCGCTGGCGGGAGTGGTACGTGGAGTTCATCCCGGTGGCCGACAGTCTGTATGACGAGCATCTCGCCGAGCTGCGGCGGGAGGGAGAACTGAGATGAGTGGCCACAAGCCGTTCCAAGCTCTGGCCGACCGCGTGACTGCCACCCCGGAGGGGCGAGAGCGAGTCGAGACCTACCGCCGCCTCATGGACGCGGTGATGACCCTGCACCGACTCCGGCAGCAACGAGGCCTGACGCAGGTGGAGGTGGCCGCGGCGCTCGCGGTCACTCAGGGCAACGTCTCCCGCCTCGAGCGCTCAGAGGACCTTTACCTGTCGACCCTCTCCCGATACATTGAGGCGCTCGGCGGTCGCTTGCAGCTGACGGCTGTGTTCCCTGACCAGGTGGTACCCATCGATCTGCCAGGCGGCAGCCGCGCCGCCTAACGAATCGGGCCTCCACGAAGCTCTGATACCCCCGCCCTTCGTGGAGCGTCCGGCTGTAGCGGGAGCCATGCTTACCTGGCATCGATCACCCCACTCAGCCCTCACACAACTCGTGACCACGACATCCGTGGCGGACCAATTCTTGGGGGGCCGAACACTTCGTTTAGCGAATTAGATAGGTACGAGCCCTATTTCGTCGGGGTCAGCGGGGTCGAGATGGCGAGCTCGTGCAGTGCCTGATCGTCAAGAACAAGCGAGGCACTGGCAAAGTTTTCCTCCAGGTGCCCCACCGATGACGTCCCGGGGATGAGGAGAATCTGAGCGGACCGTGCCAGAAGCCATGCCAGTGCCACCTGTGCCGGGGTTGCGTCCAGCCGGTGGGCGACGTTGATCACTGCTTGGTCTGCGGTGACGTCGACCGAAGCGCCAAATGCCGACCCCAGTGGGAAAAACGGTACAAACGCAATTGCAGCGGCTTCGCAAGCTTCCAGCACCGGTTCGGATCCGCGGTCGCGCAGGTTGTAGGCGTTCTGGACGCAGACAATCTCGGTGATGGACCGCGCGCGCTCCAGCTGGGCAAGCGAGACATTGCTCACACCAACCCCGGCGATCATCCCCGCCTCCTGCATGGCGGCCATCGCTCCCACCTGAGCGTCGAAAAGGTCATTGGGCTCCCCCGCTTCGCCGAATCGCAAATTGACAGCACCCAATTGGTCCACATGCAGCGACGCCAAGTTGGCCTCGACCCCGGCGCGGAGCTCCTCGGGTTTGTTCGCCGGTAGCCAGCCTCCCATTTCGTCCCGGTCTGCCCCGACTTTGCTCACGAGCACCAAGTCGGAGGGATACGGGTGCAGCGCGCTGTAGATCAGCTCGTTGGCGACGTCGGGCCCGTAATACTGCGCGGTGTCGATGTGATTGATGCCAAGCTCCACCGAGCGGCGGAGAACCGACAGCGCTTGGTCACGATCTTTGGGTGGGCCGAACACGCGGGGGCCGGGGAGCTGCATTGCGCCGAAACCGATGGCGGAGACGTGGTGCGCGCCGAGACGCCGAGTGGGACGTGAAGTCATCAGGGCACTGTATCGCGTCCGGGGCTGGCGCTCTGCCAGCTGAACTACTCCCATCCACTCTCGCACCCCCGCCCGTCACCGGACTCGGGGCAGCCTGTCCACGTCACCCTCTCGTCGGTCTGTGAGCGACGTGAGGCACACACCGGAGGAAGAGCAACGACTCCGGGATGAACCGGCCCGCGAGGCCACCGAGCAGGCCCGCCGAGAGACCGAACGCGAGCGAGGACCCCGGCAGTCGCAGTGAGCCTCTCGCAGTCCGTCCATTGGCGTACGCGGCGTTTGCGCTACCCGGCGGAGCACCACTCTGCTGCGTGGGCGCTCATCACGAAGCCGCTCTTCAGCCAACGCGTGTAACAGTTCGCTGAGAATCCGCGAACGCCGCACACGCGCCTATACGAGCGAGCGTGGCCCGAGGATCGCCCCGGGCGGCCGGCGCGCTCCTGGTGGTGCTGGCCGCCCTCACTGCAGCCCTGGCGTCGCCAGCGGCGCTCCGGGCCGGACAACTTCAGCCATCACCAGGAGGAACTCCGGACCGCAAGCAAATGCTGTATCTGAATTCAGAATCGCCATCCGGAGGGAGGATGGTCGGGGCGCCCAGACTCGAACTGGGGACCTCTTGCGACCAAAGCAAGCGCATTCGACTCTCGTCACTCGCATAGGCGGTCACGAGGTCAACTGCTGCACTTGCTTCGTAGCTGGTCGACGTCGATGGAAGGGATCAACAAGCCTTTCATGACGACGGGGCCACACTTAATCTGATGGCGGCGAGGCATCAGCGGCCTCCAGGACGAGATCGACCGCGCTGGCGAGGTCAGCGCGCAAGCGGCGGCGGGAGATCCCCCGGCGGCTGGCGAGGTGGTTGAGAAGATCGGCTCGAACCGCCGCGAGCAGGAGGTGCGCGAGCAGCTCGCTGTCGCCGCCGCCCCCGGTGGCGCGCACCAGGGCGCACAGCAGCCGGTGCACCAATTGGTACTGCGGCTGCTCATAGAGGCTCGTGCCCCCGGAACGTTCTTCGACCGCGAGGGTCAGATGGCGGTTGTCGAGCTTGATGACGAGGATGGCGTCGAGAATGGCCGCGACGCGCTGGCGTGGGTCGGTCTCCGGGCCAAGCGGCGGCGGCCCGCTTTCGACCGCGTCACGGAGAGGCTCGTACCTACGCTGCCATAGGGCCTGGAGGAGCCCGGCCCGATTGCCGAAGGCGCGGAACAGGGTGCCCTTGCCCACGCCGGCAGCTGCTGCCACGTCGTCCATCGACAACCGTGCTGGCTGCGGCACCGTTGCGAACAGCTCGTCGGCGGCGGCGAGCACGGCGGCACGGTTGCGCGCGGCGTCAGATCGCTCGGCGCGCGTCACGTCGTGGAGCCTCCTCTGCCTAGCGGACTGACGGTCCGCATAGTATAGTTCGTCAACTGGGCTGTCGGTCCGGATCGCAAACAGCAAAGAGGACGGCATGTCGGAGACTGCAGACCTGCTCCGAGCGGGCTTGGATCGCCTCGCCGGCGGTGACCTCGGCGGTTACCTCGACCTGTGCAGCGAAGATGTCGAGGTCGAGTTCCCCTTCGCGCCGCCCGGCCGGCCGCAGCGGGTGCGCGGACGCGAGGACCTTCGCCGGTACCTGGAGCCGCTGCTCGCACGCGTCGCCTACGATGAGATCAGCGCCCTGATCGTGTACGAGACCGACGTGGCCGGGACCATCGTGGCGGAGATGACGATCGGCCTCCGAATGGTTGATGACGGTCGGGCCTTCGCGAGACGCTACGTTGCCGTGGTCCGTTCGGCCGGTGGCCGCGTCGTGTCGTACCGCGAATATTGGAACCCGGGCACGTTGAGCGACCGGGCCGGCCCGGCCGAAGCGTCATGAGCGCCGTTCGAGCGCTCGTCACGGGTGCCACCGGGACGACGGGGTCGCGCGTGGCCGCGGGGGCGCGCTCGGCCGGGGCCGAGGTGCGCACCGCCAGCCGGCACGGCAGCGACGTCCATTTCGATTGGCACGATCGCGACACCTGGCCGGCGGCGCTCGACGGCTGCGATCGTGCCTACCTTCTCCCGCCCGCCGGCCTCGACGTCGCGTCTTCGATGGTGCCGTTCATCGAGCTGGCCCGCCGCAACGGCGTCGAACGGCTGGTGCTGCTCAGCAACTCGGTCTTCCCGATGGGCGGCCCGGGCGTCGGCGCCGTGCACCAGGCCCTCGCCGAGGGCGGGCCCGACGACTTCGTGGTGCTGCGACCCTCATGGTTCATGCAGAACGTGACCGGTGAGCACCACCTGGCTCGGATGATCCGCGACGAGGACCGCATCGTGACCGCCACCGGCGAGGGACGCGTCGGCTTCGTCGACGCTGACGACATCGCCGCCGTCGCCGTGCACGCGCTGCTCGACGAAATTAGGCCGGCGGCCGAGCTGGTCCTGACCGGGGCCGAGGCGCTCAGCTACGGGCGCGTGGCCCAGGTCGTCGGCGCGGCTCGTGGTCGTCCCGTGGCCTTCGAGTCGGTGACGCAGGCTGAGCTGGTCGAGCGGCTCGCCCGCACCTACCCGCTGCCGTTCGCGCAGGCGCTGGCCAAGCTCGACGCGGTCATCGCCGCGGGCGCTGAGGACAGGGTCACGCCCGACGTCGAGCGCGTCACTGGGCGGCCGCCGCGCAGTTTCGAGCAGTTCGCCGCCGCTGCGTTCTGATCCGCCGGCTGACGCCGTGACCGCGAGCGTTGAACCGATGCTCTTGGCCTCGGGTGAACAGCCAAGACGACGAACATGACGATAGAGAACGAGACTTCTAGTGCCGAGCGCACTACCTGATCGCCCGGGCCCAGGCCACTGACGTCGGCCATCTGGTGTCCGGGGACAAGGACCTCACCCGCCTCGCGACAGTGGTACCGCCGGTGCTCTCGCCGGCCTCGTTCCTGGACTTCTCTAAGCCCGGATCCACCGACGAGGTAGGTGTCCGGACGCAAAGACAGGCGACCAATCCAACTGGGACAATGGAATTGATCAAAGCCAACGTCTCAGCAGGGGGTCACCTGTCAGGTGCAAGTCTCTCA
>Ga0187851_10000564_pt1 | contig 37692 bp, 43 predicted proteins | sample June2016WEW_6_10_FD_132997 | JGI IMG/M metagenome (GOLD analysis project Ga0187851, IMG submission 132997) | Peatland microbial communities from SPRUCE experiment site at the Marcell Experimental Forest, Minnesota, USA - June2016WEW_6_10 | ecosystem: Environmental > Terrestrial > Soil >...
AGGAACTCACTGTCTTGCCGCAAGGCGGCAGCCTTTTAGGGGTGGCACGAGCCGGATGAATTGAGAGGTTCACGTCCGGATCTGTGAGCGGCTCGGAGTGAAATTCCCCGGGCCGACTCGGCGGAGGCGGGGCGACCCGTCCCCTATGCCGATCTTTACACGCCGCGAAAATCGCAGATCGTTCTTTGTAACGAGATTTACTTATGTTCTGCGGAACGAGAGGCTGACTTTCTGGCTTGCGGTGGCTCGGAAGGGGAAGCGCCCGTCGCTTGACCAGCCTGAGGATCTGAGCGCTGGCCCTGCTCGAACTGCGGCGGCGGCTGGACTGGCTGCGGCTTCTGCAATTCGGACCACGCTAGCAGCCGCTGGTATCGCGAAACTCTTGTTCTTTGTGTTCCTTGTGCTTTTTGTGATTTCGCTCTTCACCCACCTTTCGCGGCGGGGCAGCGGGGTTTAGCTGTGCAGGAGTTCCTCTGCCGTTGGGAAGCCTGGGGATACGCGAATCCATAAAGCATCGTATCCCCCAGTCCCCGCCCTATGTCCACTGAAAGTTGCGGGGCGGATACTCGAGCATTCACTTAGAAAAAGTCTTCCCTTAAGTTCAACTTGATTCTGCGTTCCACCTGGCAGCCTGTTGAATCAGCGTTCGGTAGCATTCGCAGGCTGCTCCTTCCAGTCCCTTTCGATCCACGATGTTCAACTGGCCACGCGTGTACTTGATCAGGCCCGCCTTCTGCAGGATGGAAGCAGCCACGGTAACGCTCGAACGGCGAGTCCCCAACATGTGTGCCAGGAATTCCTGCGTTAACGGAACCACCTCGCTGCCAATCCGATCTTGGCTCATGAGCAGCCAGCGAGCCAACCGTTCATCCACCTCATGCAGTCGATTACAGGCAGCCACCTGAGATGACTGAGCGGCCAGTTGCTGCGAATAGCGGTGCATTCGTGTCTCCAGGGTTCGACACTTCTTCAGAAGTTCAATGAGCGCGCCCGCGCTAAGACGAAACGCAGCCTTCAATCTGGACAACCACACGCAATGCACTGGTCGTGAAGCCAACGATGAGCGGGACCCCGACAAACCCCTCTTTCCCGGTGAGTCCAACCTCGACGCTCTTTCCGTCTGCCATCACGTTCAGCACGGAGGCCAGCCCGCTGTTCATGAGATAGACGTAGCGGATCGGTTCCCCCACTTCATTGAGAATGTCGCGTGTTCTCAATGGAAGAAAGACCAGCTGCGAATAAATGGCTTGGCGTTCTTTGTCGGGCAAGTTGAGCAGAAGCTCATTCTCCAGCCTGGCACCATCCACTTCCACGCCGTTGGTTTTCGAACGGGCGCCGCGTGCGGTTTTGATCAAGATTAGCTCCTGCGAACGGCGACATGCTGCCCGCTTCGCGAGTACTGCTGCATTCCCGAGCACTTGAGTCGACGAACGGTCACAAACCGTGCATTTTCATGCTCATGGAATGGCAATGAGCAACCCGAGATAGTAGGGGATTAATGAACCTCTGTCTGTTCGATGGCCTTCACAAATGTGTGCGATATGGCACATAAAGACGGCTCCAAAAGGCGTAGGGTTGAATCGTCTCTTCTAGCACCTTCCGCCGAGGCTGTGACCGGCTCAACGGTTCCTGCGAAATCAGACGGCGTTTACGCTGTGTGATGAAAGGACTGGTTATGGCCAACCAGCCTGTTCGAGGTGCAACTGCACGAGTCAGTAAACGAGACAGCGACCGGCGCGAAGTCGGCAATATCATCTTGCTCGCCCTTCCACCACCGGAATGGACTCAAATCGCGGCTTCACTTGAGTTCGTGCGCTTGAGACTCCATCAAGTGCTGCACGAAGTGGGCGAGGATATCAAGTCTGGATATTTCTTGAACGAAGGCATGAGTTCTGTCCTCACAGTTCAACCGGACGGAGAGAGTGTTGAGGTTGGGCTCATCGGTAAAGAGGGCTTCGTCGGCTTGCCGACAATTTTTGGTTTCAAGACGAGCGCGTTGCGCATCATCACCCAGGGAGATGGAACGGCTTATCGCGTGGATGTTGGGATCTTGCGAACCCTTCTGCCGTACTGTCCCGAACTCGAGCGTCAACTGCTGCGTTATTCGATGATACTTGGCATTCAGTCAACCCAACTCGCCGCTTGCAACCGCCTGCATGACGTCGAGGAGAGATTAGCAAGATGGTTGCTGATGAGTCATGATCGAATCGGCGGTAAAACTCTACCCTTGACTCAAGAATTCCTGTCGCAAATGCTCGGCACCCGTCGGTCGACGGTCAGTGTGGCGGCCAGTGTTTTGCAAAGAGCAGGAATGATTTCTTACACGCGTGGCAACGTGACGATCGTCAACAAATCGAAGCTGGAAGATACCGCTTGCGATTGCTACGAACTTATTCGGCAGCAGAAGAACCGGTGGATGGCTGAAACCGGCTAGTTCCTGCGCGAGTTGCACTGGCGCGGCGAACTACCATAGCAAAAAGCTCCATAGTAATTGTCATTGATCGCATCGAAAGAATCCGTGGGCTCGCGGAATTGATTAGGAAATTTGGCGTCGACCATTTTTTAAGACTGCAGTATCCCGTTTTTAGTATTCATTTTCTCAGTTTTTCTCTGGTGAAATCTCAAGACCTCTGCGTGCAATCAGGGGAATGTTGTAGAGCGGAATTTGTTATTGCTGACATGCACTGGATTCGCGCGTGAATTCGCATCGTTGCGCATCGCCTCACGTCAACCGCTGCTTCTTTGTCGGCATCTATACGATCGTCGGAAATCTAGCGCCACTTTGATTTCACGACAATTAGAAGGAGCGTCAATGTCGAACCAGCAAGGTCCACAGAACTCCGCGCACGCTCTATCAACCCTGTCCTCATTCGAAGAACTTAAAACTCCTTATCCCGGCCGCGAAGCGTACGCAGTTCATGAACTTGCCATTCCAGTTGTAAAAATGAATCCTCGAATTCGACAGCAGCAGCCACAGGGCCCGGATGCAATCTGGGGGCACTACAACAATTGCCGGTCCAGCGGTCTTGCGGGATCTGCGGCGGTTCACGTCGTATGGTTGGCCTTGATCATTTGGTGGTTCAATGTTTGGCCGCCGCGTGGTGTCCCGCGTCGAGCAACACGAGACCGTGACCTTGATCGCTCCCTCGCCGGATTCTTATGCTCTTCCCGTTGCGAAGAAAGTAGTGAGCGGTGGTGGAGGCGGCGGTGATCACGATGCGTTGCCACGCCGAAGGGACGCTTGCCGAAGCTTGCCATGGATCAGATCACACCGCCAAGCATCGTTTTGCGTAACCCGCATCCAAAGCTCGCTGTGCAACCGACGGTCGTAGTTCCTCCACAAGTCCGCCTGGCTGAAAATAATATGCCAAACCTTGGCATGCTCTCGGCAGCGCCGCTTCCTTCCGCTCTCCCCTCAAATGGGACTGGTTCCGGCGCTGGCATCGGCTCCGGTTCAGGGGGTGGTGTTGGCGTTGGTCATGGAGCCGGAGTGGGGAGTGGGGAGTGGGGAGTGGCGGAGGAATTGGCGGTGGCGCGTTCAAGGTGGGCGGTGGAATTTCTGCGCCACGCCCTGTGACCACACCCAATCCGGAATATACCGAGCAAGCTCGTCTCGCCAAGACCCAAGGAACGTGCATCCTGTGGCTCATCGTCGATGACCAGGGACAGCCGCGCGACATTCGAGTGGTCCGCGGACTCGGGTTCGGGTTGGACGCTAAGGCGATCGAAGCCGTTAGGCAATGGGGCTTCCAGCCTGCAATGAAAGATGACAGGCCCGTGAACGTGCAAATCAGCGTGGAAGTTGGATTCCGGCTTTATTAGTTTGCATTCAACGTTTCTTGAGTTGCTACCGCGGCAGGCTCGCCTTCAAGGCAAAAAGAGCTTGCCGCATTTTTTGTCGCAGTCGCAGCCGCAGTGGCAACCCTCCATCCAATGAAAGGTTTTGCTAAATTGCACAAACTATTACTTTTCCAGTACAGCAAATCTCGCGTTCAATTACAGGAGCGCCCTGATGGGACCCAGGCAAGGGGTCCGGTAGGCTCTTTTCGACGCTGAATATTTCTCAGATTGCGAGGAATGCAGCGCAGTAGATCGTAAGGGAGACTCCGGTGGCCACTTGCGTAATTTCCGCGACAACAGCTGATCTAATCCCATCGAGAGCTGAAACTCAGCGAGATGATTCGGAACGCAACCTCGTCCGACGCGCGCAGTGCGGAGATCAGGACGCTTTCGCCGCACTCTTCCAACTGCATAAGAAGCGTGTGCACTCCGTCTGCTTGCAAATGACGAAGGACGTAGCCGATGCGGAAGACCTGACTCAAGAAGCTTTCCTGCAAGTGTTTCGCAATATCAATTCGTTTCGCGGCGATTCTGCCTTTTCTACTTGGCTCTACAGGATTGCAGTGAACACGGTGCTCATGAAGCTGCGGCGCCGCAAAGCGCCTCCGCTGCTCTCCTTGGACGAGCCAGTTTCGGCCGAGTCTCCATCGCTGAAACGCGATGTTGGCACAGCTGATCTGAATCTCTCCGGAGCTATCGATCGGCTTGCCTTGCGTCGCGCCATCGAGGAACTTCCCGAGGGCTGCCGGCAGATTTTTGATTTGCACGAAGTGCAGGGGGTCCAGCATCACGAAATCGCGCGCCAACTGCAATGCTCGATCGGAAACTCAAAGTCGCAGCTGCACAAGGCCAAGATGAAGATGCGGGATCTTCTTTTCCCGAAGAGGGGACATGCGCGGCAGACGAGACCCTCTCCGAATCTGGGGAGGTCCGTGGCCAAGAGCTCCTTGTGAACTTAACTCGCAGTAGGGAATGACCGTGCACGGGGACCGGGTCTGTAAAACGGCAAGGACCGGAAAAGGAAAAGTCTGTGGTACTGGGAGCTGTTGTAGCCATCGGTGCTAGGAATCATCAGTGGTTCACTCAGGATGCCGCCACGCCGCCTGCGGCGGCGGAGTGTATCCAGGAATCCTTACTGCTGGAACCATTGGAATGCATGGAAATCGTGGGCGGTCGGCCGCGGAGCGCATGGTAGAACGCTTCGCTGTCCTTAGACGCGCCTGTTTCAGTCCTGGTGGAGTCTGCGGCGTTCGTCCCATGGTTTCGTACTGTCCACGAAAATGTCACGGTTCAGGTCGTAAGCGACCTGAATTTCGCAATCCGGCAAGAACTTTCTGATTACTCCCAGCAGGGCATCGAGCACGCTTTCGTCAATTGGGCGAATTCCTACCCGGAAACGGATCTGCTCGATCTTTTCTGCTTTCATCGGGAGTCGCGGCAAACGGCTACTCCAACGTTTGACCGGGAAGGGCCGCTGACTCTTTGGGCTGTCGATTGTGCCAAGGCGCAACAAGGGCCTATCGAAAATTGCTATACGAGACGCGGAATGGAGCATCACAATACTTCATTCGCGAATACGTGAATTGCCTCAACCGTCCTCGTGATCTGCGGCGGTTCGCTTCCGATATGCTCCGAGGTCAATGCCAGGCTCGCCACCGTGGACAGGAATTACGGCCGGGGATAAAGCGAGTTGTATCCGCGCCTGCTCTTTCGCCAGCGCCTGTTCAACCCAATCGACCCGATCCAGCTTGTGTGCCGTCATGACCTGATGCAAAGCAGGAAATGCCCGCGCGATGACATGGTGAGAATTTGCCAGGCTCCATAGCTCCCCAAAATCCTGTGGACTGAAGTAGAAATAATTTGCGCGATGGTTTCGCTATTGGGCTCGCGGACCGCATTAGGAAACACGGAGGCATTATTTTCGTAGTTCTGCGGCAGCAAACGGGAGAGAAGGGCCAGACATTTTGTTGAAGTTTCTGCGGATCCCGATTTTCCCTCAGGCTGCAAGGCTGTACGCGTCGGAGTGGAAAAGGCTTCTACTGAATGGCGAACTGCAAAGCACGCTGCGCCTTAGCCTGTTGCCCGGTCTGGCCGCGGCGGCGGCGCTTGAACTGAAACTCACAGGCAGCGACAAGGGAATTTGGTGAGTTACCTCGACTGTAGGGAGTTCCCGGTATTGCGACTGCAATCCAAGCGACCTATCGTGAAACAGCACGAAGGTGAAAGCTAATAGCGAACGAACATCGAATAGCCAGGAGCCAGTTCCTTCCCGGATCTTGGCGAATGCAAAAGAAACGTGTTGGACAGAGGAGGACGACCTGCTTGGTTCGCATTCTGGTAGTCGACGATAACCCGGCGGTCCGGAATTATCTCCGTGCTCTCCTTGAGCAGCAGAATACCTGGCAGGTCTGCGATGAAGCTCGAACCGGAGGAGAAGCCCTGCAAAGGGTAAAGAAAAATCCGCCGGATATGATTTTGCTGGATTTTCAAATGCCAGATTTAAACGGGCTCGACGTTGCCCGGCAGATCTCGGGGCTTTTTCCGGAAATACCTATCCTGCTAGTCACCATTCATCTCTCCAAGCAGTTGGCGGAAGGAGCTCGCAGAGCTGGAATCCGGGGCGCGTGCGCAAAATCGGATGTCGGCTCCATCGTTGAGGCCGTGGATGCGCTGCTGCATGCGGGGACCTGTTTTCCCATCGCCAGCTAGGCATTCGTTGCCTTGCAGATTTCCCCGCGGCGATAATACAGGATTCCCTGTATTCGGCCCCGCCCACTGGCATGCTAGTTTCAAAGGGTTCCACGTATACGGAAACGCCTTCCCCTGATATGACTAGACTCTGCGGCGGGAACAGGGCAAACTTAAGACCCGATGCCTACCGTGGAACCGCCAAAAGGGGAATGCGCGGTGTCGCATCAGAGAGCTGGAAACTTTATGGCTGTGCGCATCCTGCTGGTGGACGACCATCCTATCGTGAGACAAGGATTGAGAACTCTTCTGCAGGGGCGAGGTGACTGGGAAGTTGTGGGTGAAGCATCGGATGGGGTCGAGGCCGTGGAGAAGGTCGATAGCTTACGACCGGACGTTGTGGTGCTTGATGTCACCATGCCCCGAATGAATGGCCTTGAAGCGTGCCGCTTGATTCAGCAGAAGCATAAGAACGCTGGACCTGAAGTTTTGTTCGTTACCCAACATGATTCTCCGCAGATGATGCGTGAGGCGCTGGACGCGGGAGCCCGCGGATATGTCGTGAAATCCAATGCCGCTCGTGATCTGTTGGAGGCCGTTGAATCCGTCAGTCAGCATCGAGTGTTTACAGCCCTGGCCAGAAGCCCGCAAGTTTCGGGTTGAAGGGCTGAAAGTCCAAATCCGCCGCTTGGTCAGAAAGATCGTAGGAGGGAAACTCTGCCATGAAATTGCGAATCCTGTTAGCCGATGATCATGAAATTGTTCGTCGGGGTTTATGCGCGCTTCTTCAGAAACGTGAAGGATGGGAGGTGTGCGGAGAGGCCTCGGACGGCCGCGAGGCGGTCGAGATGGCCAAGAAGTTGAAGCCCGATGTCATCATTGTCGACATTGGCATGCCGAGCCTCAACGGTTTGGACACCACGCGCCAGCTGATGCAGCATGACCCGCAATTCAAAGTAATCGTGCTTACAATAACGGATTCCGATCAGGTGATCCGCGAAGCTCTCGACGCGGGAGCTCGCGGTTTCGTCCTCAAGTCTGACGCGGCTCGCGATCTGGTCTCCGCCGTGGAAGCTTTGCAGAGCAAACGCATGTTCTTCACCCCGCGCGTGAACGATTTGGTCCTGGCGGGATTCCTCGATAAAGGTCATGTCGTCGGCAGAAACGAGGCACCAAATTTACCCACCCTGACAGTGAGGGAGCGGGAAATCACTCAGCTTCTTGCGGAGGGCAAGAGTTCCAAAGAAGTTGCTACGCTGCTGAACCTGAGTACGAAGACCGTGGAAACTCATCGCAGCAACATCATGCGAAAGCTCAGCCTGCACTCCATACGTGATCTGGTTGTGTACGCCATCAAGAACAATATCATCCAGATCCAGATGCCGGCTCAGATTCACAGCGCTCGCGAAACCACCGTCGCCTGAGTCCGGCCGCTTCTTGATTTCCTGATTCTGGTGGGTAGTACCCGCTTCGGGTGCGCACCGTGAGTTTGGCGTATCCCGGAGCATGCGCCTCTACGTGAGGAGACTGGTAGTCCGGCTTTCCGTTCTGATTGCGTGGCTTGTAAGCGATGATGTACTGGCTGCGGATGTCGCGGGCGACGGTTCGCGTGATGCTATCCACCTGGTCCAGTGAATCGGGAAAGTAAGCCACTCCGCCCGTTCCCGTAGCTAGCCGTTGCAGCGCCTCGCGCTCCTCGCTCTGCAATCCGCTGCCTGTCAATCCAATGGCGTAAAGTGTCGGCCCATTCGCCGGCTGCAAGCGCCGGGAAGCCTCCTGCAAGGTCTCCTGGCTCAGGTTGTCTTGGCCGTCCGTGATCACCAGCAGAACCTTCTTGCTGAGCCGGGAATTGTTCAAATAGACCAGTAGCCGGTCGAGGCTACAGTCAATCAGAGAGGAGCAATGATCATGGATAAAGATCGTGCGGAAGGCAAAGTCAAAGACGTTGCAGGCCGTGTGGAACGACAAGTGGGTGAATGGACCGGCGACAGCGAAAAGCAGACGCACGGCGCCGCCAAGCAAGCGGAAGGCAAAGTGCAAAATGCCTGGGGCAAAGTGAAAGACGCGGCCAAATCTGCCACGAAAGAAACTCGCCCCCCCCAGTGATGTCGAGGATACCAACGCCGAAGAAGCCAAAGACCGGAAACTGAGATCCGAGAGAAAGGCTGGATAGTCCGAGCAGAACCTAGATACATTCTCCTGAGAACCCTCAATATGCCGCCGGTCGCTCTTTTGCCGGCGGCTTTTTCGTACGCAAAGATAGAGGTTCGATGTGTGTTCGCAAACGAATTTACTGGGTTCCAGAGTTCTCCCGAGACCGGTCTCCGGTCGGCGTTTGCACCTGAATAATGTCGTTCTTGACTGCGTACAACACCAAGTCCCGGATGGAATGAAAACCCAGTTTCCGCATAATGTTGCTGCGATGCGTTTCGGCGGTTTTTGTGCTGAGGTTGAGCGCTGTCGCTACTTCCTTGGAACTCTTTCCTTCGGCGAGGAGTTGAATTACCTCCCGCTCCCGAGGCGTCAACGTCGGAAATCGGGGCGCTCCTCCACGGGGCGCTACTGTTCCTTTTTCCAGAAACCCGGCTAATACCATTTCATTCACTCGCGGAGTAAAGAACATCTGCCCGCGTTGCAGGGCTTCGATGGCGGAGACTAAATCCCGCACCGCATCGGACTTCAGCACGAAGCCCCGCGCTCCGGCTTCCAAAGCCTCTCGTATCACATGATCCGAATCAGTGATGGTCAGAACGATAATTTTGAAATTGGGATCGTGCTGTGTCAGTTGCCGAGTGGCTGCCAGTCCGTTCAGGTTTGGCATGCCGATGTCCAGAATCACAAAATCCGGTTTTAGTTGCTTCGCCTTCTCCACCGCCTCGCGCCCGTCCGACGCCTCGGCGATAACTTCCCAGCCTTCATGCGCCTGCAACAGAGACGAGAGACCCCGACGAACTACTTCGTGATCGTCTGCTATCAGGATCCGGATCTTCAACCCCTGCCTCCTACGACTTCCCCGACAGTCGCGTGCGACAATATCGGGTTCCCCTTGAGAAATGTTTCCTCCAGCACGGAGTTGACAGGATGGAACCTAGCACCGTTAGGTGTCGCAATGTTCGTTGCGAGAATGCATAGGCGTGCTGGTTGCACTCGTTTGAGGGTCAATGCGAGTACACTTCACCTTTTTGTTCGCGTGTACTGAATACAGGAGCAACCATGCCGAGGCAATCAGGTCTTTCCTGTATTACCATCGCAGTTAAGCCAAGAGCCTCTCCGTGCAGCAGCGGGCGTTCTGCTAGCATGCGGAAGTTCATAAGCTGTGGCACGAACTTCGGCTGCAAGGTAGGATTGAAAGAGTCAATAGGTCGTTAAAACCGTCCGAAAACTTGGGGTAGTAGGACGGTGAGTGAAGAGTCCATTAGTCAGACGAAAAAGCCGGACTTCGTATCCATCCTCTATGTCACCGCGTAAGAATGCACAAGTGGCATTCGCATCAGCTGTGGCCGTGCTGCTGCTCAGCGCGATCGCCGCCTATGTCACCATTGCCCGCCTCCGCGAGAGCGCCAGCTGGGTGGTGCATTCCTACCAGGTTGAAACCACACTCGGTGAGATCGATTCCTCGATTGCAAGACTGGCCCGTGCGCGCAACGGCTATGCCAGCACAGGAAATGAAGCCCTCCTCGCGGGATTCGATGCAGGGGTTCCTGAAGTGCACCAGAAACTTCAGGAAGTGCGAAAACTGACCGAGGATAACGCCAGGCAGCAAGAAATGTGCACACGGCTCGAGAATTTGATCGATCGCAGGATCAGCTTGTTCCGCGACTCGATCACCCTCAAGCGTTCCGCTGCCCACGACGATGCAGGACAGAGCGCTCTTGCAGCCCAAATCCTGAGCCTTGCTTTCGAAAATGCTTCTATCACGCAGCAGATGCGTCAGCAAGAACAGCAGCTCCTGCAGCTTCGGACGGGAATTTCCAACCGCTTGTACAAGCTGACGGTCATCATCCTGTTTCTCTCCTTCGCTCTTGCGCTCGTACTATTGTTTATTCACTATCGGCTTCTCACCAGCGAACTCAAAGCACGCGCCTTGGCGGAGACCGTGGCTCGAGAAGGCGAAGCATCGCTTCGTCAACTCACTTCCCGCTTACTGCAGATGCAGGATGAGGAGCGCCGCAAGTTTTCCCGCGAGCTTCATGACAGTCTTGGCCAATACCTCGCCGGCGTGAAGATGAGTCTTGACATGTTCTCGCAGGCGAGGCCGACCGACGAACTGCTGTCGAACGCAATCCTACTTCTCGACCAATCGATTGCAGAGACCCGGACCATATCCCACTTGTTGCATCCTCCGCTTCTGGACGAAGTCGGGTTCGCATCCGCCGCCAAATGGTATCTCCAGGGTTTTTCGGAGCGCAGCGGCGTCGAAGTGAAAGTAGAGATTCCCGATAATCTCGGCCGTCTTCCCCGTCATTTGGAGCTCGGGCTTTTCCGCGTTCTGCAAGAAAGCTTGACGAACATTCATCGCCATTCGAAGAGTTCAAGAGCCGAAATTACGCTTAAGCCTTATGCAAACAAAATAGTTCTACAGGTGAAGGACTACGGGAAGGGAATACCGCAGGAATTGTTGAATACATTCCGGACCAAAGGGACAACTTTCGGTGTCGGCCTGACGGGAATGCGCGAAAGGGTCCGGGAACTCGGCGGTCAGCTGGACATTCAGTCCAACCCCGTCGGTACACAGATTTCGGTGACATTGCCTCTCGCGCCCGTGGCGAAAGAATCTTCAATTTCCGCAGCGGACTAAACGTCTCTTCACGCCATCCGTGGCGAGCGCGGTGAGTCCGTTAGACTCAACAGCTTGTGCCCGCCGGTAATCTCAGGAGGCAGCTGTCGCGAGTGGCCCAACCACCAGCTTTTGTCCCGAGCCTCCCGGTGTACGCTTTCTCCCAATTCTTTTCTTGCCGGACGCCAACAACTTTCGCATCTTCAGCCGGGCTTTGTGCAGTTGCGATTTCGAATTGCCAATCGAACAACGCAACCTCTCCGCGATTTCATGGTGCTCGTAACCTTCAACTTCATGCAGAATGAAGATGGTCCGGCAGCCCTCGGGCAGCGCTTTCGCGGCTTGGGTTAAGGCAACACGGTCGACAGCACCCATCAGTTTGCTGTCGTCCCCGCCGAATTCTCGCTGTACAGGCGAGTAATCAACGGACGCCGGCTCATCCAGTGACACCTCCCGCAGATGCCGCTTGCGCCGCGTCATCAGCACGGTATTTACCATTACCCGGTAGATCCAGGTCGAAAACGCAGAATCCCCGCGGAAGCTGTTGAGTCCGCGAAATATCTGAATGAAAGCGTCCTGCGTCAGATCCTCAGCGTCCGAAACGTTCTTGGTCATTAGTAAGCACGGGGAGTAAACCCGTCTTCTATGTAAATCAAAAATTGCCGCGCATGCCTGCGGATCTCCATCCTGGGCACGAGCAATGAGTTCAGAATCGGTCTTTACTGGAGGAATCGCATTCGCGGAGGGAGCGCTCACTGGAAAAGTCCTTTCTCGACGTTGATCCCTGAGCGGCGGCGATCGCGTCGACCTGATCGGAGCATAAAAGGACGCGCTCGGACGTTCCTATGGGGTTGTACCTGAAATTAAGAGGTAGGCCGTACCTACATCGTTCAGTCCGTTGGTCCGATCGCCTAGCAGGAAAAATCCGGCAATCTTCCTCACCGCTTAGCCGCGGAATCGTTCTTCTCTCCGGTCTGGGCCTCATCCTTGGGGTGAAAATCCAGACCAAAGTGTGGGGCTGATTCTGTTCCCGTGATCTTGACGGGAATCTCCGTCCCCGCCCCGTCCTTGCTGAAGAATCGATCGACCGGTTTCAGAAGGATGGACTTCCACCCCGTCGTCATTTGCGACAACTTTGCATCTAGACGCGCCTTGCCTCGAAAGTCGAAAGTTCGCCCGTCCAAACTGTATTTACCGGTCATATCGACATGCGTGCCTGGGATCACGAAATGAAGTAGCGAGAAGGACAAGGAACCGTTGTCTAAGGCAAACACCCCCCGCAGGTCGACGGAGACATCTTCTTCTACATGGTCATGCGCCTCCTGGGGCTTGCCCTGGGTGCGAAGACTCAACGAGTCCAGCCGGGATTGCACTTTCTCATTCGTGAAGTGCGCGCCGAACACCTGAAAATTACCGGCTAACTTCAGTCGATTCGCAACATCCGCCTCGCCAGGGTGCAAGCTGAGCTTGGTCTTCATTGCTACCGGGCCGGTCATCACCGGCGGATTCGTCCGCACGCCGAGTTCAAGCAGGTCCTCGATCTGTGCATGATCCATGACTATATCCGGTTCTACATCGTGCCCGTGCGGATGGCTGACGCGGGTTGCCGATCCGTTTGCGGTAAATGACGAATGAAGCAGAGTGGCGTTCACCGGTTTGAGGTAAGTGTCCCCATTGGTGCCGTCGACAATGGCATGAAACTCCGTATGTAGCTGCACCGGGTGACCGCTTGTCGCGATCCGGAAATCGGGAGTATCGGTTTTTCCATCCACCACGATATCGTCGAGAGTCCCGGAATATTGACCGGTGGACGAGAGTATTCCTCCGATGCCCTTGATGGTGCTCAGATCGGCATTGCTGAAGGAATAGTCCCCCTGCACCGGCGTGTCCCGTGGGCGGTTTTCATCCCACGGTCCGAATAATCCGGTGGAATGAATGTCTCCCACCGGTTTCGGGTTGACCAGTGTGGCTTCAAATCGCATCGGCTGGCCGGGACCAACGTCTTTCATCCTCAAGTCACCGATCGCAAATTCCAGTGGCGGCTTCCCCGGCTTCGAAGTGTTGATCAACAGCTTCGTGTCCTCGCCAACGAACGTGTCGACGAAAATCGACATCTTCCCTGTCCGCGAACTGATGTTCGTAAATTCCTGGCGATTTTCCTTCGGAGGAATGTTCAGCTCCATGCCTTTCACGTAAACAGTGTCTACGTGTACGTTGGAACGAAACAGGTTTCGGACTCCCGTGTGAAAGTGGAATTCTCGCAAGCTGATGAGCGGCTGCACTCCCTGGGCGTAAGGATTGGGATCGGTCGGCCCATAAATCTTCAACCCGCTACCGGAGACCTCAAGCCCTTTGATCACGGAAACATTTAGCGTCGCCAACTCCACCTTGCCCCTGAAACGATTCGATAGAGTTTCGATAACTCTGGTCCGCAAAATCGGTTGCGCTCGATCAATGACCACCCGAGCGATGACCGCCGCGCCAGCCAGAGCAATACAGACGATTACTCCGAGCAACTTCCATCGGCGAGAATTCCTGGACGGTGGTGTGGAAGATTCTTGCATTCCAATCTATTAGGCTCGGGTGTCCCGTGTAGCATCAATACTGTCTTTCCTCTATAGATCGCAGGAACACCGCATATTCCGTCTTCTCGGAGCGGCCTGCCTTCCACCTCCAATGTCTTTCTGGTACTGTTTTGAAGTCCGAGACATCAAGATCAGGTGTGATACTTGTCACGAGCTATCAGTATCGCTCACCGGTAGGATGTGCTGTTGCGTTCGCTGGATGATGATTTTTTACGGGAAAGGACGACCACGTGATCGTTGGAGTTCCTAAGGAAAGCTATCCCGGAGAGCGCCGAGTCGCGCTGGTTCCCGCCGTGATCCCCACTCTCTCCAAGGCCGGACTCGAAGTTGTGGTCGAATCCGGCGCAGGCACCCAAGCTGGCTATCCCGATTCCACCTACGTCGAGAAGGGCGCAAGAATTCTCCCCGAGCGCGCTGCTGTATTCGCCGACGCTGACATTATCGTGCAAGTGCTTTGCTACGGTTCGAATGATGTCACCGGCAAAGCCGATCTTCCCTTGCTGCGTCGCGACCAGTTGCTCATCGGTTTTCTGCGTCCTTTTGGCTCTGCCCAAGTGATGCAGCAGATTGCCGCCGCCGGCGTCACCTCATTCTCCGTCGAACTGGTTCCCCGCACCACACGCGCACAAAGCATGGATGCGCTTTCCTCCATGGGAACCATCTGCGGATACAAGGCAGTGCTGCTGGCTGCTGAAACCTCCATCAGAATCTTTCCCATGATGACAACGGCCGCCGGCACCATTACACCGGCACGCGTCTTCGTCATCGGCGCCGGAGTGGCAGGCCTGCAAGCCATTTCGACGGCGCGTAGGTTAGGCGCAGTAGCATCTGCATACGATATGCGCGCCGCTTCCAAAGAACAAGTGCAGAGCCTCGGTGGCCGCTTCGTTGAATTACCAATTGAAGCGAAAGATGCGCAAGACGCCCGCGGCTACGGCACGGCTCAGGATGAAACTTTTTACGCCCGTCAGCGCGAGCTCCTCACTCGAGTGGTAGCGGAAAGCGATGTCGTCATCACCGCAGCCGTGATTCCGGGCAAGAAATCGCCGGTGTTGATCACCGCCGACATGGTCAAAGGCATGGCCCCGGGCTCGGTAATCGTCGATCTCGCATCCGAGCGCGGCGGCAACTGCGAACTCACTCGCACCGGAGAAACCGTGAAAGCACATGACGTGACGATTATCGGCGCCATCAATCTGGCCAGCAGCGTCCCCTACCATGCCAGCCAAATGTACGCGCGCAATGTCGCCACGTTCCTGGTGTACATGGTGAAAGACGGCAAGCTGCAACTCAACCTGCAGGACGAGATCATCCGCGAAACCATGGTTACCCGCGGCGGCGAGATCGTAAACTCTAGAATGTGTGATTTTTTCAAACTGCCGGCGTTAGCAGTGAAATAAAAGATTGCTATCGGAATGGTATTGGATACGCGACTGGTACTGCGGAAGAGCGGCGCTTCAGCGCCGTGTACCGTGTCCAGAAGCAGAGGGCTTTAGCACCGGGGGAGTACATGGGTTCTAACCTGATCGACGCGCTTTTCATCTTCATGCTGGCCTGCTTCATCGGCTTCGAAGTCATCCGCCACGTTTCGCCTTTACTCCACACGCCTCTGATGTCGTTGACCAATGCCCTCGATGCCATTGCCGTCGTCGGCGCAATCGTGTTGGTAGGCGAGCGCAAGAGCGGATTCGCCACCGTGCTGGGTGTGATCGCTATCGTTGCTGCCACCAGCAATGTCGTCGGCGGATTCCTCATCACCGACCGCATGCTCAAGATGTTCAAGTCCAGTCGCCCAGTGAAAAAATAAATGAACCCCGATTTCGCCGGAAGCCAATACATCATCGAAGTCACCTACCTCATCGCCAGCGCCCTATTTATCTTTTCGCTGAAATGGATGAGTTCGCCCTCCACTGCCCGCCACGGCATTTGGGCCGGCGAAGTCGGCATGGTGCTTGCCATCGCCGGCACTCTGCTCCGCCACGGCATCGTTGACTGGAAGTGGATCATCATTGCGCTCGTGCTCGGCAGCGGCATCGGCATCCCGCTCGGCATGGTGCAGATGACCGCCGTCCCTCAGCGAACCGCGCTCAGCCACGCCTTCGGCGCACTCTGCGTTACCCTGGTCGGAACGGCAGAGTTTTATCTCCGCACCCCGAACGTTCCCAAGTTCATGATGTCGGTGCTCTCCATGGAAGTGATCCTCGGAGGCCTCACCGTCACCGGCAGCCTCATGGCGGCCGGCAAACTCCAGGAGATCCTGCCTCAAAGGCCCATCACATATAAAGGACAGAACTTCGTCAACTTCCTGCTGCTCGCCGTCGCTATCGGCAGCGCCGTTTATCTCGTCCTGCATCCGGAAGCCAAACAATTCTTCCCGCTCATCGTGGGCATCTCGCTGATTTTAGGCATCTTCCTGATCATCCCGATCGGCGGCGCGGACATGCCCACGGTGATCTCGCTGCTCAACGGTTATGCCGGCCTATCGGCCGCAGCCATGGGATTCGTCCTCGATTCCAAGCTCCTGATCATCGCCGGCGCCCTCGACGGTTCTTCCGGACTCATCCTTTCCGTCATCATGTCGAAGGCGATGAACCGTTCGTTCACGAACGTGTTGTTCGGTGCCTTCGGCCAGGTGCAAGCCGCAGCCGCCGGTGGCGCGGAAGCCCGGCCGGTGCACAGCGCCACCGCCGAGGAAGCCGCTGCCATCCTTGCTGCCGCCAACAAAGTGGTCATCGTCCCCGGTTACGGAATGGCCGTGGCGCAGGCGCAGCACAAAGTTCGCGAACTCTATGACATTCTCACCAAGAAGGGAGTCGAGGTTCGCTTCGCCATCCATCCCGTCGCCGGACGCATGCCCGGCCACATGAATGTCCTGCTTGCCGAAGCCGACATCCCCTACGACCGCCTCATCGAAATGGACGAGATCAACGGCGACTTCCCGCAAACCGATGTCGCCCTTGTCATCGGCGCCAACGACGTCACCAATCCCGCCGCCCGCACCGATGCGACCAGCCCCATTTACGGCATGCCCATCCTCGACGTCGACAAAGCCCACACCGTCATGGTGATCAAACGCAGCATGAGCCCTGGCTTCGCCGGTATCGATAACCCGCTTTACTACCTTCCTAACACCCTGATGCTCTTCGGCGATGCCAAACAATTCGTCGGAGCAATCGTACGCGAGCTAGGCGGACACTAGAGCCGGCCTTCGCGCATCCCTTCTCATTCTGAGCGCAGTTGAAGGACCCTCGCAGCTTAGCGATTCCTGAGTCTTATTAAGCGTGATATTCTATTAACTACCAGCTGCGTACCGTTTTGGCGGAAATTCCTCGCAGTTTCAGAAGCAGCTTCCTGAAGAAGCTTCCCTGTAGACGCCCAGAAAACGAAGCCCAGAAGAGAACTTAGAAATCATGCTTTCAGTCAGTAATGTTTCGATGCGCTACGGCGCCAAAATTTTGTTCGATGAAGTCTCGGTGGCGTTCACGCCGGGCAAACGCTATGGCCTGACCGGTCCCAACGGCGCGGGCAAATCCACGTTCATGAAGCTGCTCAGCGGAGAACTGGAGCCGCAAAAAGGCACCGTCGTCCGTCCGCGAAAGCTGGGGGTGTTGAGCCAGGATCAGTTTGCCTTCGACGCCTTCACTGCAATCGATACGGTGATCATGGGCAACAAGCGCCTCTGGGCCGCCATGCAGGAGCGCGACGCGATTTACGAAAAGCACGACATGACCGACGAAGATGGTATGAAGCTGGGCGAACTCGAAGGCATCGTCGGCGAGGAAGATGGATACAGCGCCGAGAGCGACGCCGCGATCTTACTGCAAGGCCTAGATATCCCCGACCAAGCGCATGCCCGCAAGATGAGCGAACTGCAGGGTGGACAGAAAGTCCGCGTGCTGCTGGCGCAGGCGCTATTCGGCCATCCGCAAGCCCTGCTGCTGGACGAGCCTACCAACAATCTCGACTTGGATTCGATCCACTGGCTGCAAGGATTTCTGAATTCCTACGATGGCGTAGTCATCGCCATCTCGCACGACCGGCATTTCCTCAACAGCATTTGCACCCACATCGCCGACATCGATTACGAGACCATCATCACCTACACCGGATCCTATGACGAAATGGTGCTCGCCAAGACGCAAGTCCGTTCGCAGATCGAATCGCAAAACGCCCAGCGCGAAAAGAAGATTTCGCAGTTGAACGAATTCATCGCGCGCTTCGCCGCCGGTACGCGGTCAAGCCAGGTACAGTCGCGGCGCAAGGAAGTCGAGCGCCTGCAGGTCACGGAGCTTGCCAAATCGAACATCCAACGCCCGTACATTAAGTTCGAGCAGAAGCGGCCCTCCGGCAAGCACATCCTGGAAGTTGAGCACCTCAGCAAGGCTTATGGCGACACTCCGGTCATTCGCGACTTCACGGCCAGCATCACGCGCGGAGAAAGAATCGCGCTCATGGGCCGCAACGGAGTAGGGAAAACCACGCTGGTGAATGCGCTGCTGGCGAACTCGCCGACCACGCCGGAAGCCGAGTTGCGCAAAACCAGCGGCTACGACGGCCCGTTCGTCGATTCTGGCAAAGTGATCTGGGGGCACGAAGCGTCGATCGGATACTTCGCCCAGGACCATCGTAGCCTAATCGAAGGCGGCACAACCGTTCTGGAGTGGTTGCATCAATGGAATCCGGCAGCGGTGGGTGAAGAAATTCGCGGCCTTCTAGGGCAGATGCTTTTCCAGCGCGAAGAGGCGACAAAGTCCACCAGCGTGCTTTCTGGCGGCGAAGCCGCGCGGCTGCTCTTCTGCAAACTCATGCTGCAGAAGCCGAACGTACTCGTGCTCGACGAGCCCACCAACCATCTCGATCTCGAGGCCATCAACGCGCTGAATATCTCTCTGCAGCGATATCAGGGAACGGTGTTTCTCGTAACTCACGATCACGACTTGATCGACGAGTCCGCGACCCGTATCTGGCACTTCGAAAGCGACCATAAGATCACCGACTTCAAGGGCACCTACGAGGAATACCAAGCCGCCGTCGCCGTCTAGGGGCGGCCGAAAAAGCTCTGTGCTTCCAGCCCCGCCGCGAGGAACTAGAAACTCTTGTCATTCCAAGCGCAGCGAGGAATCTATGTTTGCACCGTTTTCGCGGCATGTAAATCATCCAGGTTCTCCACAGATTTCCACAAGGGTTTACTGTTGCGTTTATGGCCGCTGGTTGCGGATAATGGCGACGGTGTATGCTTGCGCTAAATTTCAGCGCGAGAGGTTGTGAGAGTCGTGTACAGTCGAGCTGATTTACTCAGAATTCTTCACCTGACTCCGCGCCAGTTGGCGAACTGGGAGCGGGCGGGGCTGATCGCCGCCTCCCCCTCATATTCTTTCGCCGACCTGCTCAAGATCAAGAAAGTCCGCGACTTGTGCGCCATGAAAGTGCGGCCAGCGGTGATCCGCGAATCGCTCGAGGCGATGCAGCAAGCAGCGGGCATGGGAAATCCGCTCGTCGAAGCAGGTGCTTCGTCCACCAGAAGACATCGCGTTGTCTTTCGTCACCAAGGCAAATTGCTCGAGCCCATCGCGGGACAGTTTTTGATGGATTTCGCCACCCAAGAAAAGATTGTTACCACCACCACGATTCCTGATTCCGAGCCGACTCCACGTGAAGATGAAGCCGCGGCCTGGTTCGCGCGGGGTATCGCACTGGAAGAAGATCCCGCCACGCAGACCGAAGCGCTCGCTGCCTACCAGAAAGTGCTCGAGTTTCAGCCCGACCATGCGGCCGCGCACATCAACCTGGGAACGCTTTACTACAACCGCCAGGATTTCACATTGGCGGAAAAGCACTACCGCGCGGCGTTGGAAGCTGACCCTCGTTACGCACTGGCGTATTTCGACTTGGGCAACGTTCTCGACGAAACTGGTCGCGTGCAAGAAGGCATTCGGACCTACAAAATGGCGGTTCAACTCGCCCCCACCTACGCCGACGCGCACTACAACCTCGCGCTCGCCTACGAAAAAATTCGCGAGCCCCGCAAGGCCCTGAAGCATTGGCAAGCCTATGTCAAGCTCGATACCGCAGGCCCATGGTCGGTGCATGCCCGCAATCAAATCCAGCGTATCCTGCAAGCCGACTCGCTGAAGCTGGTGCACAACGGGAGTCGGCGATAGGCACCGAACCAGGACCGCGCAATCCCTCCCGCTGGAAACTAACGGCCGCCTGCTTGCTTACTCTCCCGATTTGGTTGGCCTTGGTCGTCGAGGGCATAGGGGCCGCCGTACTCCGAAACGCCGTTGCGCACCGGCCGGCTTCGGAATGCAATCGTTATGGGACAGCGACGGTCGCCGCAATTTCGCTGTTGCTGTGAACCGCGGCGGCGCTGATTGGATTCAGCGGTGCGAGAGAATCAATCTTTCTGCGAAGTTGGAAAAGGGTGATTCGGCTCTTATGGACGCCGGCGTTCATGTCTACCATGTTTAGTTGTGTGTGGTCTTGCGTAGGGCATCCAACCTGGATAAAGGGCTAGGGCAAGGGTCGACGGTGGCCGTGAATCGTGTGCAAGCGCTCTCCAGGTGCTAAAATTCTTACTCCGTTACCTCCCGACGAAGGTACCTTCATGCCCGAGACACTCCAATCCACCGTCCCAACGCCCCTGACCACCCTCACGGAAGATGAGATCCTTTTCCGTGACAACATCCGCCAGTTTGCCGACGACAAAATTCGTCCCCTGGTCAAAGAGATGGATGAAAAGGGAGTCTTCGAGAAGAGTCTCATCCACGAATTCTTCCAGCTCGGCCTGATGGGAATCGAAATCCCCGAACAATACGGCGGCGGCGGAGCCAAGTTCTTCGAAGCAATCCTCGCGGTGGAGGAATTATCGCGCGTGGATGCGTCGGCTGGTGTCGTCGTAGATGTCCAGAATACGCTGGTAAACAACGCTCTCTTGCGCTATGGCAACGCCGAACAACAGAAGCGCTATCTACCCAAAATGGCCGCCGACACCGTCGGCGCCTATGCCCTCAGCGAGGCTGGCTCGGGCTCCGATGCCTTCGCCCTGCAAACTCGTGCTGTGCTCAAAGGCAGCGACTACGTCATCAACGGCCGCAAACTCTGGATCACCAACGGCAAAGAGGCTGGGTTATTCATACTCTTTGCCACGCTCGATCCCACCGCCGGATACAAGGGCATCACAGCATTCCTGATAGAAAAAGACTTCCCCGGCTTCGGCGTCGGCAAGAAAGAAGATAAGCTCGGCATCCGCGCTTCTTCCACCTGCGAACTCATTCTCGAAGACTGCCGCGTCCCCCAAGAAAACGTGCTGGGCGAACCTGGCAAGGGCTACAAGATCGCGATCGAAACCCTGAACGAAGGCCGCATTGGCATTGGCGCGCAGATGATTGGCGTCGCCCGCGGAGCCTGGGAGTTCGCCGCTAAGTACACACAGGAGCGCAAGCAGTTCGGCAAGTCCCTCTCGGACTTTCAAGGCATCCAGTTCCAGATTGCCCAGATGGCCACTGAGATCGAAGCCGCCCGCCTCATGGTCTACAATGCCGCCCGCATGAAAGATGCCGGCGTGAACTTCGTCAAAGAAGCTGCCATGACCAAGCTCTTCGCTTCGCAGGTCGCCGAGCGTGTCACCTCCCTGGCGATCGAAATCTATGGGGGTTACGGCTTCACCAAAGATTATCCCGTGGAGAAATACTGGCGCGACGCCAAGATCGGCAAAATCTACGAAGGCACGTCCAACATGCAGTTGGCCACCATCGCCAAACTCGTGCTCGGCGGGAAGTGAACTTCGCACCAGGTGGATGAAAATGAAGAAATTGGTGGTAGTCGTGCTTGCGTGCGCAGTACTCTTGCCCTTTCATACCGGCGCGCAGGAAACAGCGGCCAAGCCCGCCGCATTTCAGGCTGTTCCCGAACTGCCCTACCGGGCCGTGCCGAACTTCTTCAAATTACCAAAGGGATTGATTCCCGGGGAAGCCTCTGCGGTCGCGGTGAATTCGAAAGGCCACATATTTCTATTCCAACGAACGAAGCCCATGCTCGCCGAGTATGACGCGAAGGGCAACTTCGTTCAGACTCTCGGCGACGGTCTCTTCTCGCATCCACACGGCTTGCGCATCGACGCCGACGACAACCTTTGGACGACCGATGACGGCAGCCATCTTGTGCTCAAACTGGATCCCTCCGGCAATGTCCTGCTGGTCCTGGGAAGAATCAACACCGGTGCAGAAGCAAATTGGTTGTTCAACAAGCCGGCCGACGTAGCTTTTGCCAAGAACGGCGACATTTACGTCGCCGATGGCTATGGCAATTCCCGTGTCGTGAAGTTCGATCATGACGGTAATTACATTAAGGCTTGGGGGAAATATGGAACCGGCGTCGGCGAATTCAACTTGCCTCATACTGTTGCGGTAGACCACCAGGACCGCGTATATGTTGGCGATCGCGAGAATCAGCGCATACAGATCTTTGATTCGGACGGCAAATTCATCCAGGAATGGACGGGCATCGGCTACCCCTACGGTCTGCTGATTACACCAGACCAGCAGATTTGGATGGTGGACGGCGGATATGACCGTATTGTCGAGCTGGATCAGAACGGCAAGATCGTCGGCGCCTTCGGTGAGCCTGGCCATAAGCGTGGCCAGATGGCGTGGGCTCACTTCATGGCCATCGGACCAGATCAAACGATCTACGTCGCCGATGTGTTGAATTGGCGATTCGATGTATTCGCCCGCACGGCGCCGACTAGCAACATGACCAAATACATCCCTTCGGTAAGAATGTTTTGGGGCTCCGTGCCGAGCGTCGGATGGACCTCACAGCAGACCGCCATTCCTTTCAAATAGATTTCCAGCAAGATGCATCCATGGTCTCGCGTGGTCTCCGATCCGCGGAAACCCGCGTCGCGAGCCTGTTCCGGCGCGTCGGCGCTCTTCCTTTCAACAAATCCTGTTGCTCATTATGTGCATTCCCTTGCACTTGAGGCCCCAAAGCCGAGCCGTGCGAAATTCGCTAACTTGCATCGACTCAATGGCTTCCAGCCGCTCCTGCTATTGGAGTACAAGCTGCAACCTCCTCTGTGCCTGCCCTGGCAGGCCAGACCGGAGTGGCACTTGACGACTTTGTTCGCTAACACACCCGTGGCGCCAGTTGCGGCTCCGAAAAAGATGAAGAAGTGGAGCCTGCTGCCGTTACTCACCGTAGTCTTCGTGGCTTCCTATGGTCTTATGACCCTGCTCATCGTCGAACAAGGCGAAACCATTCAAGCGCAGCGCAACCTGATTAAGATTTTGCTCGTTGACAGCAAGCAACTTTGGACCATGAAGGGCCATGCCCTGGCGGACAAATTAGCCCAGGCCCAACCCCAGGCCCAGAAGCCTTCAGCACCAAGCCCGTCGACCCACGGGCAAGCTCCATCGGTTCGGACCCCGTTAACCCAGACCCCGTTAACCCAGGCCCCGTCAACCCAGGTACCACCGCACCGTTCCCAGAGCCGTGCAGGCAAGAGTGCAAAACCCGACATCCAGGTTCCACCTGTGCCTGCTTCGGATTTGGGAGATCAACGTCGAGTCGTGATTACGCTTTAGCACCACGCGGATCCGTCGGTAGGATGTTGCAGCAGAGTTGTAGAAAGTTTGAAAGCAGTGAAGGCCCTGACCCTAGCCTTGTTGTTCAGCATGACGGTTGCGAAACCAGCGCAGCCAGACCGGCGTCCGTCCGGCCAAGTGGAGCAACACTCCAAAAGTGGACGCTGGTACTTTGCCGCCAGCGGCCACGCCGTTTACTGCTATGGACCCGTAATGACCCTGCCTCAAGCCAATGGTGATATCCAGAAGGTAGCCACATTTTGCCGCGACGGCAGGGCCGTCGTGCCGCTCAAGGACTAACGGAAGTTTCTCGTCCGCCCACGATCCACTCCCGCAGTGCATTCCACCAGGAATCCTGCGAACCGCTTGCCTCATCAAACGGCAGACACATGCCCGAACTCCCTGAAGTGGAAACCATCGTCCGCGGCCTTGCGAAGCGCGTTTCCGGCGATGTCATCGAATCTGTCTGGCTGGGTCAAAAGCCCGAGGTACTCAAATCTCCCGCGCAGGAAATCGCCGCAGCTCTGGAGGGTAGCCGTATCCCGACCGTCCGCCGCGTCGGCAAACACATTGTCTTCGATCTGGCCCGTGTGGCGCGGGCGCTCCCTTCGGCAGACTCAAGGCAAGCCTTCTCCAAGAAAAGCCGTAGCCCTAAATCGGGGCGACCGGCTCCAGACGCCTGCGCGAAAATCGCCGGGCAATTCATCGTCCATCTCGGCATGACCGGCCGCATGCAGGTCTGCGATCCACAATCAGAAATTCTCAAACATACTCACGCCATTCTGAAGCTGGCCTCGGGCAGGGAATTGCGCTTCGTCGATCCCCGCCGCTTCGGCCGCTTGAGCGTCGTCGCGGACGGTGACTTTGACGCAGGCGGCATTGAGCCGCTGGAAGCCGATCTCGAACGCTTCCTCACGTTATTTCGCGGCCGAAAGACTCCCATTAAAAGTGCTCTGCTGAATCAGAAACTCTTGCGCGGGGTGGGTAACATTTACGCCGATGAATCGTTGTCCCGTGCCGGAATTCGCCCTCGCCGCCGCGCCTCCACCATTACTCGCGACCAGCTCGCCAAGCTGCTCACTTCCGTAAAAGAAGTTCTTCACGAGGCGATTGCCTTGGGTGGCTCCTCCATCTCCGACTACGTTGATGCTGAGGGTGAAGAAGGCTTCTTCCAGCTGCAGCACCGCGTCTATGGCCGCGAAGGCGAGCCTTGCCTCGTCTGCAAGAGGCCCATCAAGCGCGTCGTGATCGCCGGCCGCAGCAGCCATTACTGCCCGACGTGCCAGAAGTGAGCCTTGTCATCCTGAACAAGCATTCCTTGCGCAGTGAAGGATCTGGGCGAGCCTCGCGAAGGATCCTGCCCTGAGCAAGCCAGGCGCGCCGAAGGATCTCGTTCTTCGCGACTCACTAATCGCGCGTCTGGCTCGCTTCCCTTCAAGACCACTCCGCCGCAATTCTGATAACCTTCCCCGCATGCCTGATTTTTCCATCGGCGTAGATCTCGGTGGCACCAATCTTCGCATCGCTGCCGTTAGCAGCGATGGCCAGCTCCTCGAGAAAGTTACGCTCGGAACCAAAGTCGCTCTCGGTCCTCACCAGGTTATCGACCGCATGTGCGATGCCATTCAACATCTCTCCGAAAAGTACAAGCCAACAGGAAAGCTTCTCGGAGCCGGCGTCGGCATTCCGGGCATCGTCGATCTGAGAACTGGAATGCTACGGAAGTCGGCCAACCTTCCCGGATTTGAAGAGTACCCAGTGCGCGCGGAAATTGAGCGTCGCCTGGGCACTCGCGTTGTCCTCGAAAATGACGCCAATGTTGCCGCCCTCGGCGAGCAGTGGCTCGGCGCCGCCCGCGGCATCGCCAACGTTGCGGTCGTAACCCTGGGAACCGGCATCGGCGGCGGACTCATCCTCGAAGGAAAGATCTGGCACGGCATGAATGGCATGGCGGGCGAGTATGGCCACGTCACCGTCGAACCCGAAGGCCCTCCCTGCGGTTGCGGCAATCGCGGATGCGCCGAGCGCTACGCTTCCGCCAGCGCGATCGCCCGCATGGTGCGCGAGGAAATCGCCACCGGAGAAGCGCCATCCCTAGCCCAGGCCGCATCCTCCGACGCCGAACTCGGCGCCAAGTCGATTTACAACCTCGCGATCCAGGGCGACGAACCAGCGCGCCGCATCTTCCGTACTTTCGGGCGGTACCTCGGCATCCTGCTCGGCGACCTAGTCAATACCTTGAATCTCGAAATGTACGTACTCGGAGGCGGCGTTGCGAGCGCCTGGGACGCTTACGCCCCCGCCATGTTCGAAGAGCTGCGCGCTCGCTCGCTGGTCTACGCCGCCACCGCTCCGGATGATCCACTAGGCAACATGTGGGGACAGCCGCCCTCGCCTGCCCTGAGCAAAGTCGAAGGGGCTGTCCAGGCCGGGCGCAGTTCGGCAGGCTTCGACAGTCCCGGCAACTCCGGATTCTCTCCAGGAAAAGATGCCGCGGCCCTGCCGCAAACCCGAAGTCACGGTGAACGAAGAACCGTCATCACTCTCGCCTTGTTAGGAAGCGATGCGGGACTATACGGAGCCGCGAGAGCGACCGTGCTGGAGGGGTAGAGCTTCCTTCCGGGGGCAAGTTAAGCCGACCCCGCTAGGTCCATAAAACCTGTTTTAACAGTAGGATGGATAGATCAAGATTTTACTTGATCTATCAGTATGATGAGATAAGGCAACAGGCAGGTGGAGACTTGCCAGCCCCGACCACGAAAAAATTCACCCCCGAGATTGACGCTCAACTCTTTGACGAATTCGTTGCGGTTGCCGAGAAGAATGGGCAAACCAAACGACATGTTCTTGAACAAGCGCTGAAGTTCTACCTGCACAACGTGGTTCCCTCCCAGCACCTCGTCCGCCCCGAAGTGATGGACCCCTTCGAGCAGTCGGTCGCTCGTAACCGTGACCGGTTGCAGCGTCTCGCGAAGTAAATGGCGGACTACCTTACGGTAGCGGAAGTCTAGCGCATGCAGTATCGATTAATCGAAATCTTCGGGGGCTTCCTGGGTGTCCGCGATCAGGGCGCTGTCGAGGCCGCCGTTTTTCGTCCGCAGACCGGATACTACAGTTCCTTCGAAGAAGAAGCGGCCGCGCTGATGGAATCGTCTGGAAATAACCACGGCTTCCTCGACGGCAACGAGCGGATCGCCTTCACTGCTGCCGACGTCCTTCCTCCGGCGCAATGGCTTTTACATCGAGGTCGAAGCCCTTCAGGGTTACGAGTTCATTGCCGGCTCGATGGACGGGCGAGAATTCCGGTTCGCCCAAATCCTCGACTGGATCCGTCAGCACATAAAGCCCCTTGTGGTAACTGGTTTTTTCTAAGCTTTAACCTGCTTGCCTTCCATCGGACCTCGTCTTCTTCCACCCGATGTTCTCGCCGCCTTTAAAAACGCCTGATTCTGCTCTCCCGTCCCAATCGTCACGCGAATGCAATGCGGCGCTCCCCAAGGCCCCATTGGCCGTACGGCCACACCTTCCTCCAGCAAGCGACCAGCGAAGGCCGCAGCCTCTTCTCCCAGATCGCAAAACAGAAAATTCGCCGAAGTCGGAACCACGCGATATCCGAGCGCCGACAATCCATCGGCGAGAATTCGCGACTGCGCGGCGTTGTTCTCGATCGCTCTTTGAATGTGACTGTCGTCATCCAGCGCAGCCATCGCCGCCGCTTGTCCCACCGACGACACAGAAAATGTATTGCGCATGCGGGCGCAATAACCCAGCAATTCCGTCTGGCCCAATACATATCCCACGCGCAAGCCGGCGAGTCCATGCGCCTTAGAAAATGTTCGCAGCACCACCACGCTGCCACCTTCTCGAACATACTCGAGTGAGTTCGAATGCGTAATTTTCCGCAATGCCGCGAAATGCATCGCGAACTCGTAATAAGCCTCATCGATTACCACGACTACATGGTCAGGAATGCGCGCCAGAAATCGTTCCACCGCAGCCGCCTCCAGCACCGTCCCCGTGGGATTGTTGGGGTTTGCCAGAAAAACGATACGTGTATTCGCGTTGATTGCGGCGAGAATTGCTTCCAGGTCGAAGCTGTCGTCGCGCATTGCGGCTTCCATCAACTGCCCGCCCGCTGCCTTCACTGCCATCGAGTAGACAATGAAGGAACGCTCGCTGGTCACGGCATTTAGTCCCGGCGCGAGCAGCGTCTGGCAAAGCAGGCTGATCAATTCGGTCGAGCCTGCGCCCACGAGCACCTGCTCGGGAGGTAATTCGTGACGCGCGGCCAACTTCCAGCGCAACTGGCTGCAATCATCGTCAGGATAAAAGTTCGCTGTAGCGATCGCCTTCCGCATTGCATCGACGGCACGCGGCGAAGGCCCAAAAGGATTCTCGTTGGAATCAAGTCTGATGACCCGCGCCCGCCGCTCCATCACCGCTGGCGCCGGAGCGGCATTCGAGGTGCCCATCTCACGTGCCGGCTTGGAGACCAGATCAAGAAAGCGGCCCATATCCGCAGCTCATCATGCCACGGAGGTCTTCGTCCGCGCCATCGGTTTTCCGCAGACGGTGCGCAAGCGATCCACTTCCTGCGTGGTCAACGAGCGGAACTGGCCCGGTGGTACATCTAGAGTTAGCGGCCCGTAGCGAACCCGCTTGATCTTCTCCACGTGATGCCCAACCTTTTCAAACATGCGCCGAATCTCGCGATTGCGTCCTTCAATTAACGTGACTTCATACCAGGGATTGTTTGCTTCCTTAATCAGGCGAATCCCCGCCGGCGCAGTCCGAACCCGGCGCCCATCTTCGGTCGCAATCGAAACTCCGCCGCGCAACTTCTCCAGCGATTCGGCGCTCGGCACGCCCGCAACTTTCACCACGTAGGTTTTCGGAACCTGTGATGCCGCTTTCATCAACTTGTTCGCCAGCGCTCCGTCATTGGTCAAAAGCAACAGTCCCTCGCTGGCATAGTCCAGTCTCCCCACGGGATACACCCGCTTCTTCACGCCGCGAATCAGCTGCATCACCGTCGGCCGGTTTTCCGGATCGCTCACCGTCGTGACGTAGCCTTTGGGTTTGTTGAGCAGCAGGTAGATATGCATCTGTGCACCCTGCAGCAGCTTTCCATCCACGCGAATGTGATCGACATCGGGGTCAGCTTTGGTTCCCAGTTCGGTCACCACGGTCCCGTTAACCTTTACGTGCCCGGCGCTGATCAGTTCCTCGGCTTTGCGGCGAGAAGCAATCCCCGCAGCGGCGATAATTTTTTGCAGGCGTTCAGCAGGCATGTGTGAGAACTTCCAAATAAAACATTCACGGCTGCGTTCAGCAAGGTGGAAGAGCGGCGCTTTAGCGCCGTGTAAAGGGCCCCCAATTACTGGGGGCCTCAGCCCCTGTGGGCCGCACTTAATTCCGCCGCTGCGGGCTACTCTTTCTGTGCAGCGGACTCCGCGATCTCTTCCACCTCCGCAGACTCGGTCGTTTGCGCCGCGTCTTCCACCGGAATCAATTCTCCCTGGAAAGACGCTGCCACCAGCTTCTCGAACTCCTCCATGCTGGGCAGTTCATTCACGTCCTTCAAGCCAAAGCGCATCAAGAATTCTTTTGTGGTCTTGTAGAGAATCGGACGCCCAATCACCTGCTTGCGTCCAGCCGTAGTGATCAGCTTGCGATCCAGCAATGTAGCGATTACTCCACCAGAATCCACCCCGCGAATCTCGTTGATCTCCGGCACCGTGGCCGGCTGCTTATAGGCAATCACCGCTAATGTTTCCAAAGCCGGCAGCGACAGCCGAATCGGCGGCTTCAGGCTCTTCGCAAAACTCCGCACCATTTCGTGCTGCTCAGGCTTGGTCGACATGCGATATCCGCCGGCGACTTGCCGCACCTCGATTCCGTGTTCGGGCGCACCGTAATCCGCCACCAGTTCTTCCAGCGCCGCTCGCACGCGCGATTTCACTTCCACATCATCCGCCGCGCCGTCGGCCATTACCGACTCTTTCACGAGCTGGATCATCTGCTCGGGGGTGATCGGCATCTCCGCCGCATAAATAACCGCTTCCAGTTGAGCTTTTAAACTCATAGCTAAGTCCTAACTCGCCGGTTTCTGGGTTGCGGCAGAAACTCGCGAGTCATTGCTAACAACTAGGTACTGCTGGGTACTAGGCACTGCGTTATCTCCAATCGTCTCTAACGGCCGCCTGCTCCGCCATCACTGCGTCAAACCCGGTATGCTTGCGCACCGCAATCTCGCCGAACAGTTGATCCTGCCGCACCTGGATCGCCTGCAGCCGCACCATCTCCAGCAACGCCAGAAACATGCACACCAGCGCTTGCCGCGACGGCACCCGCAGCAGAAGTTGTTTCAACCGGATAGGCCTCGATTCCAGCGCCAGCCGCCGCCGCAGATAATCAATCATCTGAGCCACGGTAACCGTTTCCTCGTTCACGTTGATGACCGGCCGCGTGCGGGCGCGTTCCAGAACTTGCTGAAAGGTCTTTACCAGATCGATCACGTCCGCCGCCATCTCAGGCTCGGTCCCTTCAGCGTCCCTGAATTCCTTCAACGCAGGGTTGGTCAACACGGCATCTTCGATTTGCTGCTTCTGTAGAAGCATCTGCGCCGCTGACTTGAATTTCTCGTGCTCCAGGAGGCGGTTCACCAACTCCGTACGCGGATCTTCCAACTCCTCCGCCTTAGCCGACGGATCGCGGGGCAACAGCATCTTCGATTTGATGTGAATCAACACCGCGGCCATATAAATGAAGTCAGCCGCAACATTTACGTCCAGCTCGCGAATCTTTTCCACGTAAGCCAGATACTGCGCCGTGATCCGTGCGATTGGAATATCGTAGATGTCGATGTCCTGCTTGCGGATCAGATCGAGCAGCAAGTCGAGCGGCCCTTCGTATACGTCGGTCACCGAAATCGCGAACGGAGAATCGCTTTCCTCTTTCCTCTCCGATGGCTGATCCGATTTCCCCGCAGGCTTAGAGTGCCCAGATGGATGCGCAACCAGCGCCGGCGCAACCGCCTTCGGCGCGCCGTCCGTGGAAACTTGTCTGTCTTCCATCCTACTTTCCATTTTCCCCCATCGGCGATTCATACCCGAGCGACATTCCCATCGCCTCGCGCGTGTCACGCATAGTCTCAGCCGCCGCCTTGCGCGCCCGTTCCGTGCCTGCCTCCAGAATATCCCAAGCCAGCCGCGGATTCTCCTCGAATTTCTTGCGCCTCTCCTGCATCGGACTCAGCAGCCGCACCAGAGCGTCGGCCGCCCAGTTTTTGCATTCGATGCATCCAATTCCCGCCGACCGGCAGCCAGTATTCACTTTGTCCATCGTAGCGCGATCGCTGAAAATTTTGTGCAGATCGCCCACCGGACACACATCCGGATTGCCTGGATCAGCTCGCCGCACTCGTGCCGGATCGGTCACCATCGTCTTCAACTTCTGCCGTACCACGGGTTCCGGGTCGGTCAGCAGAATGGTGTTGCCATACGACTTCGACATCTTGCGGCCATCGGTCCCGGGCAGCTTGGGCGCGGGCGTGAGTAAGGATTTCGGCTCAGGAAAAACTTCGCCGTAAAACCCATTGAACCGCCGCGCTATCTCCCGCGTCAGTTCCACGTGCGCCACTTGATCTTCGCCCACCGGAACCACGTCCGCCTTGTAAATCAAAATGTCCGCCGCCTGCAGCACCGGATAACCGAGAAATCCGTACGTTCCCAAATCTTTGTCCTTGATGTTTTCGCGCTGTTCCTTATAGGTCGGAACCCGCTCCAGCCAGCCTAGCGGTGTAATCATCGAAAGCAGCAAATGCAGCTCGGCGTGCGCGGCCACGTGCGACTGTATAAAGATGACGGACTTTCCCGGATCGAGCCCCGCCGCCAGCCAGTCCAGCGCCACCTCCAGGGAATTCTCTTTCACCCGCGACGTGTCGGCGTAGTCCGTAGTGAGCGCGTGCCAGTCGGCGACCATGAAGAAGCACTGATACTCATCCTGCATGCGCACCCAATTGTCGAGTGCGCCCACATAGTTTCCCAGGTGAAGTTTTCCGGTCGAACGCATGCCGCTGAGAACGCGTCTACGCGGGTTGGTCGAAGTTGTCATCGGCTTTTTCCACGAGTCGTCACGGGGCACACAGGCAGCAAAGCGCCCAAACTGAAGATTGCGGCATCATGCAGGGTATTGTCGATACTGTTCAGCGGTTGATAACAAAAGGGTTTACGCTGATTCTACGGGACTTAGTAAAAGTTGGCATCTGAATTTGTCTTCATTATTGGCATTATTTATACGCCCTCTGGGGCGGAAATTGTGACCAAAAGTTGTGACCACTTTACGACAAAGAGTTCGATTTCGTCCATTCGGCTTAACAATCGCAGAGACCTGAGCTTTGACTGCCAAGCATTCGGCTGCCGAGGAGAGGGTGGCAGGAATCTTTCCAGAAGGCGACGGTGAAGTATTTTCACGAAGACGGGCTTTCGGGCGAAGAGCGGGAAGTTCCGCACCCTGCCGCTGGAAAGGGGACTGGCTGCAAAGCTCAGGGCTGCTCTCGCAAGGACGCCGCCGAGCGGTCGGGAATGAAACGGAGCAAGTTCAAACTGCATCGGCTGCGGGACAGTTTCGCCACTTGGCATCTGCGTGCGGGGCGGGACATCCGCACAGTTCAGCACTGGCTTGGTCACTCCAGCATTGAGATGACTCAGAAATACCTCGCCCCGCAAAAAGGCGAAGCGGCACAGAGCCAGATGAACGATATCCTTATGGCTTTTCCACTTGAACGAATGGGCAGCGGTTGGGTTGGTAGGATGAGCACTGTCCACCCCCAAGCCCGTCCAGACGCGACAGCTGGAACGGATTCGCTGGTTTCGCCGCTACTCAATCGACATTCATCGGAGATTCCCCGACTAGCAAAGTGAATCTACGGAGAGGCAAAATCGGGAACCGCGAGAGACAAACTCTTTCTTTCAAGGCAATTGATTGTATATGGCATTTTTGCGAATTTCCTGCAAACAGCTAAACGAGTAAGACACCGCGTCGAGTGCTTGGGTTCCTCTTGCGCAACACCCCCTCGATGTTGAACGGGAAGAAACTTAGGCACCGTAAACCGAAGAAGTTCCCATTGAATCGCTGGGGTGCACTGCGCGTAAGCAGTGGCCTCATCTGCGTCAAGAATCCGCAGCGACGACCCCCCAAGTCTGACTCCAACCGATGCTGGAGCGCAGCAGGTGCAAGTTCCGCCCGAGATTCGACACGTGGATTATTTCTATTCAATGGCTGCGCCTCCGTACCTCTAAAATCGGATATCCTATCAAAGAAGGAGTTTCTTAGTGGCTCTTTCCGCCCCATCAACATCCTCCCAGCCTTGGAGTGCGACGAGCTATGCCGCAAACGCTCATTTCGTGCCCGCGCTCGGGCAACCTGTGCTGGATTTGCTTCAGCCCCGGTCGGGCGAACGCATCCTCGATTTGGGTTGCGGCGACGGAGCATTGACTGAAAAGCTGGTTGCGCTGGGTGCGCAGGTGGTGGGTATCGACAATTCTCCGGACATGATCGCAGCCGCTCTTCAGCGCGGCATTGATGCCAGTGTAATGGATGCCCGAACGCTGGTCTTTGAGAACGAATTCGATGCTGTCTTTTCCAATGCCGCGCTGCACTGGATCAAGAATGATCCGGACGCGCCGATTACGGGTGCCTTCCGCGCCTTGAGGATCGGAGGGAGGTTCGTGGGCGAGTTGGGCGGGCATGCGTGCGTGGGTGCTATTACCGTCGCGTTAGTGGCCACGCTGGAGCGCCGGGGCATCCGAGACGCGCCTTCGTGGATTCCGTGGTATTTCCCGACAGTCGAAGACTATGAACTGCGGCTGCGGCGGGCTGGTTTTGTGCCGCAAAGTGTACAACTGATTCCGCGCCCCACTCAGCTGCCAACCGGAATGCGCGGGTGGCTGGACACATTCGCCAATCCGTTCTCGGCCGCGTTGCCGTGTGAGGAGCGCGGCGGCTTCCTCGATGAAGTTACCGCGCTGCTCAAGCCCATTCTGTGCGATGCGGACGGGAAGTGGACAGCGGATTACACTCGCCTGCGCTTTGCTGCAATAAAACCCTGACACGAACTCACGAGTTCGCGTCAGGGTACCCTCAGAGACCGCCTCACCCGCTTTCGCCAGATTAAGATCAGCGTGATCGCCAGGAAATCCGGGAAGACGATCTCGATTCCGGTCTGGTTCGTGCTTGAAGACGAAACGCTGTACCTCCTACCCGTCAAGGGATCGGGGACGCAGTGGTACTCATTTCTTCGCCTGCCGAAGTGTCGGCATACTTGCGGAAATGTCGGCAAGCGCCTCTTCGCTTCCTCCACTGAAATTTGCAGCTAAGTTTCTGGTCGAGAGGACCTGGGGAGAACCACGATCAGAGAACCAGCCAATTCCGATTGTTATGTCGAGGTATCTTTGTTGGCGGCGTCGATGACCGTCTCGCTCAGATTCGGTTTTGGGTTCAGCCTCGTAGCCACTATCGAGTTCCTTCAGGAGCGATAGTTCTTTCAAAGAGTAAGCACTTGTTCGGATTCGTGGCTGCTCAAGTTGGTCTTTTTTATCCCTAGCGGGAATGAGAAATATTGCGGAGAAGATGTTTACGAGACGGGAACAAACCTTCGCGCTATTTAGGGCATCAATTCGTGGTTGTTGGATGGAGGTCAAATGAAAGCAAGAAAAACGGGCTTGCTGACCCAACCCGTCTCAAACCTTTCGATTCCCACCATAAGGAGATGGAAGCGGCGACGGCACCGATGGCCTTCTTGGCGCACATGTTCAAAAATGGCACCCTCTCCCAGGACCTCGGCGCAAACCACTTCGACAAACGCGCCCAAGGCAAGCACGTCCTGCAACTCGTGAACCGCTTAAAGCACCTCGGTTTCGCCGTCCAGATCACGCCCGTGGCGGCTTAACCAATGCATTGTTTCTTGTCAGAGCTGTCGCGTCGCACCTTGCTGTCCCTGCCTCGCCGTCTTCACGAAAGCCTCGTGACTGTGGAAGCTGCATATGGTGAAAGAAAGGAGGGGCGCTTTGGTCGCCGAAACGAGACGGTTTTCCCGGCTGGGCTAATACGTGGAATCCTGCACCCCAGAATTGCCGAACCAGATGTTGAAACTACACAGTCCGCGTTGTGAACTAGAGACAACAGAACCACTTAGCGTCGTGGCACCTAACGTGCTTTACAACGAACACAGCGTTCTCAAAACATTCGCACCCGAATATCGGAGGTCGAAAATGGCTGACAGCATGCAAAAGGACTGGCGCGAACTCTGTGTTGCTGTAACCAATGAGAGAGACCCCTCGAGGCTGAGTTCACTAGTTCAAGAACTGATCGAGGCGTTGGATCAGGGCGAACGAAACTGGCGTCCCACCGTTTGTGCTCCGGACGCAATCGCGACCAATCAGGAATCCGCCTGACAGCCATTGTCTTCGCGGCCGATTAGGGCACGCCACCTCTATATTCATTTTTCGGACCTGCCAAATCAGAACGGAGACCGTAAACCATGCAACAGCGGCACACGTGAGCACCGCACAAGGGTGATGGCGAGGCGCGAATTGCCAGAACAATAGGGCAAAGACCAAAAGTCCGATGCCCCCCATCGCGGAACCTGCGGCATCAATGCTCGCTGCCTCTCGCCCGCGCAGCGTTCCGTCCAGCCCATCTTTCTCTTTCTTTCGCTTCTCATGTTTTTCAATCAACGTTGCACTGGCTGGAAAGATTGCCGGAAACGCTAAGAACAGCCCACCGATGCCGGGGCCAAACTCTTTGGCAATTATGCCTGCCACACCTTCCGCCGACAGCCAATCCGACAGCGCCATCAGTTCCTGGGTCGTTGTCTTGAAGGTCTTGACTTGGCTCGTCACCTTGCCCTCCACCATGTGACGGGCACAAGCCACCACGGAGTCCTTATGAATATCCAGACCGGCACAATGCGCGTGCAAAATTTCCATCGCTCCTCCTCACGCGCCGCAGGCTTGGAACCTCTATCCAAGGAAATCTGACAAGCGTGCTCCGGGGCTGTTGCCAGCCCGTGGCATAATCCGGGGTGCTCAAAGGTTCCGGGTCCGACTCAGTTACGGCTCACTCGCACCAAGAGAGGAACGACCTCTGTGCCGGCTGACGCCAAGAAACTCTGCTACAGACTACAGAATCGAACTCCGTTTCATCCCCTGCGGGTCGGCAACGCCGGTGATGACTCAGTTGACTGCACGCTGCACAAGTGCTCCACTGGCCCTCGGAACACGGGGAATAAACTCTTCGCCGGGGTCAAGCGGATTTCATGAAAATTGCTAGGGAGAGAAACAGCAGCAGAGCCAATCCGCTGAGGACACTTCTAACGGCATGCAACATAGCCCAGCGAGCAAGGAGTTGACCCGTCTGTGCTGAATGCTTGTCCAGCGCAGGATTGAGCAACTGCTTATTGGTCGGCAAGATCACAATCAGCGTGAACGGGATAACCGAGCCCAGCAACGCCCCGCCAACGACCCACAGGACGCTCGCGTCTGCGAGCCACGCTGCAATGGAAGAGACCAGTCCAATGGCAGCTAAGACCGCCTGCATGACTGTGGCTCGGTGATAACTAGGCGGAAACTCGGTCGCGGCTAGCTCCACTCCGCATTCCATTCTTGCGGGATGTTCGACCAAGCTCAAGTACACAGCAGCCCCCGTGAACAAGCTGCATGCGAGCACGGCTACGAATTCAGCAATCTGGCGCATTGTTCGATTCTTGCGTCTTTGGATTCACATTCCCGCCACTTTCACGCGCCAGACTCAACGCAGGCGTAGACTCTTGAGCGAAGCCTGAGCCGCACCTCGACTGATGTCAGGCACGATGACCAATTCAAGCGTGGTGACATTGGATAGTTCAACGTGAAATTCCTCGACTTCGCGTACTGCGTTCGGGTGACTGAAATTCCACTGCTGGCGCACAATTTCTCGAAATGAGCGCCCGCTATCTGGAGACCATCGCAAGACGAACTCTTGAGTGCGCTCAGCCTCATTTTCTTCGAAGACGAGCGCGATGCGTGTGAGTCTTTGTGGCTGATCGAAGATTAGCCGGATGGCTTGAGTGCCAGAATCGGCGGCACGCCAGCCCCGTGTTTCTCCTGCGACCAGCGCAAACTCGACCGGATATTCCTTCGTTTCCGATGTGACCTCGACCACGGCTGCAGGTTCGAGGTCGAGCCAGCCCTCATCGGGAACCGGAGCACTTTGTGGGATTGGAGCGATTAGGTTCTTTCGCATAACGCCAGTTTACCTCCCGTCCTGCTCTCTGGTGATTCGCCGATTGGAACGGACTCAGCCTTGGGAGTCATTTCTCAGTTTAGTGTGTATGTTCTTGCGATTATTGTGAACGTCATTCTCGACTGAGCCCCCAGATGGCATCCGATTTTCCACAATAGCCCGTTGGAGCCATTCCCCCAGCACAGATCAAAACGTAAGGTGGTCGTGAGCAGTTCTGGGGAGGGCTGTTTGACTGAGCGTCCTGTGACTCGAAAGAGTTTGGGGCGCTTTCGTTTATGCCACGGGGAATGATATGAGTTTGTTCGGCAAAGGACCAAGAGACCCAAGTGTTCAAATCGGACTAGGGGCAGTTCTTTCGGTGGTGGTTCTTTTTGTCACCGTCAGCTTCTACAAGATTTTCCGGTATTTCCCAGCCTAAGTATCCTGCACGTGCTAACAACTAGCTGACCGTTATTCAAGTGGAAGTCTGCGGCTAAGCCGCGTTTGCAACGGGACCGTGCGCCGTCCACTGGGCCGAACGGCTTGAGCATCGCTAGGGACTGCTCTAGACTTGCGATCGACTCCTATGAAGAGGGGCATGGTCATCGCAGCAGTTCTTGTCCTGACATTGTTCATACCTTCGACCCTAGTCGGCTGGGGACGTGAAGGGCATGAGATCGTGGCGTCTTTAGCCCAGGTCCGTCTGACCGAGAACACGAAGACGGGGATTCGCTCCCTGATCGGCGATGCGAGCCTCGCGTCAATCGCAAGCTGGGCGGACGAAGTTCGACCCGATCGCGACGAAACCTACAACTGGCATTTTGTAGATATTCCCAAGGATGCTTCGGGTTTCTCTGACGAGAGGGACTGTTTTCTGCCTGCCAGCAGGCACAAGGGCTCGGCAACCGACCATCACAACTGCGTGGTGGATCGGATCGAGCTAATCAAGAAC
>Ga0187851_10000566_pt1 | contig 37516 bp, 41 predicted proteins | sample June2016WEW_6_10_FD_132997 | JGI IMG/M metagenome (GOLD analysis project Ga0187851, IMG submission 132997) | Peatland microbial communities from SPRUCE experiment site at the Marcell Experimental Forest, Minnesota, USA - June2016WEW_6_10 | ecosystem: Environmental > Terrestrial > Soil >...
CTGTGGTCCCGGAAGAAGCGTTTCCTTGAAGCCCAGCCGCTCGTGATACCGTCGCAGTCATAGGCCGATCATTTTATGCGCGATTTTATGCGCGATTCTTGCGCGATTATTCATTGTGCGATATAATGGCAGTATATGTTCGATCCGTACTATAAACTGACCAATAAAATCGTGAGCATGCTTGCCGCGATCGCCGAGGCGCGAGTGGTCATTAGTCGCGCCAAATTGTTTCCAAAACAGGAATTGCGCTTGCGAAGGCAGGCAGTCGTCAGAATGACGCATGCCTCGACGAAGATCGAGGGCAATGCCTTAAATGTCCACCAAGTTGAGGCACTTGCGGAACACAAGAAGATCGACGCGCCGGCGCGGGATATTTATGAGGTGGAGAATTATTTGAAGGCGTTACGTTATATAAGCAAAGTCGTTGAAGAAAAGCGTCCGATCACCGAAAGGGTCATTTTGCAAATTCACAAGTTGGTTACCCATAAGACGCTTCTTGAAGACCAATCGGGTAGTTATCGAACGGTTCCTATCTATGTCGTGCGTCGGCGATTAGGCATGCCACAGGAAGTGATGTATACCGGGCCGGATGCAAAGAACGTCGGTCGACTTATGAAATCTCTCGTGCGTTGGATCCAAGAAAGCGAGCATCGCGATATTCATCCAATCATTGTTGCGGGGATCGTGCATCAAGAGATCGCGGCAATCCACCCGTTCGTGGATGGTAATGGCCGTACTGCGCGGGCACTTGCCACGCTTGTTCTCTACCAGCGAGGGTATGATTTCCGGCGCCTTTTTGCGTTGGAAGACTATTACAACGAAGATCGGCCACGCTATTATAGGGCGATCAATATCGGAAAGAATTATGAAGCGCGGCGCGTTGATTTTACGCCGTGGTTGGAATATTTCGTTCATGGATTTAAAGAGGAAATCAATAGCGTGAAAGCGCAGGTCGTTTCGCTCTCAAAACGAAAGATCGGCGATATTGTGGAGTCGCAGGTTTTTCTTACGAAAGAGCAGTTAAAGATCATCGATTTTCTCGATCAGGTAGGAAAGATAACCGTCGGCGACGTCGTGGATATTCTTGAATGTCCAAAAAGGACGGCACAGTTGCAACTCCAGAGGCTAAAAAAATTGAACATAATTATCCAGACAGGCAACGGACCTTCGTCCGCGTATCTACTTACGCGATAACTCCTTGAAGCCCAGCCTGGAGTCCAAACCCACGAAGGAAATCTTTTTCAAGGCGGAATGGAACGGCATCAAGCGGTTCTTCCGAAAGGAAGCCGTAGCGATAGCGAAGCGACTTTTGCGGTAAACGACAAATTGCTCTTTAAAAAGCGATTTGTTATATTATACGCATGACAACGCCGCTTATTATTGCTTTTGGCTCGCAGGTCAAGGGGAGAGCCACTCCGGCGTCCGACTTTGATTTCGGCGTGCTTAAAGAAACGTCGTTTTCGCTTTCCGAGCATGCGGATTTGTCGTTCCATATTTCAAAAAAAATGAATATTAACGAAGACAAGATCGATCTGATCGACCTTTCGATCGCTTCACCGATTCTGAAGTTGGAAGTTGCAAGAACGGGGAAGCTTATAGAGGGGAGCACGTTCGATTTTATCCGATTTAAAGTTCGTGCGATGAAGGAATATCAGGACACGGCAAAATTCAGGCGCATCCGGAGAAGCGCCATTATGCAATCCCATGCCAAATGATCTTATTCTAAAAAAACTGGAACAGATGGGGATCCTGCTTAAGGAATTGGGTGCGGAAACTCCCGATACCTATCGCGAATCTTTTACACGGATGGCGGCGCTGAAGGTCATTGATGAAAAATCTCTGGCCGCCTTCATAAAGAGTTCCACTTTAAGGAATATTTTGACTCATGAATATGACTTTGACGAGGATAATCTCATTTTCTACAAATCAGCAAAGGAGTTCGTTCCGCTTTACGAGCAGTACATCCAATCGATACGAAAACGCGTGGAACCTCAAGCGTTTGGTATATAATGCGAACCATGGACACTCTGCCGGAAGACCGCAAGCAGCTCATTTCGGTCGTTATCCCGTGCTGCAACGAGGAGGGCAACGTGCCGCGCCTGCATAGCGCGCTCGCGGAAGTGTTCGCGCCGCTCGCATCGCGCTACGATGCGGAGTTTTTATTTATAGATGACGGAAGTACGGACGGTACTGCGGCGGCGGTGGAAGCGCTCGCAAAAAACGATCCGCGCGTCACGCTCATTTCTTTCTCGAGGAATTTCGGCAAGGAGGTCGCAACGACCGCCGGCATCCGCAACGCCCGCGGAGATGCCGTCATCATACTCGATGCCGACCTTCAGCATCCACCCGAGCTTATCCCGCTTTTTTTGGAGAAGTGGCGCGGCGGCGCGGAGGTGGTGATCGGCGTCCGGAAGAAGAACAAACACTATACCCTGGCGAAGCGGTGCGGTGCGGCGCTCTACTATAAGCTGATGGGCGCGATCTCCGACACGCCGATGGTCCCGCGCGAGACCGATTTCCGGCTCATTGACCGCCAGGTCGCCGACGCGTTCAATGCCTTTACGGAACGTCAGCGGAGCACGCGAGCGCTCATTGACTGGCTCGGGTTCAATCGAGAATACATCGAGTTCGATATGGACGACCGGGCGAACGGCAACGCGTCGTATTCCATGGGCAAGCTGTTCCATCTGGCGGCCTATTCCCTTGTCTCGCACAGCCTGTTCCCGCTCCGCATCGCGGGATACCTCGGCGTCATCATCACATTTCTTTCGGGCCTGCTCGGCCTTGCGGTGCTTTTTGAGCAATATATCTTCCGCGACGCATGGAGTTGGCATTTTTCCGGCTCCGCCCAGCTTTCCATCGTCGATGTGTTCCTTATCGGCATCGTTCTTTCCTGCCTCGGCATCATCGCGCTCTACATCGAGAACATCCACGGCGAGACCATCAATCGGCCGATGTACGTGATCCGGAAGAAGCGGGGATAATACTGCAAATTATACATTGAGATGCCTTGCAAAGCGTCTAATTATCGTCTATAATACGTCTATATGGCGACGGAAAAAATACCGAAGAAAAAGCCCACGTTCTCCCCTAAATACACGATTTCCGGGAGACTGTTGGTGAACATCAAAAGGATAACCGAGATCGTCACCGAGTTGAACAGTAGGAATTTTTCCGGCGTCGTTTTGATGGAGTTGGAAAAAAGGGCAAGGGAGGTGTCTGCGTTTTCCTCCACGAGCATTGAGGGCAATCCTTTGCCGCTGACCGACGTCAAAAGGATATTGAAAACAAGACCCGAGCACATTCGTGACAGCGAAAGGGAAGTGCTGAACTACAACAAGGCCCTTGTTGAGCTGGACGGCATGATCAAAGAAAAAAAGTGCGCGTTCGACATGCCTTTAATCCTGAAGATCCAAGAAAACGTGACGAAGGGCCTTATCGAGGATTATCGCTGTGGTCGGTTAAGAACGGAGCCGGTTTTCGTCAACAACCCAAAGACCCGGCAAACGGTGTACCTTCCTCCGGATCATGCGGATGTTCCGGAATTGTTAGAGGGGCTGTTGGCCTACGTAAGAAATAATAAGAACAAGATCGACCCTTTGATCCTGGCAGGCCTCTTTCATAAGCAGTTCGTCGTCATCCATCCCTTTATCGACGGCAACGGGCGCACTACCCGCCTGGCCACGAAGGCGTTGTTGGCAAATATGGGACTCGATACTTTCAACCTTTTCAGTTTTGAGAACTATTACAACAAGAACGTCGGCAACTACTTTAAAAAAGTCGGCCTGCTCGGCAATTATTACGATATTAGGGATCATGTCGATTTTACGCCATGGCTTGAGTATTTCACCGACGGCATCATCGACGAATTGCTAAGGGTCGGCAAGGAACTCCAAAAGGAAACCGTTTCTCCGGAAAAGGAACTGAAGGGCTATCACCGAAAGATCATCGGCCACATAAAAAAATATGGATACATCACCGACCGCGAGTATGCCGCGTTGACCGACCGCGCAAAACCCACCAGAAACCTCGATTTCAGGAAATTGATAGACTTGGGTATCATTGAGAAATCGGGGAAAAGCAGGGCGACCCATTATAAATTCAAAAATAGTGCGGTAGCATGAAAATCCTCTGGTGTACCTGGAAGGACCGCAAGCACCCCGCGAGCGGGGGAGCGGAGGTAGTGAACGAGGAGATCGCAAAGCGCCTTGTTTTCCTTCCCTCTCATTGTTAGAATAGAGAAAAGGACAAACGGTAATTGAATCAGCGGAAAGTCATTTTCCCTAAAAACATGTTGATATTCAAGCGTAAAATAGAGGACCAAATTTCGAAAACCATCGGTTCGGGGAAGATATTGCTCATTTTTGGACCTCGCCAGGCGGGGGTCTATGTCCTTGATCATTGCGAGGCTTTGCGGCTATGCCTCTTTAAAGGGAAGCCCGGAGAAGTGTATAACATCGGCGCCGACAACGAATTGAACAATTTGCAGATAACGGACATGATCTTGTCTTACTTCAAACAGAACAAGAAAAAACTTGAATTTATTCCCGACCGACCGGGGCATGATCGCCGCTACGCCATTGATGCTTCCAAGATCAAAAAAGAACTCGGATGGAAGCCGCGATACCATTTCAAAAAGGCGTTCAAAGAGACGATCGATTGGTATATTACGAATAAGGTGTGGGTTGAAAACGTACGGCAAAAGACCGGCGTCTTCAATCCTCATATTGATCTCTGGGAAGCCCACAATATTCCTCATAACAAAAAATAACCCATGAAAGGTATCATCTTAGCCGGAGGGAACGGCACGCGATTGCATCCGCTTACACTCATCACGAACAAACATTTACTACCGGTGTACGACAAGCCGATGATCTTATATCCGCTCGAAACTCTTAAAAAAGCGGGCATCCACGATATGATGATCGTCTGCGGGAAGGAACACGCTGGTCACTTTATGAACTTTTTCGGTTCTGGAAAGGAATATGGCGTTAAGCTATCGTATGCGTTACAGCATGGCGCCGGTGGCATCGCTGAGGCATTGGGCTTGGCGGAAGATTTTGCAGGCGATGACAAAGTGGCGGTCATATTGGGAGACAATATCTTTGAGGATGATTTCTCCGAGGACTTTAAGGTTTTTCAGAAAGAAAAAGGTTCAAGAGTATTCATCAAGGAAGTTTCCGATCCGGAGCGCTTCGGCGTCGCGGAGATTGTGCATGGCAAGATTGTCGGCATAGAAGAAAAGCCGAAGGATCCAAAATCGAATTTGGTGACGGTGGGATTGTACTTGTACGATCCGGATGTATTTGCAAAGATAAAGAAGCTTGTTCCGTCGGCGCGCGGCGAACTTGAGATCACCGACGTGAATAATATGTACGTCAAAGAAGGATCATTGTCGTACGGGATGGTGAAGGGGTTTTGGTCGGACACGGGAACGTTCGATTCTTTGCTAAAAACAGCGGTGTGGGCTTCAAAACAACATTCTTAAAACTATTATGGAAAACATTTCATTCGACAAAGTTCTCGTGACCGGTGCGTCCGGGATGGTGGGTAGTTACGTTGATTTTGGCATAAAGACCGATCATCGGTCCCTCGATATAACGGATCTCGGCGAAGTGCTCAGGGTGTGTGAACTTCACAAGCCCAATGTGATTTTGCATTTGGCCGCAGACCCGGACGTAGATCGATGCGAACGTGACCCGGAACACGCCTACGCCATCAATTCCATCGGCACGTACAACATGGCCGTAGCCGCCAAGAGTTTCGGAGCAAAGCTGGTTTATGTTTCCACAGCCGGTGTTTTCGATGGCGAGAAGAAAGAACCGTATAAGGAAGACGATGAACCCAATCCGCAGAATTATTATGGCCGGTCGAAGTACGTCGGGGAATTAATTGTTAGAGGCATGCTCAAGGATTACATAATTGCCAGGGCTTGCTGGATGTTTGGCGGAGGTCCGGAGAAAGATAAGAAATTCGTGGCTAAGATCATCAAACAGCTTGACCAGCCGGAGATAAAAGCCGTGAACGACAAGATAGGTTCGCCGACTTACGCCAAGGATCTGATAAGCGGGATAAAGAAGCTTTTGGTTGCCAACAAGGTAGGCACATACCATTTATCGGATAAGGGCGTTTGTTCGCGCTATGACGTTGCGATGGAAATTGTTAAGACGCTAAAGCCCGGCGTGAAGGTTGTGCCGGTCGATTCAAGCTATTTCAAACTTGACGCGGCGAGGGTTTATTCTGAGGCGATGGTTTCAAGAGAGGATTTAACGAGGCCGTGGCAAGAGGCTTTGGAGGAATACTTGAGGACGGAATGGAAAGCGTAGAAATCATCTCCGCTACATCCGGTAGAACCTGCCCGCATCGGCGTACAAGATCAATCCGGACGGGAGCATCGATGTTGACCTCACAATATATTTCAAGTCCCAATCATATTTCTACGTCGGCCTGATCATCTCCGGCGCTACGTTGCTTGCGTGCCTTGGGTATCTGGGTCGGGACTTCGTCGCGCGGCGAAGGAAGAAGCGGAAGCAGGCGGAGAAGGTTGGGTAGGGTGAACTGGTCACAAAGCGTTACAATTTGTAACGGGTTCAGGGCAAAAATCGCTGCGCGGTAAGTAATTTTACGATAATTAAAAAATCATTAAAAGATATTTGCATTGTTTTCTGCGGTGGCTATTATTGATAGTAAATAGGGGAGACACCCGATGTAGATACTATCAAAATTGCTTCCAATGTCATACAATGATTATAAGGTATTCAAGCCACGCCTTGGTTCGAAGAGGTCAGCGAACCATCCCGAAAGAAGAAATTGAGCGAGCCATTACTTTAGGGATAAAAAGCGTTGCGCAGGGTGGAGCAAGGATGACGACGCATAAAACCAAAACCAAATCTTTAGTCGTAATATATCAAATAATAAGCGTTCGAGAAATTAAGGTGATAACGGCTTATTATCAACAACCATGATCCATAAAACATACGATCCAGAAGTTGATGCCTTTTATATAACCTGCAAGAGGGGTAAGGCAACAAGAACCGAAGATAAAAAGGATTATCTGGTGGATTATGATGCGAAAGGGAAAATTTTGGGGTACGAGATTCTAAATTATTCTATGGTAGCAGAAAAATTGGGGAGTATCGATGGCATATCACTGGTGCCGCCTTATGACGCTACGATCTTGTATCGTGCAACAAATTCTCATAAATTAGTTTCAGAAATTACGGGAAGTCCGGTCGCTTCCGCAATTTCCGACTCAAAAAAAACCAAAGATCAGGTAAAGGAGTTTCTTAATGTTTAATTGTGCTGAAAAATGAAAAAAAAGATTGAACATTTGTGGTCAATTCTCTGTGAGAGATCTTTGGTTGACGAGGAAACCAAGAATATAACGCTAACTAATGTGCTTGAATCAATGCAAGTACAAATTCAACTTTCGAAGGATGTGACCATCGGAGGTGATCTTTTTACTGCCGAGAAAAACGTACCGGTTAATTTCGAATTGGTGACTGCCTGGAAAAGACTGGAGGAAGGAGAAATAAAAGAGCCGGTCAGAGTTGAATGCCTTGATCCTAATGGAAAGCTTTTGGCTACCTATGAATACAAGGTGGAGATAGCTAAATCATTGGAAAGATTTAGATTCAGAACGCGATTTAATGGATTCAAATTCACCGTGCCGGGAAACTATCGATTTGTAACCAAAATTCATCAAGGATCTGGGTACAGGGAAGTGGGCACTACATTTTTTGACGTTAAAATAGCATTCCCGAATATTTCAAAATAGAGAAGAAAATTGCCGAGCTTTTGGAGCGGGATTCAGTTACCGAGGGATACTCGGTAACTACTTATTGCATTTTTTGCAACAACTGTCGCTAATATAAAATAAGGATGACTTTGCTGGAGGGCAACTGTTTCCAAAATGGAACAAGTTCAAATAGATCAAATTGATATGCGGCGGTTAAATTGCTCCCCACGAGGCAATTTGCTATATTATAGCCATGATTAGGCTCCTCATTATTGCGTTTAGTTCGCATCTTAGTTTGAAGAAATTAGATCAGCGGCCGTGAAGGGCGTCCTCAAAAAAACATTATGGTTCCTCGTGCGCTTCTCGCCGGTGCTTTTTATTGTCGGCCCGGCGTTTTTTGCCAAGGGTTATCTTTTTTTCACCGACTTCGTATGGGGGCCGCAGGCTGCGACGCTCTCCAGCTGGGCAAGCTCGGCCTTTTTGACGAGCGTGGCGATCAAGGGGCTGTCGTTCGTTCTCTCAGTTGATGTGATAGAAAAATTGTATATCACGGTGTGCCTTGGGCTCGCCTTGTGGGGCGGCAGGAAGATCGCCGGGTTGTTCTTAAAAAACCAGTGGCTTGTTTTTATCGTGAGCTTGTTCGCGCTGTTCAATCCGTTCGTGTACGACCGCGCGATGTATGGCCAGTTCGGGATTGTCGCCGCGTTCGGTTTGATGCTTTTGGGCGCAGGATTTTTATTGGAGTATTTGGAAAAGAAGCAGGCGCGGCAGGCGGTGTTTGCCGGCCTCGGTTTTGCTTTTTCGATCCAGTGCTCACCGCACTTTATATTCTTTATCTCGGCGTTCTATCTTTTTGTGTTTCTGCCCGGATTTTTTATCGGCAAGGGGGAGGCGGCAACGGATGTTGGCGGTGTTGCGCGCGATAGCGCAAAACAAAAAATTTTCACCGCTATCAAGATTTCCCTCATCCTCCTCGTCATCGCGTTCGTTCTGAACGCGAACTGGATCGTCGGTGGTGTTACCGGCACGTCGGCGCTCGGGCAGTTCGTGAGCACGGGCATCACCCAGCAGGACCTCGTGGCGTTCCAGACGTCCGGAAAGACGGGTGCCGACGCCTTGGGCAATGTGCTTATGATGTCCGGCTTTTGGGGGAAGGATCAGTTCCGTTATCAGGACCTTACGACGATCGCGGACAACTGGGGCCGGAGCTTTTTCCTTTTACTCCCGCTCATCCTGTGGGGTTTTGTGGCAGCTCTGCGCGCGCGAGAGAAAAAATATCGCGTGATGACGATCGGTGCGGGCGCGCTGTTTGTGGTCTCCATCATCTTGGCGGCAGGCATACGAATACCGGTCGGGAGCCAGATTACGTATTTCCTATTTAACCATCTGCCGTTCTATAAGGGCCTGCGCGAATCGCAAAAATGGGTGAGCGTGGCGACGATGATCTATCTTATATTCCTTTCCGTCGGCCTGCGGGAACTTTTTGCCACGAAGATCGTCCAGCGCAACGCGCTTATCATGAAAATTCTCGTCGGTGCGATCATCGTGATGGAGGCGCCGCTCCAGCTTTGGGGCTTCGGCGGTCAGGTGAGGCCCGTACAATATCCGAGCGATTGGTATACGGTCAACAGCTATATCGTGCATGACGATGCCGACTGTTCGGGGAGCATCCTCTTTTTCCCGTGGCATGAGTACATGAGCTTTTCCTGGATCGGCGCCATCGTGGCAAATCCGGCTCCGGCGTTCTTTCAATGTCCCGTCATAAGCGGCACCGATATGGAGTGGGGGGGGGATATTATCGGCGCGAGCGAGGACTCCAAAGGCCAGGCGGTCGTTGCCTGGCTGAACGCGGGAGGAATGACGGATCTTCTGCACGCGTACAATATCCGTTATATCGTCCTGGCGAAGGAGCTGGACTGGCAGAGCTACATCGGCATGGGCACGAACCCCGAACTGCAACCCATCATGGAAACCGCCACGCTCGTGGTGTATAAAGTAATAAAATGAAGGACTCAAAAACAGTTCGCATTCTCAAATTGGTGGCCGATGATGTTGCCGTATTTTTCCCGTACTTTTTTGGGTTCTGGCTGATCTCGCTTTGCGTGTCCATCTTTTTTCCCGCATGGCGCGCGTACTTCAATTGGTCGGCGTTTGATCTCTGCGTTCTGTTTTTCGCGCTCATCAGTTTGTGGAGCGATAGGGTGCAGAATTTTTGGAAAGGGGTGAAAGATGTTTCAAAAAAAGGAGGGGAAAAGGGTTTTGAGGTTTTCGCCCGGGCGGTCATCCTCGGCGCGGCGCTCGTTCCCATTTGGAAGAAGATCCTCTCCTGGCAAAAGGGTCTCAGGAGATCTGATTATTATAAGATCGCCGCGATGGCGATCATCCTCGGATTTTCCCTGTTCCAGGGCATTTACGTGGTGGACTTCTTTGTCCTGCTGTTCGGCCTTGTTTCCGTCCTCTTTGGGCTGGACATGCGGATATCGGCGGGATGTGCCCTCGTGCTTCTCGTTTTATGCCCGTTTTTGCTGGTTTTTAACCAGAATGGCCTTGCTGAGACGGCGGCGGTCTATGCCTATTATTTCCTGGTTATCGCCGTCTTTACGGCGGTTGGCGACCATCTGAGAGAGGGAAAAAAGTTATCCACAAGGGGCGCACTAGGCAAATAACACCGATATATGCTATGGTGAAAGGGAATTAAAAAAACATTAAATAAAAGTCGCCTGCGGGAAACGTTATTTATAATTATCAATCATGAGCGTTTTCAAAAAAGAAGGGAATATATCAAAAATAATTTTCGGCGCGATGATGGTCGCCGTGTTTTCTTTGGTGTTCGGACCGTCGGTGTTCGCGCAATTTAACCGGCTAACGATTTCTCCTGGTTCCGGCTATGGTTACGGCTATGGTTACGGATATGGATATGGGTACGGCTTCGGCAATGACGGTGGTGCGTCGGGATATTTGATCTCGCCCTCCGGCGCGACGACAAGTACGTATGGCTATGGCTACGGCTACTTGGCGGATCCCGTGACCGGCATTTCCTTGAATGAACATAGCGCAATACTTACCGCGGGGAATACCGATCAGCTTATCGCCACGATCACTCCGGCCAGTTCCACAAACCCTGGCGTGACATGGACTTCGAGCATTCCCTCCGTTGCGAGCGTAAATAGCACGAGCGGTCTTGTGACGGCACTGAGCCCCGGTGGTCCGGTGACGATCACGGCTACCGCCAACGATCACACGAACGGCACAATCACGGATACGGACTCTATCATCGTCAATTCGGCGAATGTCAGTTCCGGTGGTGGTGGAGGAGGCGGTGGTGGTGGTGGGGGAGGCGGCGCGACTTCTGGTGGAAATTCGGTTTCTACCCCATCCGGCTCCGGCGCGACGTTGAGCGGGTTGGAGACGCAACTCCTTAATCTGCTCATCAGAGAGCTCAAGGTTGTCCTCCTGCAGGCGCAGGCGCAAGGAATGGTACTCACACCCGCCGAAATCGCGTTCCTCAATGGTAGTCCCATGACGGCATCGGTGCCTTCGGCGATCACGCGCAATCTTACCGTTGGCTCACGCGGTTCGGATGTGGTCACCCTCCAGACGTTCCTTATCTCACAGGCGAAGGGTCCTGCCGCGAGCGCCCTCGGCGCAGCAGGCGCTACGGGATACTTTGGACAGCTCACGAAGGCCGCGCTTGCGGAGTACCAGGCTGCGGTTGGCATCGCGCCTCCGCAAGGATACTTTGGACCTATCACGCGGGCCTATCTGAAGAGCATAGGGTTCTAAAGTAGAGAGAAGGTCAACGGGAAAACCGCCCCCTGCGCAAGGGGGCGGTTTTTATTTGCTGTGGGACCGACTATTCAGGGTTGTCTGCCCCCTTGTGCAGAAAACCCTTGATTTTGTTATACTAAAGGGGAGCTTAAAGCACCAAAGGTCGGGCAAGAAACTAAATTATCATCATCATGAATAAAAAAGGATTAGTGGAAGCGGTTATGAAGGCCACGGGCATCGAAACGAAGGCAGCGACGGAGCGAGCGGTGGAGGCGGTGTTTGACACAATTGTAAAGACGATGGGTCGTGGCGAGGAAGTCGCGATCACGGGATTCGGAACGTTCCGCGTCGCCAAGCGCGCTGCGCGCGAAGGCCGCAACCCCAAGACCGGCGAAAAGATCCAGATCAAGGCTTCGATCAAGCCGAAGTTCCGCGCCGGCAAGCTTCTCAAGGAAGCGGTGCTGTAATTGCTGGAAAAGGATCCTTCTTCAGTATCTTAAGATGGGGACCACCGCGTGAGGCGGTGGTTTTCATTTGTGTGTGTTTGATATCACAATTTGTGATATCAAACTTGACGTTGCAATCGCGCCATATCTTTAAGGTCACAGATTGTGACCTTAAAATAGGTACTGCTTTAGAAATATTTAATCAGGCATTTCTATAATGTGACTATGAACAATTCTAAAGATAGCGATAGCCTTGTTCCGCCCGAATTCATTGAGAGGCGCATATTTATTATTCGTGGGCGGAAGGTGATGTTGGACAGCCACCTTGCCGAGCTCTATCAAGTGACGACTGCAAATTTGAACAAAGCAGTCAAGCGTAATGGAGGTCGATTTCCGGAAGATTTTATGTTTCAACTCACCCTCGAAGAATTCGATGTTTTGATATTCCAATTTGGAATATCAAAAACTGGTTCCGGTGGGAGGCGGCATCTTCCCTACGCCTTCACTGAGCAAGGCGTGGCGATGCTCTCGAGCGTTTTGCGGAGCGAGCGCGCCGTGGCGGTGAACATTGCCATTATGCGGACATTCGTCCGGTTGCGCCAGCTATTGGCGAGCAATAAAGAGCTGGCGGAAAAGGTGGGAGAGATGGAAAAGAAGTACGATAAGCAATTCAAGATTGTATTTGATGTGCTAAAACAGCTTATGGGACCGCCGCCGGAGGACGCTGACGAACGGCCGTTTGGGTTCAAGTCGGGATGATGCTAAAATAAGACCATGGCAAAGTTCGAAACCACATGGGATGCGCCGGAGTTCGAGTATCGCGAGAAGGATGTCTCGTGGTATTGGATATCCATCATCGTCGCGGCGCTCATCATCGCGTTCTCGGTGTGGCAGAAGGATTTTCTCTTCGGCCTGTTTATCGTGATCGCGGAGATGCTTTTTATTGTGTGGGGCAACAAAGTGCCGGCCGTCGTGCCGTTCACGCTGACCGACACGGAGATCACGATCGGCGGATACAAATCCTATCCGATGAAAGAGTTCGAAAGCTGGAGTGTGGATTCGGGCGGCGACGGCGCGGAGTGGGCCGATGTGATGTTCCATTTTCGCTCACGCCTGCATCCGCCGCTCCAGCTTATCGTGCCGGAGGCAACGCTCGCGGAATTGCGCACGAACATGAAGACCGTGCTCAAAGAGATTGAACACCAGCCCACGCTCATCGACTCCATTGAAAAATTCCTAAGATTTTAGTATCCTTCATCTGTTCTTCTCGCTTTTATCATCGGGCGAGGAGTATGGCAGAGTGCCTTTCTCTGCCATCCCGAAGGGTGAGTCCGGCAGCGAAAGGCACTCTGCCATACGACGAGCCCTCGTCGTTCAACGGATAGGACGCAAGATTGCGGATCTTGTAATCGAAGTTCGATTCTTCGCGGGGGCACAAGTCAGGGCGCGGTTCAAGGGACGTTGGTCCATGACCCGCGCAGGCGATCGGGATACTCGCCTTGCCAGGGCGGAAGTTCAGGGGGAGAATATTCTCCATATGGAGAAACTCGAACAATATCAAAGTGAGCTTGGCGAAAAGGCAATCAAAATTGTGCTCGAGCGTTGGTATGCTCTAACACTAAAGAGAGTGTTGGAAGTTAAGGATATAAGAACGCCCGACTATGAAGTTCTGAATAGTGTCGGGGAGGTCATCGCCATATGCGAGGTCAAATCCTGCGTTGACGCAAACGTTCCAACATATAATCCGGAGACCTCATATGAGGAACTGGCGGAAATTTCAAAAAAGAGGGATCGAAACCACAGGAGCAAATTAGAGAGGCATCACGGTAAGGCGATGTCTCAATTAATCAATCATCAAGGCCTCCCGACGCTCGTTGTCTTTGTGAGCTTCGATATGACTGACGGTATGGATATGGCTATGTTCTTACAGGATTATGAGGGGCTATATTCTTCAGCAGAAATGGCCGATTTATATTTACTGATCAGGATTCATCAGGACATAATTCCGTCGGAAACGTTTTCGGTAAAGCACACGGCTCAACTTATGCATACCACCAAAGCCGGTGAAGATTTTGGCCATCAATATTTATCCCTCGGAGAAGCCTGGCGGAATGGTGGAATTTTACCCGCAACGTTCAGTGTTAAAGAATAAATGGTGAGGAGGGATAGATTTATTTTTCCACTCCAGCCTCTATTGTGATTACCCTATCTTTGAGTATCAGTCTGCTCTTAAGATTCGACAGCAGATCGCGCTTCTCCGCGATTGATCCTTCGGTCAAGAGGTAGACGGCGTATGACTTGGCATCGAATTCCTCGGGGTCGGATTTCTCCCGACTTTTGCCGAGCGCTATTTTTCTGAACTTGTTGTATCTTGATATCTCATCTTTGAATTTCTGTCTTATGCCTAACTCGCTGATATCAAGCGTATCAAGGATTTTCAGGATCTGCTCAATAATTTCCTCTTCTTTTATATATCCCTCGGGGCAGTGGGGAGCTTTGGCTTTCGTGCAGCGATAGTAGACATACCGATGCACATCTCCATTTTGCTGGTCTTTGTATTTCTCGCATGCCGTGACGCCTGATCCGCAGACTCCGCATGATATCAATCGCGTGAAGGCGAATTCCTTATTATTCTTGCTAATCTCACTCCGGACAAGCTGTTCTTGTACCCGGTCGTACAGCTCCTTCGTGATGATCGGCGTATGTTGCCCGGTATACCAATTTCCTGACCCCACTGGATATTCGAAGACGCCGTAGTAGAAGGTCTTCTTCAGGAGCATATAGATATTGCCGAGCGCCAAGAATTTGCCCGTCGCGGTTTTGAACTTCACATCATGCCGCAGCCACGCGTAGAGCTTCCGACCCGACCATTGTTCGTTTGCGACCTTCTCGAACATTTGCCTGATGACGGGCGCTCGCACGGGATCGACGATCACTTCGCAGGCTTTGTCTTTTCGTTTCTCATTCAGGTATCCGGTCGGGGCCATTGATGGTCGCAACCCCTGCTCGCACCGTGTCCGTAGTCCTCGCTTCACGTTTTCGCTTTTATTATCGTTCTCCAGTTTTGCCGTCGAACACAGGATCATCAGCATGAATTTCTCGCTCGGATTGTTGGTGAATTTTTGGCTGAAGGTGCGAATCTCCACGAGTGCCTTCTGATCCATGAGATCGACGAGACTTCCGAGGTCACCAGCATTTCTTGAGAGACGATCCGGTGCCCACGTGAGGATGCCATTGAACTTGCCCGATCTTATATCTTTGAGAAGTTCGTTGAACACCTCCCGCTGACCGACGGCTTTCGCTGAGTGGGACTCCTTCCTGATCTCCGCGATCCGAAGCCCATCTCGCTCCGCGATCTGGATCATCTCCTTTATCTGGCTGTCGATCGAAAGGACTTGCTGTTCTTCGGATTCAGTTGATTTTCTTGCATAGAGGCAATATGCGACCTTTACGGGCAGCGGTTGGTTGGTTGAGGTCGCCGCTCCTGCCGACCCCTTAATTTGGTTGGTCATATTACAAGAGATGACGCAACGGGGGAAGGAGTCCAGAGCGTCCGAGGAGGCCGCTAGAATGCGACGAATGGGCGAGGGGGGGGCAAGGATGCCCCTCCCTCAAAATGAGTGTTGCCCCCCCCCTAATCTATGCTAATATGAATTTATCAGGGGGATCGCCCTATTATGTATGGCATGAAAAAGTCCCACCCATTTTCGTTTTCAATCGTCGGGGTGTTTCTGTTCATTTTGATAGGATGTGTTTCTTTTTTCTCCGTCGTTTCTCCCGCACGGGCGATACTCGCCGTCGATGACATCTCTGTCGAGAACGCCAACGGCACGAGCAATGTGGTGTCATTCACGCTACCAGCGGTTAGTACGGCGACTACTTCCAGTACCTCATCACAAGAGACAAACGGTGTGGCGGTTGTTCCGCCGACGGTCACGATTGGCGGAACTGCCTCCTTAATAACCAACTCCACCAGCGCCTCCATCGTGCTCGAATGGTCCTCAAAGAATGCCACCTCGTGTACGGCATCGGGGGCATGGTCCGGAACACAGCCACTCTCGGGGGAATCAACACAGATACCCGCTTCGACAGGAACATCAACATACACGATCACTTGTTCGGGGGCAGGGGGGAGCGATAGCGCTTCGGCAATCGTGACAGCTCCGAGCGCGACCACTCTTCCCGCGCAAGGGTTGAGTCTGACGGCGGTCGCGAGCGGAACTTCAGCGATCCTTACCTGGCCTGCGTCCACCGCGAGCGGCGTTTGGGGATACAACGTATATCGCAGCGCCACTTCAGGGTTTACCCCGAATGCTACGAACAATGGCATCGCATCGGTCGTGGGAGGGACGTCGTATACCGACACCGGTCTCGCCCCGGGCACATACTACTATGTGGTCGCCGCAGTGAACAGTAGCGGCACTATCATTGGGACACCGTCGACCCAGGTTGCGGTGACGATTGGGTCAATCGCATCGACCGCTTCGCCTTCTAGTACCGCTGTCAGCACAAGCGTTTCCGAGGAGGAGGCCACCATCACCTCCCTTACGTCCGAGGTCAAGACTCTTGAGGCGGAAGTTGCACTGTCTGTTAAAGCTTCTCCCGCTTTAATAAGAGCATGCCCCCTGTCCGGATCATCCCTTCTATTATCGAGTTGCAGCGGGCCGATTAGGAGAAGTCCCATTAGTAGAGTACTGATACCCCTGGCATCTTCACTATTGCCGCCGATAGATCTACAAGTCCAGGATACAGGAACCACTTATTCATCGATATCTCTCTCGTGGCAGGAGCCGACCAACAGCACCCCTGCAACGTATTATGGTATCTATCGCGACAACATCGAAGTGGGCACCACCACGCAAACGTCTTTCACCGATACCGGACTTGAGACATACCAACCACTTCCTAACGGCAACGGCGCGGTTGAAAATACCCCATATACCTATTATGTTGTCGCCTATAATTCCGCCGGGGCATCCTCCGATTCACTTCCCCTTACAGCATCTCCGATCCCAGCGCCCGGTTCGGTAACGGGATTTTCCGTTTCCGTCTCCGGTAATACCGTGAATTTTTCGAGTGGCGAGTCTGCGGCTCTGAACGGCCTCAATGGGACTTATGAAACATATAACTTTTTTAGAGCTACTTCCACGAATTGCAACGTAAGTTCGACCGCTGTTGGATCGTGGTTCCCTAATGATGACTATCCTAAATTGTCCGACGGAGATCTTTCCCCAGGCACCTACTATTATTGCGCCGCTGCGCTCGATCAGGGTCAGTCCCCCTATTACGGTCCTGTTTCCGCACCAATAGAAGTGACCATCACCGATGTCGGTACCACTCCTTCGATGATTGAAAATATGCAGGAAACTGGTAATACCCCTTCAAGTATCACTCTCTCTTGGGATCCATCGGTCGATACGGCGGGCATCCTCGGCTATGAAATTTTTGGTTCATCATCGTATGTCAATGGTTTGTTGCAACCGACCGAAATAGGAGTCGTCGCCACAACTACGTACACCGGCCCTGCTGTTCCTACGTATATTGCTCCATACGATACGAACACCGAAAATATGCCGCTCTACTCAATTAACAATGGAAACCTTTCTGTTCTTCCCTGGGCCATCAATACCGGCAATTTTCCAGGTCCGGAGAATATTGGCGCTGCGCCAGGACTCTCCGCATTAACGGTAGGGAACTCCGCAGAAATACAATGGAGTCAGACCTATGGGGATGAAGTGGATCAGTCTCTGACGTGGAATCTCTATCGCGCCACAAGCCCGGGGTGTAGTGCGAGCCCCGCAGACTTTGTGATTAACGTGCCTGGTGCCGCTGGTTATAGGGAAGACGGGCACGTCGATACTAACGTTCCTCTAGGCACGTATTACTACTGTGTTGCTCCGGTTAGCGGGCTTGGAGTGATAGGGCCGGTGTCCCCCCAGGTAGAAGCAACCGTAACCAGCTCGACGTGGGGAGGGCCAACACCTCCGGGTGATTTCACGATAACAGGCGTCGGATCCTCATCAAAGACTCTTTCTTGGACGCCCTCCATTGATCCATTGGCGGAATTTCCTGCGGACCCTAATAACGAAATTCTGTACCAGATTTATCGTGATGGTACCCAGATCGCCACGACAAGTGCCACGAGTTTTACCGATACTGCTTATACCCCGGGATCGAACTATTCGATTAATGCGTATGACCCTTCGTCACTTCTCAGCGTGGTTCCTTATCATCAGTCGTCCCTCGCGGTTGGTATCGGGGGGACGATTATAAATGCCATAGGTGGCAATTCGCCAAGTGATTTCATCAGTTACATCACCAGCGCACTTCAGGCGAGAGGATACACCGTTTCAGAAGGGACAGACCCGGTGGGAGAAATCACCGGCATGGCTTCCAAAAACGGTGTCCCTGTGTTCTACTTCGACCTTGCTGACCAAGTGGTCACAGGTGCACCGCAGAATAACGGCGGCCAATGCTCTGTGCAAGCTCCCGGCACCACCCAACCGGTCACGGGATCCGCCATCCCAGTGCTTACGGCCCCCGACGGAACCATTCCGCATATTTCAACGAACTTCAATATTCTTGTTGACCCCTCGGTAACGAACTCGGCAAATATCAACTGGGGGTCAACAAGTGCGCAGGATGCTGATAACGAGCTCATCGATACCATGATCGATGGCCTTTCTCCGTATTATGAGGCCGACACCGCAGGTGTGTTGCCGGTTCCCACCACTGACCCCAATCCCGGAGCGCTCGTGGTTCTTACGGCAGCAAATATTCCTTCTGGGGAAAACAACACCATTTTGAATGGCGTGGCGAATACTGAAGTAGATAATTTCTCTGCGCAAACCCTAACCCTCGTTCCCGCCTCTCCCGCATTAGGAGCCACCCTCACTTATGCGTCCGGTTCCTATTCCTACTACGTTCCTCCGGGAACCGCTGCTGCCGTCGTAAACGCATTGAATGCTGGAGAAACCGTGAGCATTGAGACGTTCAATACACAGTACTGGTCTACGGGAGCAGCTCTCACGAGTCAGAATGCCGCGGGCACCGACGAGCATGAATTGGGGCACGGCATTTTTGGTCTTGGCGACGACTATGACAACACAAACTCCCCCATGCAAGGTGGCAGCAATAATCCACCGATACCCATCACGAAGAATATCTATGACACTATTAAGGCTATCCAACAAAAGCAGAATCTTCCACTTTCTTCCGTTGGATGCCTTGTAGTTCCTACGAGCACGCTTAGCTCTTATCCTACGAGTTCGTGGAATCCTCCACCGGATACGACCCCCATCGTCTTCATGAATAACACATATAGCATCGCGGGAGAATGTACGCAGGATCAGCTTGGCAGTGGATGGATCAATGACCCGACCGCAACCGGGGGATGCAGAATGCCGAACGCAACCACCTCCGCAACCATCGACAATTACACCCCCACATCCACAGGTGCCGACCCCAATCTCTGTATGGACAATTACGGGATGGACTACCTCTGTTCCGCAGTGAGCTGCGGACAGAAAGGACAATACTCGTGCCCAGTGAGCGTTCCCGCCGGAACCTGCTTAGATGCGAGCGGGAACCCCTATCCTTGTACGCCAGCCCCCGAGACCCTCACGCCTATATCTCCGCCTCCTCCGCCGACAGACGCCTGTAATCCTGACGATCCGGTGGCAAGTCCCGAGTGCCCATCGGCGACCAGCGGAACGTGTGCACCGAATTCTCAGGGGGTGACGCAGTGCACGTATACGGATGGAAGCAGTTGTTCGTGTGGAAATGACGGTACCGTGTCATGTATCAATCCGGATGGAAGTTCCATGACCGCTCCGTCCGGCGTGTGCCAGGGGACGTGCGGGGCTGGTTTAGTGCAAACGGCCAGCGGACAGTGCATCGTAAACTGCGGATTGTACCCTAATGACCCGAGCTGTCCCGGCGCCCCCGCGAGTACGCTCGATGACTATTGTGCGCAGAATCCCGATGATCCGACGTGTGAGACGAGCGCCGATTGCACAAGCGATCCAACGAGCCAAGCGTGCCAGGATTATTGCTCCCTCAATCCTAATGATCCGGCGTGCAATGGCGGTTCGAGCTCGTCGGATTCGTGCGACATCAATCCCGTTCCCAGCTGTCCCGATTACTGCGACTACTACCCCGACGATCCGAGTTGCGACGGCGGAGACGGTAGCACGGCCGCGGTCAGTGCCTCAAGGTCATCGCTTGCCGCAAACAATGAGACATCCCCACAATCTATGGTTGACCAGACAGCGATCATTTCTCGATCGCTCGAAAGCCTCCTCGGGGAAGTAGAGAATATTCTGAAGTCGTTGTGATCAAAAAATAAAGAGCGCCTCTCGAAACGAATTCCGAGGGGCGCTATTGGTAGTGCGCAGGATACCGATTGAGGGTAACGGCGGTCTTCGGAACCCTCCCATCAACGATGCACGTCGGGGCGGAAGTCACCACAATCAGATATGCGACAACTTTTCCTTGGCCGTCCTTTATTGGCGGGATGGCTAATCTCAGTCCCGATCCAGGTCGTTTGGCAATTTCGATTTCCCTTCGGACAGATTCATCATTCTTCGTTTGTCGGGCGATTTGAAACTCCTTTTGAATCTGGGGCGGGATAGAGGCCATGCCATTTTTCCCCGCACATGGATTGTTTGATTGAGCGGTCCCAGTCGGTGGGAAGAGAAAGGGGGTGACGAAGAGCAGAAACAGGAACCATTTCATAAAGAAACCTCTATGTGGATCATAACATAAATAGAATATAAGTCAACGCTCCAAGAATGAGACATCGACACAAGACACCTGTTTTATGTCTCATTTGTCTCATGTGATCAAAAAAGCCTTATTTTACGGGCATCGATTTTTCAGAATGAGACACGCCTCTGTGCCAAATGGGACACCCTAAAATGTGTCCCATTTTGTCCCGTTTGTTCCATTTGCTAGGGTCGTGGCACAGAAAATGGGACACCAAAAAGCATCCCTGCTGTGTGCCATTCGTGCCAAAATGTGACATGCCGAACCAGTGTCACATTTGTAACATTCTGGGCGTTGCATTTGGAGAGTCACATTTCAAAATCCCAAAAACCCGTTGTTTTTCAGGCCATCTGAGCTAGGGCTTGCCCAAGCGGAACATTTTCTGAAAGTCGCACATGGCGTTGCATTTGTTACATGTTGCATTCCGGACAGGTGTCCGAAATGGCCGCGGAGTGTCCAATCTGTCCGATTTGATCCTGCGGGGCGATGACTGATTTTTTGGCTTTGTTTGGGTTTTTGCTGAAGGGCTTTATATAGCGACCGAGGTACCTCCGGCGCTCGAAAGACCCCTCGAAATCCCCTATACTATTTTCATATCCTAGCGATCGAGGTCCTTCCAAAGGAAGGGGAAGGGTTACCCTCGGAAATCCCAAAGGATGCTTGTGGGGCTTGCATCTGGTTGCACCCCTTCAAGTTGGAGACGTTGGAAGGGCACAAAAAAAGAAAAACCATTGTATTCGCCTCCATGCAGATGACCGTTCGGCGAATACAATGGTTTTTCTTTTGGATTGGAAAGAGAGATTGATTTTTTTGCGAAGCTCTATATAATGAATCCGTAAAGCGGGTATCGTATAACGGTATTACATCTGGTTGCCAATCAGACGACAGGGGTCCGACTCCCCTTACCCGCTCACTCGCCGATAGAAAAATTTTACTGGTATGAAGATATCATTGATCGTAGCGATGGGGGAGAGCAGGGTGATCGGCGGGAGCGGCCATCTCCCGTGGTATCTTCCGGCCGACTTCAAGCATTTCAAAGAACTTACGATGGGCCATCCGATCGTGATGGGCCGCAAGACGTTCGAGTCGATCGGTAAGCCATTGCCGGGGAGGGTGAATATTGTCATCACGCGTGATGCGAATTATCAGCGCGAGGGAATTGTAGTCGTAGCGTCTCCCGATGCGGCGGTTGCGGCGGCGGCAGCCGCCGCCGAGGGAGCAGACGAAGTATTTATTATTGGCGGTGCGGAAATATACAAACTTTTTTTGCCGCAGGCGGATAAACTATATATCACAAAAGTGGCCGGTGATTTTAAGGGCGATGTGTTTTTTCCGGAATGGGAGAAGAAAGAATGGCAGCTGGTGAGCTCCGAAGAACACGAAAAAGATGAGAAAAATGCTTTCGATTTTGCCTACTTGGTGTACGAACGAAAAAGTGCTTAACTATTAATATTATGATTATGAAACCTTTTGCGGAACGAACCCCGGACGCACAATATCACAACCTTCTCAAGAAGATATTCGAGGAAGGGCAGGATGTCCTGCCGATCCACGGAGAAAGGGCAAAGATGCTCATCGGGCAACAGCTTCGCTACGATATTTCGAACGGGTTTCCGGTGATCACCGAGCGTGATCTTTCCGGGTCGCTCTTTGCCGGCGCGCTTGCGGAGCATGTGGCGTTTTTGAACGGCGCACGCACGCAGGCGGAACTCGAAAAGTTCGGTTGTAAATGGTGGAGTAAGTGGGTTACCAAAGAGAAGTGCGATATTTTCGGCTTGCCGGAGGGCGATCTTGGCGACGGTTCCTACGGTGCGGCGTGGGTGACCTTTCCCACGAAGGAGGGCGAGCCGTTCAATCAGATTAAGCATGTGGTCCAGCAAGTAAAAGAGCGTCCGTATCTCCGCACGCACTTTATCTCGCCATGGATTCCGCAATACACGATTCAGCACGAAGGGCTTACGAGAAAAGTGGTGGTGGCGCCGTGTCATGGATGGATCCATATCCTCGCGTTCCCGGAAACAAAAACACTTTCCATCCATCACTTCCAGCGAAGCGCGGATTTTCCGGTCGGTGTCCCGTTTAACATCATCCAGTACGCGGCGTTCGGTATGATGCTCGCGCAGATCGTTGGCTATGAGCTCAAGGATATCATCTACACATTCTCCGATGTACACATTTATGAGAGCCAGTATGGAAAGGTGAAGGAACTTCTCGCACGTGAGCCGAAGCGGTTGCCGACGGTAACGCTCGATCCTTCAGTTTCGACCGGAGCGGTGGACGATATATTTAAATTCCGGCCGGAGCACTTTGTATTAAGCGATTACGAGCCGCATCCAAAAATGTTCATTCCCACTCCGGTATAGCCATGAGCGACTTTGTGAATTTCGATAACACCGCACATCGGCCCGGGGGCACCTATGGCAATGTGATAAGCCAGATACAGAAAGACGGCGTGTGTCCGTTCTGCCCGGAGAGCTTGGCGAAGTACCATAAAAATCCGATTCTCAAAGAAGGGAAGTTTTGGCTGTTAACGGATAATTTTTATCCGTACGAAGGGACAAAATATCACGAATTGCTTATTCATAAGGCGCATATTACCTCATTCGCGGAAATTTCAAAGGAAGCGTGGGTGGAATTGAATGAGTTTATAAAAGATTTCGCGCAGGAAAATAAGATTCCGGGCGGCACATTCATCATGCGCTTTGGTGACACGCGCTATACCGGCGCGAGTGTCGCTCATCTTCATGCAAATTTTGTTTCGCCCGACGGTGAGAATAAGGATCGCAAGCCGATCATCGCGCGAATCGGGTAGCGCGCGCTTCCGACGTATTATTTAACCAGCGTGATCTTGACGCCGAACGCTTTCAAAATATCCTCCGCATCAAGCACGGAATATCCTTTTGAATAATAGACCTCTTTGATGCCGGCAACGGCGACGAGCTTGGCGCACGCGGGGCAGGGGAAGGTGGTCACGTAGATCGACGCGCCCTCCGTGGAAATACCTTGCTTTGCGGCTTGGGCAATGACGTTTGCCTCACCGTGGATGAACTTGCCGAGATCTTTGTACTGCGCCTCGCCCGCGTCGAAATTGCTGCGAGGGTCGCCGAGCGCGTTCAATGTGTATTCAGAAGGGAGCGCGGTGTTGTGCGCGATGATCACGGGTTTTTTGTCGCGGACGAGGATCGCGCCGATCTGCCGCCACCAGTCGGGGCTTTTCTTTGATTCCTCAAATGCCGATGCCATGATCTCTTTATCGAATTCGTTTTCGGAGATGACGCGGTCGGGTGGCACCTGAAATTCAGTGGTGGAGATCTGCCGATCCCAGCGGAGAAAGACGGAAACATATTGCACGGATCTATATTTTAGGTGCTCGTTGGCAAATAGGCGATTCACTTCTTCGTCGGGCGTGACAATCGGTGCGGGGTCATCAAAAAGTTCCTGGAGGTTATTTTTATCAAGCACAACGATCTTGGAAAATAGCTTCAGACCCTCGACGAGCGATTTTATTTCCTCGGGTGCAAGCGCGCGAATATCGCGGTCCATGCGCGGCGCTTCAAGCACAAAGTCAGGCCCGAGGACATATAATGTCCCTGGATATTTTTTAAAGAAGTCGATGTATCCCTTGTGGAGCGCAGGGATATAAGAAACGGTTGCGTATTGCATATTCGGTTGACGCTGTTCGTTAGTTCTTGCGGATATCGTTGATAAAATTCTCCGTCAGCTTCCGGATCTCGTTTGCAAGTTTTTCCGCGCCTTCAATCGTAAGACTTCTAATGCGGGCAGTCGTGGACGTGGCTGCTTGCGGAGGAAGGACTACGATCTCGCCGCAATATTCATTGTACGTTCCTTTTCCGAGATCTTTTTTAAAATCCTCCGTGCTGGTAGAAGTGATCAATACATCCGGGCGAACGAGGCGGATGAGTTCGCCGATATCGTGATGGGCCTCGCGTAAAGTAACGACATCAACATGACGGAGATGGATCAGCATCTTGACCCGCTCCTCTTGCGGCACGATCGGGCGATTTGGTCCCTTACGCAACCGCGTGAGCTCGTCGGAATCCACGCCGACGATCAGAATATCGCCATACGATTTCGCCATCTCGAGATAGAGCGCATGCCCTTCGTGGAGAAGATCGTAGACACCTTGCGTGAGCACCACTTTGAGCCCGGATCTTTTGAACTCCTCGACCAGCTTTTTTAATTCGGCATGGTCGGGGACGAACCGCGAGGAGAAGTTCGTTTTTGACTCAAGTATTTTTTTAGTCGAGGAATCCATTTGCGAAGTACTTAAAGGATAGTGCGGGAAGGCTCCTATGGTCAAGTAAATCTTTTGCCACTCCGCCCCAAAAGCGCTATGATAGACGTATAAAGAGTGCCCTATGTTGTGTGGGGCATTTTTGCTAGAGGCGGGTCGGGGCACCGGGCGCCGCGAGACCGGCGTGCGGCGGGCGCAAAACCGCCAATAAAACCCCAAAAACCAGTAACTTATCCACATAATTTACGTTTTACATGATAGACGGTGAGGAACAACTCATTCGATCAGCCGTCGGGGGCGATTCCTCGGCTTTTGGCTCTCTCTACGACCGTTATCAACCGGCAATTTACCGTTTTATCGTGGTCAAGGTCGGCAGCCGTGAGGAAGCCGAGGATATCACCCATCACGTGTTTTTGTCCGCGTGGCAAAAGGTAAGCACCTATAAGCATCGCGGACATCCGTTCTCGAGCTGGCTCTACCAGATCGCGCGGAACATGGTGATCGATCATTATCGCGCAAAGCACGATGATGTCAGCCTCGATAAGTTGGGTCCCGAGTCGTCTATTATTCCGGCCGTCGCGCAGTTGGATCTTTCCATAAAGTTGCAGCTCGAGAGGGTGTCTCGCGCCGTGAAAGAGCTCAAGCCGGATTATCAGGATGTGATCATCCTGCGATTCATAGAAGACCTGCCGCTCAAAGAAGTTGCGACGATCCTCAAAAAATCGGAAGGCGCCATAAAGCTTGCCCAGCATCGCGCCATCATAGAATTAAAAAAGAAACTGGGCGATGAAAATTTAGAAGAGTAAAAAACATGAAGTTATCAGATATTTTCAAACAATTTAAAAATATTCAGCCCAACGCAGATTTTTCCCGTCGTTCCCGCACGGAGATTTTGCTTTCTCCGCAGGACGAGCGGCGTACGATACGCGGCGTGTTCGCGTTTCTGCACGTGATCGAGACGGGTGCCGCCGTGGCGCTCGCCGGATTTTTCATACTTATCTTGACAGGAAGTTTTTCGCCGACGCGTTCCATCGCGCCCATACAATATGCGGTGATCGATCCCGCCGGATTGCATGCGGAAGCGCAGGCGATCGACATGCAGATCCAGCTTGCGGATATTGTTTACCCGCAGGTGACCTCGACCGCAATGGCAACTCCCGCCGTGTCGGTGGCGCTCACAAAGGCGTTTGCCACTGTGCTCGGTACGTCAAAGGCATCGTCAACCACTCCCGTGGCGACGTCGACCGCGAATGCATCTACCTCTGCACCGACCGCATCCACCACGCCGCTTTCGGTTGACCAGGCGTTACAACAACTGACACAATGAATTATTTAAAGACCATCGCGGTGAGCGCGTTCTTTATCCTGTTCGCCGCAGGCGCGGTTTTTGTTTCGGGGTTTCTCGGCATGCCGGTTGCGCATGCTGATGCCGCGGTTCCCGCCGTCGCTGCCGACGAATGCAGCGTCACGCAGGCGGATATCGCCCAGATCGCGGCGGTCCAAAACGATCCGACGTTGGCTTATGCGGATGAGATAAAGCAGGAGCTTGCGGTGCGAAAGCAATTGGTTGGAGAAACGATCGATTGCGCGCAACAGGAAGTGCAGGCGTTGCAGACGAGTCTGGCGAGCACGAGTGCCCCGAGGAGTGCCCAGCAGCTGCAGTCACAGCTTGAGGGAGATTTGAACGAGGCGACGGGATTCTATAACAACGAGCTGGCGAAGTTGGATGTCGTCGGCATCGCCGGCACAAAGCAGATCGCGCAGGAAGTGCTGACGTGGCGTGCGGGAACATTCCTTCCGCTCGGTGAGAACGTGAACAATTTTATCTTATGGGCGCAGAACCAGGATCTTTTCAGCACGGCGCAGACGAGGATGACGCAGACCCAGCGCGCGGTCTCGTTCATTGAGGGAGCGACGTCAAACCCGGCATTGCAGTCCGCGCTTACGAGCTCGCAGTCGTCTTTTGATGACGCGCAGAGCGAGAACGCCGCAGTAGAAGCGGCACTTACGCAGAATCTTTCTCCGGATCAGACGCTTGGGCTTATCAAGCAATCGTTAAGCTCACTCTCCGATACGTATAAGGGATTCTCCAATGTGAGCGCGATCATCAGTGGGGTTCTTCCCCAGTAGCGCATAGCAAATTATCTCTTATCTTCAAGGGTACGCGTTCCGCGCTGCTGCGCGGCCGCTCCCTCTCGCCGCCCTTCGGCGGCTCCGAGAGCCCCTTGAAGATAAGAGATAATTTGCTATGCGCTACTGGAGCCGCATCGCGTTGGTTATCCAGGTTCCGTGGCTACTTCCGTTAAAAATTTCTGTTATGATACGACTATGGATATTACAAAAACTAATTCTTTTGAACTCGCGACTTTTTCTAGGGGAGATAAAGATTCTCGGAGATTAGCAATCTTAATACCTGGGCGGTTGGACACGAAGGATTATGTCAATTTTACGAGCCATGCTGGATATCTTGCGTCTCGTGGATTCCTTGCAGTTGCTTTTGATCCTCCAGGAACATGGGAGAGTCCCGGCGGAATTGATCTTTTTACGACCACGAATTATCTCAAAGCCATCAATGAGTTGATTGAGTATTTTGGCAACAGGCCAACGTTATTATTAGGGCATAGTCGGGGAGCTTCCGTTGCAATTCTTGCGAGCATGACAAACGCCGCTATCATGGGCATCGTTCCTGTTATGGCAAATTTTGAAACGCCTACCGCCCCTACGGAGGATGCTATGCGTAAAGGTTTTCAAATATCGTATAGAGATATGCCACCGGGCGCATCTAAAACAAAGGAGCAAAAAGAATTCGCATTGCCCATCGCTTATTGGACAGACGGAGCGCGTTACGATATCGAGCATGCTTTGCGGGGAGGCACGAAACCAAAACTTTTGATTTACGGAACGCACGACGAATTTACTTCTGTGGATGTGGTGAAAAAACTGTATGAGGAAATTCCAGAACCGAAGATGATACAAGCAATAGATGCTACTCACGATTACCGTTATTTTCCCGAAGCCGTTGAAGCGGTAAATTTAGCAGTTGGAAAATGGTTAGAAAATAATCTTATATAAAAATAAGTATGCCCGTTGAGAGAGTGGACATTCCTACGTCAGAGCGAGACGGGCATACTTATTTTTAGGCCTTCGCCACGGCAAGCGCCAATACTTTTTTTGCTCCGCCTGCCTTGAGAATGCGGGCGGCTTCGGTGAAGGTGGTGCCGGAGGTCACGACATCGTCCACGAGGACGATCTTTTTGTTGTGCACGTCCGCACTGGGGGCGAACGTGAAGCATCCTTTGATATTCTCGCGGCGTTCGAAGATGTCCTCCGTGTCGCTTTGCGGCTTGCGATGCGCGATGCGCGCGAGGATATGTTCATCGAATGGCGCGCCGAGCGCGCGAGCGAGCGGCTGGGCGATGAGCGCGGACTGATTGAACCCGCGCGCCCGCGCGCGCTCACGCGAGAGCGGAACGGGCGTCACCGTCCACGCGCCGCTGCTATCGCCACCGTCGAGGTCGAGCCCGAGCCGCGCGACGTATGAGGCGAGGATCTCCGCGAGTGGTTCCGCCGCCGCGCCGATCCCCTGGAATTTGAGCGCGTGGATGAGCGCGCGGAGCGCATCGTCGTCGTACGGCGCGGCGGCGCCCAGCACGAACGGCGCGTCCTTATGGCAGATCTTTTTCTGGTCGGGAAGCCGCGCTGCGCACGTGCCGCAAAAAAGCGTGTCGAACCCCACGATGCCCTGCCGGCACGGTGCGCAAAGGACGCCGTGCGCGATGGAATCGCCGCAGCCCACGCACGCGGGCGGAAAAAAGATGTCTCCGATGAAGTTGAAGTTCATGCTATTATATAGTAAAGGACACGCATTAAAAGAATATTAATCGCATGCTATTCGATGTCATTTTTTAAAACCGAGTCATATTTGGGCGTTGATATCGGGACGACCTCCATCAAGATGGTCGAGGTTACGGCAGGCAAAAAAACGCCGCGGGTGGTGAATTACGGCATTTTGGAATCAAGCGGATATCTGGCACGCGCAAATCAGGCCCTGCAGACGAGCGGGTTAAAGATATTTGAGGAGGATGCGGTAACGCTCTTGAAGGCGCTCGTAAAGGAGGTTGGTCCGTCCACTAAAGATGCCATCGCTTCCTTACCGCCATTCGACGTATTTATGACCCTCGTTGATTTTCCTGCTATGGACCCAAAGGAGGTGGCAAAGGCGCTTGTGTACCAGGCAAAGCAATATGTGCCGATGCCGCTCTCCGAAGTGGCGCTCGATTGGATGAAAATAGCGGATTACACGGACGAGAAAGGATTTGCGCACCAGAAAATATTACTGATCTCCGTACCGCAGGAGCAGATCAAAAAATATCAGCGCATGTTCGCCGCTGCAGGATTGCACCTACACGCGCTCGAGGTCGAATCGCTCAGCATCGCGCGTGTCTTTGCCGGCGATCCAACGCCCACGATTGTCGTGGACATCGGCAGTCGCTCCACGGACATTATCTTCATGGAAAAGGGAATTTTGACGTGGAGCGCGCAGAGCGATATCGCCGCCGCGTCACTCACTCAGGCGCTCGCAACGAGCCTCGGCATCAATCCGATGCGCGCGGAAGGGCTTAAGAAGGACCGAGGGATATTGGGTACGGGCCCGAACTACGAGTTATCCACAATCATGATGCCGTTTTTAGATGCTATAGTGAATGAAGTGAAGAAGACCACCTACAGCTACCGTCAACAATTTGCGACTGCGGCGGCAGCGGAGCGCGTGGTGCTGACGGGCGGCGGCGCGAATCTCTCCGGCATCGAGAAGTATTTTGAGAAGGAATTCGCGATCCCAGTGGTCAAAGCATCGCCATTCTCGCGGTTCGAATGCCCCGACGCGATCCTGCCATTCATCCCGGAGATTGGCGCCCCGATGACCGTCGCACTCGGCCTCGGATTAAAACAATTTACCCAGTAACCACATGCCACTTCCCGAAAAGGTCATAGAACGATTAGGGCAGGAATCTCTTAAAACGCAGGGGTGGGCTTTGGGCGCTTTGTTCTTTTCCGGCGGCATCCTTTTTCTTACCGTCGCGATCTATTTCGGACTGACGCTTGGCTATGAGCCGTATCTACAGTCACAACTTACCAGTGCGCAAAACCAGGTGAACACGCTGAGCAACTCCGTTTCCCCGAGCGACCAATCTCAACTGATCGATTTTTATTCGCAGATCGCAAATTTGCAAACGCTTTTGCAGCAGCACACGCTTTCCTCACAATTCTTTTCATGGCTCGAGCAGAACACCGAGGCAAACATCTATTATCGGTCGCTCGCGCTGACGCAAGGGGATCAGGTCGCGCTTTCGGGTACGGCGGCAAGCGAGGCCGACGTGAATCAGCAGGTGGCAATATTTGAAAATTCCCCCGAAGTGTCGTCGGTGACGGTTTCCGATGTGACAGCGCCATCGCTCCTTGGGGGCGGATGGATCTTCAGCGTGACTTTGATCATGAACCCGTCCGTATTTTCAGCATCCAGCCAAAGTCAATAATATGAAACAAGAAACAAAACGGCTTTCCAGCATCATTATCGCGGCACTGATCTTCGTCGCCGCCTTGATGGTCTACTTTGAATTTATCATTCCCGCGTATGCCAGCTTGCAGTTGGTCAAAGGGCAGGGAGAAAGCGAGACAACACTGTACGCAAACGAGCAACAGGTGGTGAGTAAGGTCAAGAGTTTGCTCACCACGTATCAAAGCGATGCTTCCTCCAGCCAGTCGGTGGCGATGGCGCTGCCGGTAGGGCCGGACGTATCAGGAGCGCTTGCACAGATCTATGGCATTGCAACGAATGCAAACGTCGTTATTCAGGGGACGCAGATTTCCATACAAGCCGTGCAAGCGGTCACCGCGCCGGCAACCACCGTGGGCGCCGTAGCCGCCGCGGGATCGATCGTCAAGCCGACAGGAGTGGTATCGTTCCAGGTCACGGGATCCGCCAGTTACGAGTCGTTCAAGAGTTTCCTCCAGGGGTTAGAGACGAATATTCGCATATTCGATGTGACTGCGATCTCGCTACAACCCGCTGCGATCACCGCCACCAAAACGCAGGCGGCAAATGCCGATACATTCAATTACACCCTAACGGTCGTAACCTATTATCAAGGATCATAACCACCATCATGGCAATCATCGTTGAAGAGGAACAAAAAAAGAGCAACCTGTTTGGCATCATCGGATGGTTGGTATTTTTGGTGGCCGCGTGCGCGGCGCTGTATTACGTGTTCTTTGCGCAGCCGGAGCTGGTGACTATCCCCGCGAGCGGAACGCTTGGTACCATCGCGCCGATCGCACAGACTTCGTTGCACCCGGAAACGGTAATTCAGAGCCCGGCGTTCCAGGCTTTGAGATCAACAATTACATTGCCGTCGCCGCAGGGCCCGGCGAGCGTGGGGAGGACGGATCCGTTCATCGCGCCGTAGGGCAAAAAGAAACAGCTACGTGCATTTCAAAACCGGGCTCACCCTTCGGGATGGTTTTGAAATGCACATAGTTGTTTCTTTATTGCGTGATGAACAAGAGAGTGGTTTTGTGAAAGATTAAATTTTCATTAAAAATCTTTTGACATTTATTCTTTGGTTGCTATAATGGTGGAGATAGATTATTGGGATTTCCCACCGCGCCCCGTTGCAAGATGTTTGCAGCGGGGCGAAGATTTTTTATGGGCTATAGAATTCAATAAATCGATTTTGAATGTTCTGAAAATCCTCGCCGGCAAGGGTTCCCATCTTTCTTAACAAACGCCTCGTATCAAAAACTCTTATTTGGGAAAGGATCGCCCTCCGTTCTTTTCCGCTAAATGAAATCGGTATGTACCATGCACCTTCCTTTAATTGAGTGGTCAACGGAATCCCTAAAAATGAATGCGTGTTGAATTTCTTGAATATAATAACCGGTCGTGCAAAGTCAGGGCCTTTTCCGAATATTTCCACGCCGACGTTTATCCCAATACAGCACCACCAGATTTCAGCTTGTTTAAAGAGCCGCGCGGAGGTATTGCCCTTGAATAAAACATTGATTTTCCACCAATCTAGAAGCGTGAGGAAATAATCTTGTAGCATGCTGCCATACTATCAAAAGCAGATTAAATATATCTTAAGTTTTGATTTATCCCCATCCCGTCTTGCCCCCCCCCCTAATCTATGCTAATATAAGAGCAATAAGGGAATTATCCCTGTAAAAGCCTCCCTCGTCCGGAGCTAAAAAGTATATTTTATGCATGAATATAAAAACTAAGATAGTAGCAGCGCTTACGCTCGCTGTTTTGGTCGCGCCGGGCATCTCGTTAGCCCAAACAATGTCGGTCGCGCAGCTGCAGGCGGAGATTCAAAGTCTTACTGCTCAGCTTACCCAGCTTGAAGCCCAGCTCACTGCGGCAGGGGGAACGACAACCGCATGGTGCTACACATTCAATAATAATCTTTCAATCGGTATGAGCGGATCGGCAGTCACCGCGCTCCAAACCGCGATCCAAAAGGATGGGGAGTCGGTTACGGTCAACGGCACATTTGATGATCAGACCGCTGCGGCCGTCACTACGTTCCAAGAAAAATATCAAAGCGCCATTCTTGCTCCCTATGGTTTGAGTAATGGCACTGGCTATGCAGGAACAACCACGAGGGCAGAGCTCAATTCGTTGTTCGGCTGCAGTGGCAGCAATCCTGTCACGCCTCCTATTATTGTAAATCCGATAGTACCGACATCCTCTTCGCCGATTACCGCGTGCCCCATGTTTGTGCCGTATTGCCCCTATGGCGGCCATAGTGTAGTGGAGAGTAATGGGTGCAGTGAGACGGTTTGTAACCCGGCACCTACCGCTCCTTCAACTATCTATCCGGCTGGCTGCACTTCGTTCTCCGGCTACAGTTCAACGAATGGTGAGTCGTGTGCTCCGGCAACGGCCACCCCTTATATCTCGCAAGTAAACCCAACGACCGCCGCCTCCGGCGCGACCGTGACGATCACCGGCCAGAACTTCGACGGCAACTCATACATCTCTATCGGTAACGTACCGACGGGACCGGAAAGTTTCCCCATCGCGGCCACTTCGCAAACCGCCACCTCGCTGACATTTGTGGTTCCTTCTAACCTTTCCGGCGCTACTTTCCCGCTCTATGTCGCAGAGCACAATTCCAACCTCGTGAGTAATGAGGGAGGTATTACGATTACGACTCCGGTCGTCGTGCAACAAGTACCGACCATTACCAATCTCAGTTCGAATCAAGGGACTGCAACGAGTAGTATTACGATTTATGGAACCAATCTCACTTCCGGCGGCAATCCGACCATCCAGTTCTATTCATCAAGCGGAGCGCTTGCGGGAACGATATATTTCATCAGTATGGGTTATATATCCCCACAGAGTATCGTGTTTACTCCCACTATTTCGAACTCATTGCTATCGGCGCTATCGCCTGGAATGTATCAAATAGATGTTTTAACGCCGAATGGGACGAGTAATCCCGAAAGCTTCACGCTCCTCGCGCCGGTCGTTCAGGCTCCCGTCATCAATTCATTCTCGGCGGGCGCAGGTCCAACATTCTCTTTGTCGGCATACAACTACAACACCATCACTTTCCAGGCGCAATGCGGAAACTTTGTAGCGGTGGTGCAGCCTCAGAATGGATCTCCGGCTTTGTATCCGACCGGCAGCGCGTCCATCTGTAATGCCCCACAAACCTATTCCTCGTCGAGTTTCAACGAGACCTCGAGCATCGCTCCGCAAATGATCAACGTGCCCTTGAGTTTGTATAACGCGCAAGGCGTGGTTGATGGAAGTATAACCATGGTCGGTAGCCCGGCCGGTTCCAATAATAGCGGAAGCGCAACGCTCACGGTAAACGTGTGCAACAGCGCAGGGGTGTGTGTCCAGCAGACGGCATCGTTTCCGATTTACGCAAAGGGATAAAACCTTTTAGGGGTAGCTTCTAAAATGGAAAAAATCTATCCCAAATAGGATGGTACTTGTTCCCTTATGCACGTATAGCACTCGTGCTAGAATATATGTATGACGAGTGACGAACTTCTCCAGCAGTTGCAAACCCGCGGATTGATCACCGAGGCGGTGGCCGCGCGGCTGAAGCGCGATGCGATCGTTGGTAACGAATCGCCGGAAGATATCATCGGGCGCGAGCGGATTGTTCCCGACGAACAGGTTGCGGCGCTTAAGAGCGAGCTGCTCAACGTTCCGTATAAAAAGATAGATCCGGAAGCGATCGACGCGAAGCTCATGGGCATCGTGCCGGAGGAGACCGCGCGCACCTATCGCGCCATTCCGATCAGCCTGCAGGATGGGCTGCTCATCGTGGGTATGCTGCATCCGGATGACACGAAAGCGCAGGATGCAATGAAGTTCATCGCGCGGCAGAATCATATCAATCTTGGCGTCTATCTTATTTCATACAACGACCTGCAGGCGGCACTTCGGAAATATTCCCCGTACCGCGCGGAAGTCGCGGCGGCGGTGAGCTCGTTAAATATCAAAGAGGGATCGGGCGGTCAGCAGGCGATCGAGCTTGAGGGCGGCGACAGTGCGGACGCACCGATCATCAAGATCGTTGCGGACACATTCAAAGAAGCGGTGTTGAATAAGGCATCCGACGTGCACATCGAGCCACAGCAGAAATCGTTGCGCATTCGCTTGCGCATCGATGGCGACCTGCGCGAAGTGGCATCGCTTCCGGCGGAACTTGCCCAGCCGATCACGTCACGCGTAAAGGTTATTTCTAATTTGAAGATCGACGAGAACCGCGTGCCGCAGGACGGGCGCTTCCGCGCAAAACTTTTTGACCGCGACATCGATTTCCGCGTCGCCACATTCCCGACGCCGCTCGGCGAGAAGATCGCCATCCGCGTACTTGATCCGACGACCGGGCTCAAGAATTTTGAGAGTTTGGACCTGCTCGATCCCACGCGCGCGACCATTAAAAAAGGATTAGAAAAGCCGTTCGGTATGGTGCTTATCACGGGCCCCACCGGTTCCGGAAAGACCACGACACTTTATGCGTTTTTGCAGGATCTCAACACGGAGGATGTGAACATTGTATCGCTCGAAGACCCGGTGGAGTATTTCGTGTCCGGCATCAACCAGTCGCAGGTGCATCCGGAGATCGGCTACGACTTCGCATCGGGATTGCGCCAGATCTTACGGCAGGATCCGGACATCATCATGGTCGGCGAAATCCGCGACAACGAGACCGCCGGGCTCGCGGTGCAGGCGGCGCTCACCGGGCACGTCGTGCTTTCCACGCTCCACACCAACAACAGCGCCGGCGTCATCCCGCGCCTCATTGACATGAAAGTAGAGCCCTTCCTTATCCCGGTGTCGCTCAGCTTGATCATCGCGCAGCGCCTCGTGGGGGTGTTGTGCCCGGATTGTAAATCGCCGGCGGACGCGCCGCCGGAAGTGCAGGAGATCATCGCCCGCGCGCTCGCGGATGTGCCGCCGAGCGTCGCATCGCAGTTCAAGGCGCCGTATCAGATCTATCATACGAAAGGATGCGCCACCTGCAAAGGGCGTGGCATCGTCAACCGCACCGGCATCTATGAAGCGTTCCTTATCACCAAAGAGATCGAGGACATTGTAAGCAGCGGCGTCACCACGCAAAAGATCACCGCGCAGGCGAAGAAACAGGGGATGATCACACTGCGCCAGGATGGCATCGTGAAGGCGCTCAAGGGGACAGTTTCGATAGAGGAGATCATTAGGGAGACAGAAGAGGTATAACACAAAACAGAAGGAGCTATTACTTTGAGGCATGGAAGATTAAATGCCTCAAAGTAATAGCTCCTTCTGTTTTGTGTGTCTATGACTTTTTCTGTTTCGCTAAAAATTCCTCTATCAAAACTATATCCTTCAGATCTTTTTCTCGCGCCGCCGCTTTCTTCCATTTTAAAAGTTCTTCAAGTTGAACAAAAGCAACGCCATCGATAACGGCTGCATTTTTTATCAGCTCATCAGTGTCTTTGTGATATAGCTCGCCGCAGGAAAATTCGGAAAGAATATCAACACCGTCTCCTTTTAAAATTCTATCAGTGGAACCCAGCTTCCATTCTGCTCGGCATTTGTCACACTCACATAATTTCCATCCTTTTTGTTGGAGTTCGTTGAATAAATCTTCCGTCACCACAATATCAAGATCGTTCGCCGGACGGATGCCGAATGCTTCCATCGCGCCGCCGACTACTACATATTTATCGGCTGGTAACCCCAACACTTTTACTCTGTCGGAAATATTCATAACCGAATTGTAAATCCATATATCGAGTTGGACAAAGAGAATGGGAAGGGCACATTGTTTTGAGGGCTCTCGGAGCCGCCGAAGGGCGGTGAGAGGGAGCGGCCGCGCAGCAGCGCGGAACGCGTACCTCAAAACAATGTGCCCTTCCCATTCTCTTTGTCGTTCTTGTTATGCTATTATTATCCTATGGACGATTACAAACAGCAGCTCGGCGACCTCTTGACGACGACGGCGAAGCAGAATGCGTCGGACCTCCACCTTGCGGTGGGACGGAAGCCGACATTGCGTATGGATGGCGTGCTCATCCCATTGGAAAAAGAGCCGATCATGACCCCGGAATCGGCGGAGGGGATCATCTCGCAGATGCTCACGCCGGAACAGAAGACGAAACTTATCACCCAGCGCCAGATCGACTTCGCGTACAGCTTTGAGGAGAAGGCGCGTTTTCGCGTGAACGTGTATTTCCAGCGTGGGTATCTTGCCGCCGCATTGCGTCTTATCCCTACGCGCATCAAGACGATCGAAGAGCTCAATCTTCCGCCGCTCCTCCATGACTTTGCCCAGCTCTCGCAGGGATTCATACTCTTGGTGGGTCCCGCCGGGCACGGCAAATCCTCTACGCTCGCGGCGATCGTGGACGAGATCAACCACACCCGCACCGATCACGTCATCACGATCGAGGATCCGGTGGAATATCTTTTCGAGCAGGACAAGTGCATCGTCTCTCAGCGTGAGGTCGGCAGCGATACCACGAGTTTTCACGCCGCGCTCCGCACCGTGTTGCGGCAAGATCCGGATGTCGTAATGATCGGCGAGATGCGCGACGGCGTTTCTATCGGCACCGCCATGACCGCATCCGAGACCGGCCACTTGGTGCTCTCCACCCTGCACACCAACTCGGCGGCGCAGACGATCGACCGCATCATCGATTCATTCCCTGCCGACCAACAAGGGCAGGTCACGTCACAGCTCGCCGCGACGCTCGTCGCCATCGTCTCGGAGCGCCTGCTCCCGCGCATCTCCGGCGGCCGCATCCCTGCGGCGGAGATCATGATCGTCAATCCCGCCATCCGCAATCTCATCCGCGAGCGCAAGACGTATCAGATCGACCTCGTCATTGAGACGAGCTTACAGGAAGGGATGGTGACACTCAATCGTTCGCTCGTGAATTTGGTAAAAAATAAAGAGATAACATTGGAAAACGCGGAGCTGTATTCTCTGAACCCGTCAGAACTCCGCATTTTATTAGAAAGGACATAAC
>Ga0187851_10000567_pt1 | contig 37469 bp, 33 predicted proteins | sample June2016WEW_6_10_FD_132997 | JGI IMG/M metagenome (GOLD analysis project Ga0187851, IMG submission 132997) | Peatland microbial communities from SPRUCE experiment site at the Marcell Experimental Forest, Minnesota, USA - June2016WEW_6_10 | ecosystem: Environmental > Terrestrial > Soil >...
CTCTCCATCGAGTGGGGACGCTGGGACAACATCCAGGCCGAGGGAAACAGTTACACCACGCTGCAGAACTCCATCATTGGCGAGGGCATCGTTCCGCAGCGATTCGGATGTCTATGCGAGAGTGACTACATCTCCTTCAGCCACAACCTCTGGATCGACAACAAGAGCCGCAATCCCAAGGGCAAGGGCCACATCCAGTACATCGACAACGTCGTCTACAACTGGGGCGTCGATGGCTATGTAGGCGGCCACGGCGGGGCGGACCACTACGCCGATCTCATCAACAACTACTTCATCGCGGGGCCGGACTCATCCGCCTCGTTTATCGGCGAGTTCACCAAGACCGACCACACCTATCAGTCCGGCAACCTGCTTGACGCCAACCGCAACGGCAAGCTCGACGGACGTCTCGTCACGCAAGCGGATTTTGAAAAAGTCAACGCGGACATTCTTCCCAAGCCCTTCGCCACTCCCGATGTCCCCGTCCATATTGATCCCGCCGATTCCATTGTCGGCGAGATCGCCCGTCAGGCCGGCGACTCCCTCTGCCGCGACGCTGTTGACGCCCGCCTGGTCGGCGACCTGCTCTCCTACGGGACGAAGGGCAAGCTCATTGCTGACGAGAGCGAGGTGGGTGGCCATCCGCCCACGGTGGAGGCGAAGGCTGCGCTGGACAGCGACGGCGATGGAATCCCCGATGCGTGGGAGTTGAAGCATCATCTGAATCCGCACAATGCCGCCGACGCGCTAGCGATCGACGCGAAGACTGGCTACAGCAATCTGGAGCTATATCTCAACGAGTTGGCAGACCAGCCTGTCCGCCAGTGCGCGGCGTCCAGGTAGCTCTTTCCTGGCGCAGCCTGTCCAGCCATCGAACTCCGTATCGTTTGCCGCAGAATAGCGCTGCTCGAACAGCCTCCGAACGATGGGCCGTATGAGCAATACCACAGGAAAGTGGCATTGCGGCAGCATTCAGCCCGGCGTATTCTTGAGTTGAGAGCCCAAGAGAACGACCCGCAATGCCGTTCCAGCCGGTTGGCGTCTTCACAACGTAGATGTCCCAGGGCAGGGAAGGCAATGTGGTCGAGTCGCAGGCAGGAGTCCAATCCCAGGCAGCCCGGAGGCGGCATTGAATCAAAATGTGAAGAACCTGATTCAGAAGCTGGCCGAGGCAATCCACGAATCTGTCTCCGAGTCGGAAAACATCGCGGGCGTGGTGAAGGACATTCGCGACCAGGGATTCAGCGTGATGCTCTTGCTGGAGGCCACCATCGGCCTCAACCAGGTCGAGGGCGAACCCGGCGAGACCACGGACCCAGCCACCCAGGTTGCGAGCGGTTCCTTTACCCGCAGCGACCTCACCTTCCTCAAGTCCCTGCGCATCGCCCTTCCCGTTTCCGATTCTGAGGCCCACTCCGACAGCCTCAGCATCGGTTCTCCAGCCGATTCGGCAAACAACCCTTCAGCCGACGCGTAGCTGGAAACCGTTTTCACCTCCACGCCCGTTCTCAAGCGACCGCGCTGCTTTTCGCCGTGCATGGTACTGCACCCGGCACCGTTCCAGTTACATCTGCTCCTCATCCCCCACGCAAATACAACACTCGCGTGGTAGACTCTCGTTTCGCATCCAATGCTCTGGGGGCGATGCTGAACCCGCTCTGATATTGTCGTATGCAACGGTGCACTTTGCTTTCGAGGTAATGGACGATGAGAGACACACTTGGCGTACTGCTTGCCGGCGGGGCCGGAGAACGGCTCTTTCCCCTCACCCGAGACCGCGCCAAACCCGCGGTCCCCTTCGCCGGCCAGTACCGCATCATCGACATTACCCTTTCCAACTGCATCAACAGCGACCTGCGCCACGTCTACATCCTCACCCAGTACAAGGCGCTCTCGCTCAACCGGCACATCCGCGAGGGCTGGGGCACGGTGGTGGCCAACGAGCTGGGTGAGTTTATCGAGATACTGCCCCCCATGCAGCGTGTCTCGAAATCCTGGTACCAGGGCACCGCCGATGCCGTCTACCAGAACATCTACTCCATTGGGTCCGAGGAGCCGCGCTACGTTCTGATCCTCTCCGGCGACCACATCTACAAGATGAACTACGGCCGCATGTTGCAGCAGCATCAGGACTCCGGCGCCGATGTTACGCTGGCCACACTGCCCATCCGGCCCGACGAGGTCTCCCGCTTCGGCATCGTCGAGACGGCGCGCTCCGGTGAGGTCACCGGCTTCGTGGAAAAACCCAAGTCCACCAACATCCGATCGCCCTTCGACCCCAATGTGGTAGACGCCTCCATGGGGATCTATCTCTTCAACACAGACACACTCCTGCCCGAACTCATCCAGGACGCCGAAAACCCCAACTCCACCCACGACTTCGGCCACGACATCCTGCCCGGGCTGCTCGGCCGGGTCAAAATACACGCCTTCACCTTTGTTGACGAGAACAAGCAGCGCGCCCTCTACTGGCGAGATGTCGGAACCCTCGAGGCCTACTACGAGGCCAACATGGATGTCGCCGGCATCACCCCCATCTTCAACCTCTACGACAAAAGCTGGCCCATGCGCACCCGCCCCTACCAGTACCCCCCAGCCAAGTTCGTCTTCGGCGAACCGGGGCGTACCGGCATGGCCATCAACTCCATCGTCTGCTCCGGTTCCATCGTATCTGGCGCTGTCATCCGCAACTCCGTCGTCAGCCAGGACGTGCGCGTCAACTCCTACGCGGACGTCGACTCATCCGTCATCTTCGCCCACGTTAACATCGGCCGCCACTGCCGCATCCGCCGCGCCATCATCGACCGCGATGTCCACATACCAGACGGTACGGTCATCGGATACGACTCCAACGAGGACAAGAAAAACTACTTCGTCTCCGAGAGCGGCCTCACCATCGTCACCCGGGACTACTCCGTCTACGAGAACCCAGTCAGCCCACTGTTCCTCCAGCCCGGTAACACCTGGTAGGAGACGCTTTCTGCCGTGTTGATATTTCCCCACGGAGCGAATGTAGTAACATAGCTACATTGGAGGTGCGCCATGGCCATAACGACCCTGTCCAGCCGCGAATTCAATCAGGACCGGTCCCGCGCCGCGAAGGCCGCGCAGAAGGGGCCCGTCTTTGTCACCAATCGCAAGCGGCTCAGCCTGGTTCTGCTTAGCGCTGCCGAATATCAAAAGATCACGCGCAAACAAGAGAACATCGTCGATCTGCTAACCATGCCCGACGGCACTCCCGAGTTTGATTTCGACTTTCCGCGGCTGGAGTTCAATCCCAGACCAGTGGACTTCGATTGATGTACCTGCTCGATACCAATGTCATCTCTGAACTGCGCCGGACGCGATCCCGTCCGGCGCATCCCCATGTGGTTCGCTGGGCACAGTCAGTTCCAGAGATGAACCTATTTCTCTCATCCATGACAATCTTTGAACTGGAGCTTGGTGCCCTTCAATCCATGCGCCACGATCCAGCGAAAGGAATTGTGTTGCGTGCGTGGATTGACCAACAGGTGCTTCCGACATTTGCTGGTCGCATCCTTCCGGTCGACTCGCAGATCGCCCAGCGGTGTGCGGCTCTACATATGCCAAACACACGCTCGGAACGGGACGCTTTCATCGCCGCAACCGCACTGGTTCACAAGATGACAGTCGTCACTCGCAATACCGCCGACTTCGCCCCCACCGGCGTCTCGACCCTCAATCCGTGGGAAGCGTGACAGGTTCGTCATTGAACAACTGTCAGTATCCCTGGGTGTGGAGGTAGAAGACTACGGCTGATGCTACGAGGCAGTAAATTCCGAACCAATACCAGCGGCCATTCTCCAGCCAGTTGCTCAGCCACTTCAGGGCGACTAGGCCGGCCAGGAAGGCGAAGACCGCGCCCAGCAGGCTCATCGCCACCGTCCCATGCAGGTCGATGGGCAAACCCGTCGCCGCCGCCGCATGGGTCGCGTGAAGCAGGCGCAACGCCTCGCGCCCAATCGCGGCCGGTGTAATCACCACCGCCAGAGCGAAGCTGAACCGCTCGGCCCTCTGCTTGGTCGCGTCCGTCAGCATTCCGACCGAGATGGTTGCGCCGGAGCGTGAGAACCCGCGAAAGGGCAGGCACAGCCCCTGCACCAGGCCCATCCAGCCTGCCTGCCGCATGGTGACGCTGTCGGTTGGCCGCCGCGTCAGGCTCGCCGCCGCTGTTTGAGATTCGTCCTGCATCTTCTCGCCGAGCCCAGCGATCAGGATCAGGATTCCCGCGCAGGCGAGCGCAGGAGCGACGAGGTCGAGCCGCCCGAAGAGATCTTCGATCTCCGCCTTGGGCGCGCCCTTGAACATGGTGTGCTCGACCAGCTTGATCAGCGCCTCACCCACTACGCCGGTCAGCGCCGTCGCATAGATCACCCGTAGCGCGAAGCGCTTGAATGCGTCCACCGTGGCAAAGTAGCTCTGCCTCCATTGCCGCCAGAAGTACGCAATCACCGCGAACATCGTGCCGGTATGCAGCATCACCAGCAGCAATGTCATCTGCGGCGACGAGGGGTCGAGTCCCATCAGCTTCTCCGCAACAACAACGTGGGCGGAGCTGGAGACCGGCAGCAACTCGGCGAGTCCCTGCACAATGGCCAGGACAATTACATGAAAGAAGGACATGACGCTATTCTAGGCGATCCCACGCGCCACCGAAGGAGATCAAGTTCGCTCGAACCTCGAACCTCGAGCCTCGAACCTGGCACATCACTCCCGGTCGTTCCCGTAGACCGGGATCTGCTGCTGCACGCGATAGGCGATGCTGGCCGCGCGCGCCGCGTAGTCCGACTGCGGATACTTCTGCTTCAACTCCGTCGCCAGCCCCACTGCGTTCGCCGCGGCCTGCTGCGATCGCTTCTTCTCGTCCTGCACCGTGTACATCTCCACCAGCACGCCCTCGCGGTAGGTCGCCTCGTAGAGCGCCTCGGCGGCCTTGGGGCTGTCGGGATAGCGGTCGGCGTAGCGCTCGTAGAGGACGGCCTCCATCTCCGGGCATTTGGGCAGTCCCTGCCAGTCGCCGCAGAGCTTGTTGTCTATCAGGTCGTAGGCGGCCAGCGCGGCAAACTTCGACGCCGGGTAGAGCTTCATCACGCGCTGCATCTCGCCCTCGTAGAGCTGCGGCCGCAGGTACGCCTCCTGCTCGTGGGCCGAGGGCAGGGTGCTGATGTCGGCCTTGTCGATCTGCCAGCGCACGTCGGCCGCGCGGAAGATCGCCTCCGCCGCCAGCGGCGAGTCGGGGAAGTACTCGGCCACGCGCCGGTAGAGCAGGTGCGCCTCCTCGGCCGCGTCCTTCGGCGCGTGCGGCTGTTCCGCCTGCTCCTCGAAGTTCGCGGCTGTGCCGAAGAGAATGGCATCGCCGTTGGCCGTCGCCGGCGTCACGATGCCCTTGTCGTGAATCCATCCCGAGGCCGGCGTCACCGTCTGGTCGGTGCTGAACTCCGGCTTCTGGTCGTCGGCCTGCTCGTCCGGCGCGTCGGTGTTGGCGAAGACGCGCACCCACGCGCCGTTGCGCTCGATCACCACCACCTCGTGGCCCGGCGTCACCTCGGCGATGTGCTGCGCGTTGTCGTCCGCCGCAACGTACACAATCGCCGGATGCACCAGGGTCGCGCGCGCGGCGCGGTCGTAGCCGGAGAGCGTGTCCTTCGGCTTTTTCTGTGCATGCAATCCGCACGATGTTGCCAGCAGCATCAGCACAACTCCTGAAACCCGTAGGCGCATCGCTCTCATGGAGGCAGTTCTCATGAAGGTATTAGACTCCCACTCGCTCTCACGCGGTAGCTGCCGACGCAGCGTCCGCATCCAGCTCCCGCCGCAGCTCCGGCTCGATGTTCCCGCCGCTCAACACCGCGACCAGCCTTTGGCAACGTGGCAGCTCCGAGTGGTGGAACAATGCCGCGGCCAGCGTCACCGCGCCGCTCGGCTCCGCCACCATCCCGGTTGCCGCAAGCATCGCGCGCATCGCCCGCAGTATCTCGTCCTCGCTCACCGTCACGATCCCATCCACGAAGCGCCGGATGTGGGCAAAGTTCAGTTTGCCCAGCGACTGCGTGCGCAGGCCGTCGCAGCGGGTCCGCGTCGTCATCTCCGCCGGCCACTCCACCAGCGTCCTGGTGTCGAACGACTCCTTCGCATCCGCCGCCAGTTCCGGCTCCGCACCCCACACCTCGATCCGCCCCTCCCACTGCGGCGGCGCAGCCAGCTTCACCGCCGCGGCGATCCCACTCAGCAGTCCTCCGCCCGAGACCGGCGACAGAACCACCACCCCGCCTCCCCCATCTGCTCCTGGAGCTTTCGACACGTCCGGCCCAATCACTCCAAGCTGCTCCAGAATCTCCAGCCCGCACGTCCCTTGCCCGGCGATGATCGCCGCATCGTCATACGGCGGAATGATGGTGTAGCCATGCGCGCGGGCGAGTTCCTCGGCCTTCGCTCTGCGCTCGGAACTGGCCGACCCCACCAGCACAACCTCCGCTCCCAGTGTCTTGGTCGCTTCGATCTTCACCTCCGGCGCGTTCTCCGGCATCACGATCACTGCCCGCGCACCCAGCGCCCGCGCCGCATACGCCACGCCCTGCGCGTGGTTGCCGCTGGAGTACGTAATCACGCCGCGCCCCAGCTCCTCTTTCGAGAGCTGCACAATCCGGTTGTACGCTCCGCGCAGCTTGAAGCTGCCAATCGGCTGTTCGCTCTCCGCCTTGATATAGAGATCGAACGGCAGGTCCGCCAGCCCGGCCAGCCGCATCCGCTCCGGCCGGACCCGGTGCAACCCCGTGCGCACAGCAACCCCGGCCAGCCGCCTCTGGGCCGCGCGAATTTCGTCCATTGTGATGATCCGAGCCATCGCCGTTCTCCCGTCGTTCCTCCCATTGTCCGGCGCGCGGGCGGGTTGGGCAAGGCTGCGGCGCGCGCCAAATAATTGCGAGTGACAAACGTCTCAGCGGTCGGGTAATGTTACGGCTCAATGAATCTGGCAGGGAATGGAGCGGCCCGGGCCGCAACGCTTTATCTGTGTCAGCGTTCCAGGAGGGCAAAGCCTTGAAGATCTCAATCCGCTGCCTGCTTGCAGGCACCGCTCTAACAGTTCTCTTTGCGTTCTCAGGAACCACCGCGAGCGCGCAACAGACCTATGTAAGCCGCTACGATGTCTATGCGGGATTTGCCGACATCGACAGCCCCATGCTTGGCCTCAACGAGCACGGCTTCCACCTGCAGGCGGGGATGAACATGCGCACCTGGCTCTCGATGGGCGCGGACTACAGCGAGGGAACCGGCTCGCAGATTCTGACCACCAACCTACTGCCCGCGGCGCTACAGGCGACGGTCAACGGCGCGCAGGCCCAATACATTTTGCTGGGCTATCTGCCGGCGAACTACCGCCTTGCAGTGCCCACCGATGCCGCCACCCAGACCTTCGCCTTCGGGCCGCAGCTGGTAGACCGGCACTACTCGAAGCTCACTCTCTTCATGCGCCCGTCGCTGGGAGCGCTGCGCGAGCGCGCCGTGCCCCACGCGCAGGACGCATTCCAGACCGTCATCGTAGGTCAGCTTGCACCCGCCGGGTTCAAGCGCGATTGGACCGGCTTTTACGGCTTCGGGGGAGGCGCCGAAGTCGCCCTGAGCAAGCACATCGGCCTTCGCGGGCAGATGGACGTCGTCTACAACCACCCCTTCAACGACATCCTGGCCGATGGCCGCTGGACCTACCGCTTCTCGGTCGGCCCCAGCTTCCACTTCGGTCGTAACGTGGCCGCGGGCGGGAAGAAGGGCCACAAGCCATAGCCGAGCTAACGACTGGGTGAGCTCTCCGCCGCGCGGATCATCCGCGCGAAGAAGTTAATGAGCCGCCACTGGTCCATCGGCCCCGGCTTCGGCCCGTTGAGGTCCAGGTGCGAGAGCACGGGACTCACCAACATTGCCTTCAGGTCGTCCGGCTGTAGCTCGTTGGCCATCCACAGCGTCTCCGCTGAGGGAATGATGTTGTCCCCCTCGCCGTGCAGCAGATAGACCGGCGTACCCATCGCGCGCAGCCGACCCTCTGGCGAGAGCGACGGCGATTCGCTGGCGTGGCGCGCAATCGACGCCGCAATCGCCGAGCGCGTAGCGGGCAGGGTCGTGTCCATCAGGTCCAACGCCTCGCGCCGTTGTGCCTCGGACATTCCCAGCTTTGCCGCAGCCTCGCCGGGCCTGTCCTCGTACAGATGAGCCTTCAGCAACGCACGCACCGGGACGAGGTCCTGCGCAGGGACGAAGTCGTCGAGGTTCTCGTACTCCAGCACGAGCGGGCCGTACTCGTGCGGCGGCAGCGACTCGACCGAGCCATCGGGACGCGCGTCGCGCCCGGTCAGGTAGTACTCCGCCACGCGCAGCATCGAGTCCTGCGACCCCACCGCAACGATGAACTTGAACGCCGGGTGAACCTGCGGCTCACTCGCCGCCACCAGCGCCAGGCCGCCGGAGAAGCTGAGGCCCATCACACCCACCGGCCCGCCTGTCTGCGCGGCGAACCACTTCACCGACTCGCCGATCGCCGCCACCGAGTCCTCACTGACGTGGTAGTCCTTGATACCGGGCAGCTCCGGCGTCAGCACGCGGATGCCGCAGCCCGCCATCGCCGACGCAAAGCCCACCAGCCGCGGCTCGTCGATGCCAAGGTGATGCACGCCATGGAAGATCACCATTGCCGGCGCGTGCGGCCTGTCTTGTGGGATGTAGACCCGCGCGCGCACCCGCTGTTGGCCGTTCGGAGTTGCGATGGGGAAGCTGAGATCCTCGGTTGTCACTGGGACCGTAAGCTCGTGCGCAACCCACGGCACGGGTTGCCCCGCCACCTCACGAAGCACCGCAACCGCCTGCAGGTGCGCCTTCGCAAACGGCCAGAAAGCAAGACACAGAACCACAACTCCGACAGCCAAAGCCGCAGCCAACGTCTTTCGCCGTGGCATAGGCTGACCCACCCCATACTCCATCGATCCAGTCCTTGGAATCCGTAGCTCGTACGGCTTGTTTTGGGGAGATTGAGACCTCCGTTGCCTTCCCTCTCTACCGGTTCTCAGGCGGCAAGGCACGCTGTAATGCTCCTCTGGTCGCGGTCAAACGAGATCGGACGGAGATCATTCTCTATTGAGTGTACTCGTGTTTGGTTATACCAGAGCAGACATGTGTTGGCGCCTTCCATGGACACACGCGCTACCATAGACATGAGGCTTTTACACGAGAAGTAATATTGGAAGGAGCAAATTGAGCTACATCGAATCGCACTCGGCCCCGGGGGAGACAGTGATCTACGAGACCCGGCTTCATTGGATTGTCATGCTGAAGCAGTCGTTCCTGGGATGTCTGCTGCTTGGCCTGCCCGGAGCCTTTCTGCTGTACTACGCCGCCACCCTGACCGGAGATCACCACAAGACGGTGCAGACCCTGGAAGAGGTGGGCGCGGCCTTGCTGCTCTGCTGCGTCGCGGTCCTTCTTTGGAGCATGATGCAGCGCAACGCGATGGAGATGGCGCTGACCAACCGGCGAGTGGTCATCAAGACCGGCGTGGTGAGCCGCAGCACGAACGACATGCCGCTCAGCAAAGTGGAGAGCATTCAGGTCATCGAACCAGCCTTGGGCAGAATGCTGGGCTATGGAACGATCCGGGTGATTGGCACGGGCGGAACGACCGAACCCTTCGAGCAGATTCAGAATCCGCTGGAGTTTCGCCGCCAGGTGCAGCAACAGATCGAGAAGCTCGTCTGAAGGTTCGCAGGAGGTTGCCATGCTCGCCAGCTTTTCCGTAGTTCCCATGGGCGCTGGAGAGGGCGTCAAGGAGATCGTGGCCGAGGCTCTGGCCATCGTGGACGGCTCCGGCCTCTCCTACCAACTCGGCCCCATGCACACCGTTATCGAGGGTCCGCCGGAGCAGGTGATGGACGTGATCCTGCGATGCCATCGGCGTGTGCTGGAACTGGCTCCGCGCGTGCTCACCAACATCACGCTGGATGATCGCAAGGGTGCCACGGGCCGCCTGCAAGGCAAGGTGCGCGACGTGGAGTCGATTCTGGGCAAGCCGCTCTCTCGCCCTTGAGGGCCCGACTCAGGTTTGCGGCCCCAGCACCTGGTCCTTGGCATCGTTCAGCGTCACCTTGAAGTCCATCTTCTTGCGCCCGCGAAACACCGTGACGGTGACCGAATCGCCGGCGTGTTTAGCGTTCATCGCCTCCGAGAGGTCCTCCGGGCTGGTGATCTCCTGTCCGTCGAAGGCCACGATCAGATCGCCGCCCAGCATCACCGGCGTTCTGCCCATAGCGGCGCGCTGGGTTCCTCCGTGCAGGCCCGCCTTCTCGGCCGCGCCGCCCGGCAGCACGCGCTCGATCAGCACCCCGTAGTCGGCGGCCAGTCCGATCTGCTCGGCGATGATGGGGTTGATCAGCAGGGTCTGAATGTCCAGCGTAGGCCGACGCACGCGCCCATACTTGGCGTAGTCGTCGAGTACCGCATTGGCCGTATTGATCGGGATCGCAAATCCGATGCCTGCGGACTGGTCCACCCCTGGGTTGCCGGCGATCATCGTCGTGATGCCGATAACCTCGCCGCGCGAGTTCAGCAGCGGCCCGCCGGAGTTGCCCGGGTTCACCGACGCGTCGGTCTGGATCGCGCCCTCGATGGGGTTGTTATCCGGGCCGCGCACGGAGCGGATCGCAGAGATGATTCCCCGCGTCATCGTGCCAGAAAGCCCAAAGGGGTTGCCGATGGCGTAAACGCGCTGCCCCACCATCAGCCCAGTGCTTGTCTTAGCCAGCGTCGCGGGAACCAGGTTGGGAGCGTTGATCTTCAGCAGCGCCAGGTCGTGGGTCTTGTCCACGGTCACCACAGTTGCCTTGTACTGGTGTTTGTCGGAGAGAGTTACCTCAATATTGCCCGGCGTCGCTTTGCCGATCACATGGTTATTGGTCAGGATCAGCCCGTCCTTGTTGAGGATAAAACCCGATCCCTGCCCCGACTGCGGCACTGGCCCATAGAAGAAATCCCATGCCACTTCTGTGGTTGTAATGTTGACCACGCTGGGCAGGACTTTCTTGTAGACCTCGATGTTCTGCTGCTCCTCGGCGTCGAAGGACGGCGCGGCGGAGGCCACATTCAGGTCGAAGGCGCCGTCCTGCCCGCGCAGCGATTCGATGCTGGTCGCGGAGCCCGACGCATGCATCGCCGCCAGCCACGGAGCAAGCACGCCGGTCGACGCCAGATGCGTCGTCACGAGATAAAACCCGGTAAGCAGCAAAACCACAAGCAGAACAGGACGGTATTTCATAGCAGAAAACACCTGAAACGTCGGTATTGGCGGAGACTTCTCCGTACATTCTAATTGTAGTCATTCCATTTCAACGGGGCTTACGAAGGACGTGCGAATTAGCCTGCCCGCTGCATGGAAGCGGCTTTCAGCACAGGCCACAGCGCGTCCACCTGAGCCTGCATCTGCTCGATCGACCCATCGTTGGTCAGCACAAAATCGCACTTCGCGGCCTTGTGGCCGTCGTCGATTTGGCGTGCAATGCGCCGTCGCGCTTCGGCTTCCAGCGCTCGCCGAGCCTCTTCGCTCAGCGTCTTCCCGCCGGCCGCGCGCGCGACAAAACGGGCGATCTTCAACTCCTCCGAGGCCTTCACAAAGATGAGCCTGTCGAAGCGCTTGTGACAGCCGCCCACGCCTGCGTACTTCGTCTCAAAGATCAGTGCGGATTCGACAATCGCCACGGCATCCGCATCGCGGGCGGCGGCCTCTTCGATCAATTCCGCCTGACGCGCGATCACTGCCGGATGCACGATCGCGTTCAGCTCCTCCAATCGCCCGGCGTCCTTGCCTCCGTTGCCGAATGCAATCCGCGCCAGTGCGCCGCGGTCGAGCGATCCATCCGCCGCCACAGCCATCTCGCCAAAATGCGCCACAATCGCCGCGTACACTGGCTCGCCCGGCTGCATCATCGCGCGCCCAATCTCGTCTGCGGAGAAGACAACCGCGCCCAACTCCGCGAACCGCCGCGCCGCGGTCGATTTGCCGCTGCCCAGTCCGCCGGTAAGGCCCACGCGCAGCATCGCGCTACGCCTTCGCCGCAGCAACTACGCTACGCCCCGCCGCCGCGCCGCGCCGCGCCTTCGCCGCCTGCACCGTGTTCTTCATCAGCATTGCAATCGTCAGTGCGCCCACGCCTCCAGGCACGGGGGTATACGCTCCGGCCAGCGCGAACGCCGCTGGATGAATGTCCCCCACCAGCGTCGATCCACGAGTGGCAAACTGCGCCGCGCGAGCCACATCCCCGGGGAAGAAGCGCGCGACTTCGGCTGCATCGGTGATGCGATTGATGCCCACATCGATCAGCGTCGCTCCCGGCTTCACCATCTCCGGGGTCACAAATCCAGGCCTGCCGATGGCCGCCACCAGGATGTCTGCGTCGCGCGTGTAGCGGCCAATCTCCACCGTTTTGCTGTGGCAGACCGTCACTGTCGCCGACGCGTTCAGCAGCATCATCGCCACCGGCTTGCCCACAATCTCCGACCGCCCCAGAACCACTGCGTGCTGCCCCGCCACCGGCACTCCGCTGCGCTTCAGAATCTCCATGATCCCCGCCGGCGTGCATGGCGCCAGCGCAGTTCCGGCCTCGACGCCATGGGCTGCGGAGCTCTGCAATCGCCCCACGTTGATGGGATGGAAACCGTCCACATCCTTGTCCGGCGATACCGCCTCCAGCAGCCGACGCGTGTCCACATGCGCGGGCAGCGGCAGTTGGACCAGAATGCCGTCGATCTCGTCGCGTGCATTCAGGCCCGCGATCAGATCCAGCAGTTCTTCCGTCGTGACGCTCTCGGGTGGCGTCAGCATCTCGCTGAACATTCCCAATTCGGCGCATGTCTTCACCTTGCTGCGCACATAGATCTCCGAGGCGGCGACGTGGCCCACCAGCACCACGGCCAGCCCCGGCGTAATCCCGCCCGCAGCAAGCGCCCTCGCCTCCTCGGCAACCTCCGCCTTGATCTGGGCGGCAATCTCAATCCCATTCAGAATTCGCGCTGTGGCTTTCATTCTAAGTACCATGGTACCGCGCGGCTGGCCGACCGTGCGTCCTGAATTGGGTTCGCCCGCAGAAGTCGCTGCCTCATCCCGAGATGCAGTTCACCTCCGCCCGGCTTCCGCCGATAACCAAGGCAGGAGAGTGGCCATGGTAGACAATTACCCCGCAAGCTGCTCGATAGAAAAATTCACTGCGGCCGACCTCACCTCTCTGCGCGAGGAGCTGACCCAGTCCGGCCTCGACTCCCGGCAGACGGCGGAACTCATCGGCGTGTTTCTCACGGTGCGTGGATACGGAGTCTCAAGTCATGCGGCCTGCGGCGCGGCCTCGCGCATTGAATCGGTTGGCTGCTCGTTGCAGTCGATGCAGGAAGAGCTGGAAAAAGTCGCCCTCGTCATGTAACTCGATCGCCCGTCCCGTAACCCGTCTGCTTGTCTTGGGATACGGGCTACAGATCGCATCGCGCTACTCAGCCGGCCCACCCGCCGGAGTTGTCGCTGCCCGATTCAAATCTACTTTAGAACTGAGTTGGAGCTTGCGGCGCGGCAACCTCGGTAATGCGCAGGCGTTCGCCCGGAGCCAGATAGCTCTTGCGCCGGAACCAGTCCTCCATGGCGACAGCAAGGCGATCCAGTGGAACACGCAAACCTACCTCCAGCAGGCCGTCGGCGATGGGCAGCGTGTCGTCGAAGACCGCGTCGTTGGTAAAGTTGCGCATGGCGAAGTTGTCGATCTGCGCAATAGGACATTGGTGCGCCGCGCCTGCGGCGTCGATGCGTTCGATGGTGAGTCTGCGCGAGAACATAAAGGTCAGTGGCCTGTTGACTGTTAGCGGATTGCGGCCATTGCCGCGCGAAAGAGCACTTCAAAGTCCTCGGCGGCGGTGGGCTGTTTGGCAATGGCGGTCTCGATCGCCCGTTGCGCGATGGGGCGCGCATAGCCTAGATTCACCAGTGCGGAGAGCGCATCGTCGCCCGCCGGGCCGTAGGCTGCCGCGGCTGCCGACGGCGCGACGGCCATATCGTCCAGCTTGTCTTTGAGTTCGAGGACGACGCGCTCGGCGGTCTTCTTTCCGATCCCTGGAATCCGCGTCAGCGTGGCGTGGTCGTTCGAGCGGATGGCCGTCACCAGTCGAGCCGCGTCGATGCCGCTGAGCACCGTGATCGCCAGCTTTGGCCCAATGCCGGTAATCGTCAGCAGCCTCTCGAAGAGCCGCTTCTCATCGGGTTCCGCAAATCCGAAGAGTGCGATCTGGTCCTCGCGCACGTGGGTATAGATGTGCAGCCGCGCCTCGGCCCCCTCGGGCGGCAGCGAGGTGAAGGTGGCCACGCTGATGGTGGCATCGTAGCCAACGCCGCCGCACTCGACGATGGCCCGGTTCGGCGACTTGGAGAACAGGCGGCCACGCAGGAAAGCAATCATTCCGCTGATTGTACTCGAGCCACGCCGCTCGATAAATGCCCGTTCTCGTGCCAGCGACATTAGCTGGGAGATCGCAGATTGTAACCAGGCTGAAACGCAATGTTCATTCGCCTGTGACAACGACTCCGCAGACTCACTTCAGGCCATAATCCTCACAATCAACTCAGCCCACCACGAAGGGAATCCTCTAGGATGAATTCACTTCTACGCCGTTTTTCCCGCATCGCCCTCTGCGCCGTGCTTCTGCTGCCTATCGCCGCAACCATCAAGCCGACGCCACTTCATGCGCAATCCAGCGTAAGCCTGACGGGCACAGTCTTCGATCCGCGTGGAGTGCCGCTGCCGGGCGCTTCTGTCGCAATCAAAAACGAAGGCACGGGCGCGGCGCAGCGGCTGTCCTCCGATGGCCAGGGCAAGTACTCGTTCGCCAACCTGGCCGCCGGCAGCTACACCATCCAGGTCGATGCCTCCGGCTTCAACACCAGTAAACGCACAGGCGTGCAGCTCGCCTCCGGCCAGCCAACGGACGTCCCCATCACGCTGGAGCTTGGCAACGCCTCCGAGGAGATCACGGTCGAGGCCAGCGAAGCCAACTCTGTCGCCGCCGCGCTCGCTCCGATGGACGCGCTGCTGGAGGAGCACTCCGCGCGCACCGAGATCACGCAATCGTTCATTGCAAATTACACCTCGCCGCTGGCCGACTACGGCGAGGCGGTCGAGATGGCGCCGGGCACCTTTACCACCAACGGCAACGGCCCCGGCCTCGGCCAGTCGAAGACCTACTTCCGCGGATTCCCCGACGGCGACTACGACATCGACTTCGACGGCATCCCCTTCTACGACACCAACACGCCGACGCATCACTCCTGGGCCTTCTTCCCCTCACAGTGGATTGGCGGCATCGACTTCGACCGCTCGCCCGGCACGGCGTCCACTATCGGACCCACGCCGTTTGGCGGCTCCATTCACATGCTCTCGCGCGACGTATCGCCTGTGCGGAACATTCGCGGCGGCATCTCCTACGGATCGTGGGGAACGCTGCTGGCGGACTTCCAGTACGACTCAGGCTCGCTCGGCACAAGCCACAAGGGCGGCTTCGAACTCGACGTGCAGCACATGGACTCCAAGGGCTACCAGACGAACAACTTTCAGAACCGCAACGCGGGATACATCAAGGCACAGTACAAGTTCTCCGATAATACCGTCCTGAGCGGCTTCTCCGGTGTCGTATATCTTCATGCCAACACGCCCAGCTTCAGCACCACACGATGCCAGATGTATGGCGCTCCCACCGACGGGTCTTATAGCTGCTCCGTCTCGACCACCGACACCACTCCACTGCCCTACACAGGCGCGGGCATTCGCTTCTATCTCGCGCCGAATACCGATCCCGTAAACTATCTGGACTACCAGTACAACCGCTACCAGGTTCCCACTGATTTCGAGTACGTCGACTTCAAAACCGTCCTCCCGCTCAAGATCAACCTGGACTTTAAGCCCTACACCTACGACTACGACAACGCCGAGCTGTATACCAACAGCGTACCCATCACGGAATCGACCACGGTTGCCTACAACGGCAATCCCGCCTCGACCACCTGGTACGGCACCACGGTTCATCCCTGCAATGTTGGTGTCACCAAGAAGGGCGTCACCGCATTGCCCTGCGGCATCGACAAATACAACAGCTATCGCAAGTATGGAGAGACGCTGAACGTCAACCAGACATCGAAGCTCGGCATTCTACGCGCCGGGGTCTGGTACGAGTGGGCGCGGACAAACCGTCACCAGTATCCGAGCGACCCGCTCAACGGCTGGGCCGATCAGCCTCTGCCCAAGTTCGCCGAGCAGTTCTGGACTAACTCCTATCAGCCATTTGTCGAGTATGAGTTCCACCCGCTCAAGAAACTGAGCATCACTCCCGGCGTAAAGTTCGCGTACTACACCATCAGCACAAAGCAATTTGCCGACGACGGCGCCACCATCGGCGGACTCGGAACCAATAACCCGGCCAGCTTTATCAGCAACAACGGGAGCTACTACTCTACGCTCCCCTCCATCGACGCCAACTACCGCATCCGTTCGAACTGGTCGGCGTACGCGCAGTTGTCCACCGGCAGCATCGTTCCACCCAGCAGCACCTTCGACTTCAGCCAGGGAACGTCGGGACTTGCAATTCCGGTTGCAACGCTGCCCAAACAGCAGCACAACACCACCTGGCAGGGCGGAACAGTCTTCAAGCTGAAGCGGGTCACGCTCGATCTGGACGCCTTCCACATCCGCTTCCAGAGCGGCTTCTCGTCAGAGACCAACGCCGCAACCAGCGAGCCGGTCTTCTTCCCCCAGCCCAGTTCAATCAGCAAGGGACTCGAAGGCCAGAGCAACATCTACGTCGGGCATGGACTGAGCGTGTACCTGAATGCAACCGTCGAGCGCGCCTACTACACAGCGTTTGCGACAATATATCCGTCGAGCGGAGCGAACGCCTATCAATACCCGCTGAACGTCGCTACACCCTCTGGCTACTGGGTGCAGCAGACGCCCTCCGACACCGAGGCCGAAGGCGTCAGTTACCTGAGAGATGGCTTTGACGTGGGACTTTTCAACAAGCGCGTCGGCCAGTTCTATCTGGACAACAACGGCTATCATAACCAGGCAACGATCAGTCCGTTCGACATTACCAACACATACATCAACTACACCGTCCGCAACGGATCGCGCTTCGACCAGACCAAGATCCGGCTGAGCGTCAACAACCTCTTCGACCTGCACAATGTCACAGGACTTACTCTGGCCAACTCTGTCACTGGGCCGAGTTTTGTGGCGGCCAACGGCCAGACATACACCGATCCCTTCAACGCAACCGTTGCGCAGACGCCGATCAGCGGAGCCGACAACGTCAGTATCTTCGCCGGTCGCAGCATCGTTCTCTCCGTCACCTTCGGCTTCAACCCAAAGCACTAAGTCGAAGTGAGCAAATCCACAACTCGCAAGATACTATTCGTGCAGAATAATGGCCTAACGCCAATTCTGCACGGATATTTTATTGGCAGTATTTCCCGCGGTCGATAATTCTTCTTTATCGGATTCCCAGGAACTTATGCGTCTGAAGGCTAAGACGCCACGCGGGATTGTCGAGGCAGTAGCGCAGTGCCTGCTCTGTGTTGGCCTGCCGGTCGGGGCCATCCATCGGCTGCAAAAAAAAGTGCCGGAACCCTAGCCCCGCATAGCTTTCCGGCCTCGCGCCAGCCTGCGGAAAGACCAGCTTGAGTTCATCGCCGGTGGTCTGGACGAGCTGTGCGCCGGCCTTGGGACTGACGCACAGCCAATCGATCCTATCGGGCGCGGCAATCGTTCCATTGGTCTCAACGGCAACCTCAAATTCGCGCGCGTGCAGCGCATCGATCAGCGCTCGATCCAGTTGCAGCAGCGGTTCGCCTCCGGTGCAGACGACAAACCTCTTTCCCAGCGAAGATACGGCGCGCCAGGTTGCTTCTATCCGCTCCGCCAACTCCTCTGCGCGCGTGAATCTACCGCCATCCGGGCCGTCCGCGCCGGCAAAATCCGTATCGCAGAATTTGCACACAGCCTCTGCGCGGTCCCGCTCGCGTCCCGACCAGAGATTGCATCCCGCGAAACGGCAAAATACGGCTGCGCGGCCTGTCTGCGCGCCCTCGCCTTGCAGCGTGTAGAAGATCTCTTTGACCGCGTAACTCATGGCTGTTTCTCGTCGTGGCTCATGGCTGTGCCTCGCGATATTGCAGTGGGTCAACCAGTCCGTTCTCTCTAAATCCTTTTTGCCGGAGTACGCAGGAGTCGCAGCCGCCGCACGGCTGTCCAGTCGGCGACGGATCGTAACAACTGCTTGTCAGCGAGTAGTTCACGCCAAGCTCCAGCCCCTTGCGGATGATCTCAGCCTTGGTCAGCGACATTAGCGGCGCATGAATTTTCAGGGCCTGCCGACCCTCCACTCCGGCCTTGGTAGCGAGATTTGCCATCCGCTCGAAGGCCGCGATGAACTCAGGACGGCAGTCCGGGTACCCGCTATAATCCAGAGCATTCACTCCGATGAAGATGTCGCTCGATCCCAGAACCTCTGCCCAGGCAAGTGCGTAGGACAGAAAGATCGTGTTGCGCGCGGGCACATAGGTGATGGGGATCCCGCTGCTCATCTCCTCAGGCGTACGCCCCTTGGGCACGTCAATGTCTGCTGTCAGCGCAGAGCCGCCAAAGGCGCGCAGATCGATCGTTGCCGTCCGGTGTTCCTTCGCGCCCCCGGATTGAGCCACCTCGCGCGCGCACTCCAACTCCCACGAGTGGCGCTGCCCATACGCAAACGAGAGCGCATAGACGTCGCACCCCTCAGCCTTCGCAATCGCGAGTACGGTCGCAGAGTCCAGCCCGCCGCTCAACAATACAACTGCCTTCGACCTCTGACTGGACATGAACGGCGTCTCCCGATGAACCCTCGTTTAAGGGTACAACGGTTAATCGTCCCGATCACTGCAATGCTGCAAGAGATGTTCCGCGCTACTTGGCAGCCGCCGGCGTCAACTTGTCCAGGGCCAGATTCAGCTCCAGCACATTCACCCGAGGCTCGCCCAGCAGGCCAAACTGCCTCTGCGTAATATGCGCCGAAACCAGGTTCCGCATCGTGTCCTCGCTGACGTGCCGCTCGGCCGCCACACGCGCCACCTGATAGAACGCCGCGGCGGGAGAGATGTCCGGATCGAGCCCGGAGGCCGACGCCGTCGCCAGATCAATCGGCACAGGCGCATTGGTTCCCTTGGGGTTGAGCGTCTGCACTGTTCCGGCCACGCGCGTCGCCAGCGCGCTGTTGGTGGGCGCATAGTTCGAGCCGCCCGAGGCGGTAGCATCGTATCCATTGCCCGATCCCGCCGACGATGGCCGCGACCAGAAGTAGCCCGGTCCGCTGAACGCCTGCCCAATCAGGTGCGACCCCACCAGCACGCCGTTGCGCGAGATCAACGATCCCTCGGCCTGCCTGGGAAAGAACATATGCGCCAACCCCGTCACCGCCAGCGGATAGACAACGCCCAGCAGCACAGCCGTAATAAGCGTGTAGAGGATCGCGGTAATCATCATCTTCTTCATGGCATCATTCCTTGCTAACTCGCTGACTCGCTGTTTCTCACACCAGATGAATCGACACAATAATCATGTCGATCAGCTTGATCCCAACGAACGGTGCAACAATCCCGCCCATTCCATAGACCCACAAGTTGCGCTTCAGCAGCGCCGCCGCCGACATCGGCCTGTACTGTACGCCACGCAGCGCCAGCGGAATCAGCGCAACAATTATCAGCGCGTTGAAGATAACCGCCGAAAGAATCGCCGACTCCGGTGATCGCAGGTGCATCACGTTGATGATCGCAAGTTGCGGGAAGACCACCATGAACATTGCCGGAATAATAGCGAAGTACTTGGCCACGTCGTTGGCGATGGAGAAGGTCGTCAGCGCGCCGCGCGTCATCAGCAACTGCTTACCGATGCCCACAATCTCGATCAGCTTGGTTGGATTGGAGTCGAGATCGACCATGTTTCCCGCCTCCTTCGCAGCCTGCGTGCCGGAGTTCATCGCCACGCCCACGTCCGCCTGCGCCAGTGCCGGTGCGTCGTTTGTCCCATCGCCGGTCATCGCCACGAGCTTGCCCTGCGCCTGCTCGCGCTTGATCAGGTCCATCTTGTCCTTGGGCTTGGCCTCGGCCAGAAAGTCGTCCACGCCCGCCTCGCGAGCAATCGCCGCCGCGGTCAGAGGATTGTCGCCGGTAATCATGATGGTCTTGATGCCCATCGTGCGCAGTTGCTCGAAGCGCTCCTTCATGCCGCCCTTCACAATGTCCTTCAGATGAATCACTCCCAGCGCACGGCCATTCTCCGCGACCACCAGCGGCGTGCCTCCCTGACGCGCCACCTTGTCCACGGTCGCCCGCACCTCATCCGGCAGAATCGAACCGTTCTCCTTCAGATAATTTGCAATCGCATCCGCCGCACCCTTGCGAATGCTGCGCCCCTCCATGTCGATGCCACTCATCCGGGTCAGCGCACTGAAGGGAATGTACTCCACATTCAGGTTCGCCAACTCGCGCCCGCGCAGTCCATACAGTTCCTTGGCCAGAACCACAATCGAGCGGCCCTCCGGCGTCTCGTCCGGCAAGCTCGACAACTGCGCAGCGTCCGCCAGTTCTTCACTCGTTACACCTGCCGCTGTCAGGAACTCCGACGCCTGCCGATTGCCCAGGGTGATTGTTCCCGTCTTGTCGAGCAGCAGCGTGTTGACGTCGCCCGCGGCCTCGACCGCGCGGCCAGAGACCGCCAGCACATTGTGCTGCACCAAGCGATCCATGCCCGCAATTCCAATCGCCGACAAAAGCCCGCCGATGGTCGTTGGAATCAGGCACACCAGCAGCGAGATCAGCACAAATGCCGTCTGCGGCGCACCCGAGTACACCGCGAACGGCTCCAGCGTGACGACCGCCAAAAGGAAAATGATGGTGAGCCCGGCCAGTAGAATATTCAGCGCGATCTCGTTGGGCGTCTTCTGCCGCTCCGCCCCTTCCACAAGCGCGATCATGCGGTCCAGAAACGTCTCGCCCGGGTTCGCCGTTATGCGCACCACGATCCTGTCGCTGAGCACGCGCGTTCCGCCGGTTACCGCGGACCGGTCGCCGCCGGCCTCGCGGATGACAGGTGCGCTCTCACCGGTGATGGCCGACTCATCCACCGAAGCGACGCCCTCGATCACCTCGCCGTCACCGGGAATCATCTGCCCGGCAACCACGCGGACCTTGTCGTTCACGCGCAGATGCGAGCTTGGGACCTCTTCGACTTCGCCATCCGAGCGCAGCTTGTATGCGGTGGTCTCCGACTTCGCCTTGCGCAACGCATCCGCCTGCGCCTTGCCGCGGCCCTCCGCCATCGCCTCGGCAAAGTTCGCAAACAAAACGGTGAACCACAGCCACAGCGTAATCTGCAGGTTGAATGCAAAATGGGTCGCGCCGTGCGGTAGCAGCAGCAGCGCCGTCGTCACCACGCTGCCCACCTACACCACAAACATCACCGGATTCTTCGCCATCAGCACCGGATTCAGCTTCTTCAGCGCATCCACCGCTGCGCGCCGGACAATCGCCGATTCAAACAGCTGTCGCTTCTTTGACGTTCCTGTATGTGTCGCGCTCATCTCATCCAACCTCGAAATTCATTTCCGTTGCAAACTTGCTGACTCGCTGACTTACGCAAAGCTGATGCCCGAACGCAGCAGCAGGTGTTCTAGGATCGGCCCGAGGCTGAGCGCCGGGAAGAAGGTCAGCGCGCCGACGATCACGATCACACTGACCAGCAGCGCGGTAAACAGCGTGGAATTCACCGGGAACGTGCCCACCGACGGAGGCGTGATCTTCTTGGCCGCCAGGTTTCCCGCAACCGCGAGCATCGGCACAATCATCAGGAAGCGCCCCGCCAGCATGGTGATAGCCAGCGTCGCGTTGTACCAGTGCGTGTTCGCATTCAGTCCCGCAAACGCCGACCCATTGTTGCCCGCAGCCGAAGTGTACGCGTACAGAATCTGCGTCAGTCCGTGCGGCCCATGGTTCGAGAGGCTCGATAGCCCTGCGGGTATCAACACCGACACTGCGGCAAAGCCCAGGATGACTACCGGGAAGATCAGGAAGTACAGCATCGACATCTGCACGTCGTAGGCCTGCACCTTCTTGCCCAGGTACTCCGGCGTGCGGCCCACCATCAGGCCCGCGATGAACACCGAAAGGATGACGAAGATGAGCATCCCGTACATGCCCGCGCCCACGCCGCCAAAGATGATCTCGCCCAAATGGATGTTGGCCAGCGCCACCATGCCGCCCAGAGGCATCAACGAGTCGTGCATGGTGTTCACCGCACCGCAACTCGCATCCGTTGTTACCGTGGTAAACAGCGCGGAGTTGGCAATGCCGAAGCGCACCTCCTTGCCCTCCATGTTGCCGCCGGAAGATTGTGCTGCTCCCATGGCAACAACATGCTGATCGACGCCATGCAGCAGCGGATTCGGCTGCGCCTCCGCCCAGTAACACGTCAATACGCCTGCGAACCACAGTACCGACATTGCCGCAAACACGGCCCATCCGTGGCCCGGCGAACCCACCATGCTGCCCAGCGCGACGCAGAACCCTGCGGGAATCAGGAAGATCGAGAGCATCTGCAGCAGATTGGTCAGCGGCGTCGGGTTCTCAAACGGGTGCGCGCTGTTGGCGTTGAAGAAGCCGCCGCCGTTGGTTCCCAGCATCTTGATCGCCTCTTGCGAGGCCGCCGGCCCCTGCGCGATCGTCTGCGTCGTCACCGTCGTCGTCACCGGCTTCCCATCCGTGCCGGGCGCGGTCACCGTCTGCGGCTCCACCAGCGTCACCGTGTCGTACGGCTTCAGGTTCTGCACCACGCCCTGCGAAACAAGTGCCAGCGCATAAACAATGCAGATCGGCACCAGTACCCACAGCGTGCCGCGGGTCAGATCCACCCAGAAGTTTCCCAGCGTCTTACTCTCGCGCCGCGAAATCCCGCGGATGAACGCAATCGCCAGCGCCATGCCCGTCGCCGCCGACCAGAAGTTGTGTGTCGCCAGCCCCGCCATCTGGGTCAGATAGCTCATCGTGGTCTCTGGCACATACGATTGCCAGTTGGTGTTGGTGGTGAACGATGCCGCTGTGTTCCACGCCAGATACGGCTCAACGGCTGCAAGATGCTGCGGGTTCAGCACCGGAATCGGAATCACGCCCTGCAGCCGCTCGATCGCATAGGTCAGCAGCAGGGTCGCGCAACTGAAGATCAGCATCGCCGCGCCATACTCCGTCCAGCGCATCTCTGCGTGCGTATCCACGCCGGTCATGCGGTAGAGCAGCCGCTCGATGGGTCCAAGAACGGGATCGAGCCAAGTCTTCTTCCGCTCGTAGACGCGCGCCATGTAGAGGCCCAGGGGCTTTGCCGCAAGCAGAATAATGGCGAAAAATACAGCAATCTGCAACCAACCGTTCGCTGTCATCAGAATTTCTCCGGACGCAGAAGCGCTATGACCAGGTACACCAGCAACCCGGCTGTCAACAGCAGGAGGAGAATGTTTTCAAGCATTGTCGCCGCCGCCTTTCAGGGATTGGCAGCCGTAGACATACAGCACGGCGACGAAGAAAAATACAAACGAAGCTGCGAGGAAGACGAGATCGCACATGGCTCAAACCCCTGATCCGCCGCGCATCTTCGTTCCCGCGCGACAGGACCATAGATGTGAGTCTCGCAGTGATCGGCGTAGGAAAGCCGTAGGAATCACATTAAGATTTTGTAAAGTTCGCGTTTGCCGGCTCGGCCCCGTCCCGACGGGCCTCGTCCTGGCTGGCGGGCCGAGGGCTCAGCCGATAGCCCACCCACGGTTCGCTGAGGATATACTGCGGCTCAGCGCCCCGTCCCGCATCCGGCTCGATCTTCTTTCGCAGTTGCGCCACCAGCACACGCAGATACTCCGGCTGGTCGGTTCCCGCCGCTCCCCACACCGCGCGCAGCAGTGCCTTGTGCGTCAGCACGCGGTCCGCATTGCGGACGAAGTACAACATCAGGTCAAACTCCTTCGGCGTCAGGTGAACCTCCACCTCGCGCACCAGCACCTGGTGTCGCTCCACGTCGACGCGGAAGTCGCCCAGATCGATCAAGCTCTCCTGCGGCTCGGCCGCGGCAGCCTCGCGCCGCGACTGCACACGCACCCGCGCCAGCAGCTCCTGAATACTGAACGGCTTGGTGATGTAGTCGTCCGCGCCCTCGTCCAGAGCCGATACCTTGGCCGCATCCTGGCTGCGCACCGAGAGCACGATGATCGGCACCTGCGAGCGCGCGCGAATCTCCCGCGTCAGCTCGATCCCGTCCATCCCAGGCATCGCCAGGTCGGTAATCACCAGCTCCGGCTGCGCCTTCATGAACTGCGCCAGCGCCTCCGCGCCGTTCTGCGCAACCGTCACCTCATGCCCATTGCTCTGCAATGCAGTGCGCAGCACCCGCGTGATCTGCGGCTCATCGTCAACAATCAGAATCCGCATTGGGGGCCTCCATGCTTACGTCGGCTGCTGCGTAACAAGATGCACATCAACGTGAGTTGCATCGTTCATAAACCGCTGTAGCGCGAGATAGTACGCATACTTCTTCCATCCCCTCACCGCCGACCGCCCGAAGATGACCTGTGTGATTCTGTTCCTGGTGACATACTCTGCGGTCACCGCGGGAACGCTGTTGCCCTTCAGCCGGACCACCCTGGCGCCCACGTTCTCGGCAAACTGAATGTTGGCCTCCAGCGTCCGCCGGCGGTTCTCCGGCACCTCTATCGCGCTTTCGACATGGAGCACGAAGAACTCGCCATTGATAGCCTCCGCCAGGCGTGCCCCGCGCGCGATCAGGTCGCGCGATTCCGGGTTGGAACTGATGCACACGGCCACCCGCTCGGCGATCTGCCAGTGCCCGCTCAACTGCTTGCGCGACACATAGTCGTCCAGCGTACGGTCCACCGCGCGCGTCACCCGCTGTAACGCCATTTCGCGCAACGCGATCAGGTTGCCGCGCCGGAAGAAGTTCTGCAGCGCCCGCTCCACGCGCTCCTGCGGATAGATATCGCCGCGGTCCATGCGGTGCACCAGCGCCTCAGGCGTCAGATCGCTCATTACGATCTCGTCGGCCCGGTCCAGCACCCAGTCCGGCACCGTTTCACGCACTGTAACGCCGGTCAGGCTCTGCACGCGCGGTGTAATGCTCTCCACGTGCTGGATGTTCAGCGTCGTCAGCACGTCGATCTCCGCCTCCAGAATCTGTAGCACATCCTGGAAGCGTTTTGGGTGCGCGCAGCCCTCCACGTTGGTGTGCGCCAACTCGTCGATCAGAACCACGTCGGGCCGTCGCGCCAGGACCGCATCCACGTCCATCTCTTCGAAGATGGCGCCTTTGTACTCCATCTGCCTGCGCGGAACCTGCTCCAGTTGCGCCGCAAGTTCGGCCGTGCGAGATCTCCCGTGCGTCTCCACGATGCCGATCACGACGTCTTCGCCGCGGCTCTTGCGGCGAATTGCCTCGCTCAACATGCTGAAGGTCTTGCCGACACCCGGCGCGTACCCCAAAAACACCTTGAACCGGCCGCGTTTCTGGCCCTCTGCCGCGGCAAGCCACTCTTCGGGAGTCTTAATATGAGGCTGTTCTGGATTCATCTGGCTCATCTTTCTATACAATTCTGATTGTGTCTATCAAACGAATAGTCGAGGCGGGTCGCTGGGTTCTCATCGCGATTGGGCTTGCCGGTATTGTAGCTCTCTATCATCATTACTTTCGCGCAAACAATACCACCGTGGCGCTCTCACTGCTTCTGCTTGTGCTGGTCTTCGCCGGCAGCTGGGGCCTGCGCTATGCTATTGGCGCCTCGCTCGCCGCAACCATCCTCTTTAACTACTACTTTCTTCCCCCGGTCGGCACCCTCACCATCAACGACACTCAGAACTGGGTCGCGCTCTTCGCCTTCCTCGGCATCGCCATCTACGCCAGCCACCTGGCCAGCCGCATCCGCGAGGAGTCGCACGAGGCCGACAGCCGCCGCCTCGAATCCGAGATGCTCTATCGCCTCGGCCGTCAACTGCTGCAACCGGAGAACGTCGCCCAGCTGCTCAACTTCATCCCGTCCAGCGTGGCCAACGCCTTCAACAGCCCGGCCGTCACCCTCTATCTAGCCGATGGAGACCGCATCTATCTCTCCGACCCCAAGCGCATCTCCAGCCCCAATGTGGCCTGGAAACCAGACGATACGCCGGACACACCCAGCCCCGAGCTTACCCGCGCCGAGATGGTCCGCGATCTGCGCGAGGCCATGCTGCATCCCGTCACCAACTCCACAGCCGACGGCTTCCCCGCCGTCATTCCACTGCGCGTCGGCGTCCGGCCCACCGGAGTCGTCCTGTTGGAGACCACTTCGCTCTCGCGCGAGACCATGGAGGCCCTCAGCGGCCTGGTCTCCATGTCTATCGAACGCGCCGAGGCGCTCGAAGACAGCGCCCGCTCCAAGGCCGCCAAGGAGACCGAGCGCCTGCGCACCGCCCTGCTCGATTCCGTCACCCACGAGCTGCGCACGCCGCTCACCTCCATCAAGGCCTCCATTACCTCACTGCTCTCCCAACAGGCCTTGGATGCACCGGCACGGAAGGACCTGCTCACCGTCATCGACGAGGAGTCCGACCGCCTTAATCACCTCATCGAGCAGGCCGTCGAGATGGCCCAGCTCGACGCAAACAAAGTCCAGTTGGATCTGAAACCGCAGTCTATCGCGGGCCTGATCTACATCGCGATCGAGCAGAGCCGTTCCGCCCAACCCTCACGCGACTTCCGCGTCTCCCTCTCCAGCTTCCTGCCCAACATCCTCGCAGACAAGGCCTGGATCGAAAAAGTCCTGGTCAACCTGCTGGGCAATGCCATGAAATACTCCCCCCAGGACCAGCCCATCTTCGTCTCCGCCGACCCCCAGAAGGAGATGCTCTCCATCAGCGTCGCCGATCGCGGCACTGGGATCGACCCGCTCGAAGAGGGAATGATCTTCGACAAGTTCTACCGTGGCCCAAGCCAGCGCAACCAGGTCAGTGGCACCGGCATGGGCCTGGCCATATGCCGCGCCATCGTCAACGCCCACGGTGGCACCATCGGCGTCACCAGCCAGCTCAACCACGGCTCCGTCTTCACCTTCACCCTCCCCATCGCCCGGCCCAACTGAAGTTTCCCAGTTTACAGATGCAGAAAATATACCGGAACGCACCCCGCCAGCCACGCCGCGGCCTGTAGCCCCAGCACCCCCAGCGTCTGTCTCGGAGCGCGCCGCAGCCACTTCACCACGAAGAACAGCGTAATCGGCCACTGCACCGTCATCAGCAACTGGAAGAGGTGCGCGATGCTTCCTTCGTCCGGATCGCGAGCGATGGCGCCTCCCCGAGCAAGGCCCACCGCAACCGCGCCCAGAACTATCGACAATGCAGACAGCGACATCGCCACCGGAAGATACGCGCTCGGCCGCCGCATCATTGCGCCAAAAGAATTTGTGTCCTGTTCCATCTTGCCTCCTCGTGTCGGAATCACGTGCTCACGTAGCGCCGACCACACACTGTCGGCCACCGTGCCCAGGTCGCCGGGGCCCATTTCTAGCATTGACGCAAACTCCTCGCCATAGCGATCTCGCCAGTCGGGGGGATACAGGCGCGTAAGCATGCGGGCGAGCCTCGGCTTCATTCGTTCACCAGCCTCATAGTGGCTCCAGCCTGCCCAGTCCGGCCTTGGCAAACTGATGCAAGGTCGTCAGTCGCGCCCGCAGAACGCGCAGCCCCTCCGCTGTGATGCGATACGGCCGGCGTCGCTCCTCCGGAGGCAGCGGCGCAATCCAACTCTGCTGCTCCAGCCGCGCGATCGCCCCATACAGCGTCCCAGGCCCCAGGCGTGTCCCGCACATTCGCACAATGTCTTCGATCATGGCGTGCCCGTGCTTCGGCCCGTTGGCCAGGCTGGCAAGCACAAGCAGTGGAGGGTCGGAGTAGTGCCCCAATCCTGAGCCGTCTTCCTTTTCTACTACGTATCGCGTACTACGCATGACGTAGTTATCGCATACTCTCAGCCAGTATGCAAGGATTTTTCTGCCAGCCCTGTAATCCAGGCGTAACATTCGCGTCTAAGGTTGCGAAGCAGGGTTGCCCCGTCAGACTCTCCCAGGAGACTCACATGAATCTTCACAGTATGATTCGCACATCCAAAGCGACCCAATTACTTGCCGTTGCTGCCGGTCTCTCGCTTGCCGCGGCCCTGGTGACAGGATGTTCCACCGGCGTCTCGCCAGCCACCGGCACCAACATCAACTCCCCCGCAGTCGCCGTTCCGGTGCTCATCACCGACGCGCCCAGCGACCAGCTCGTCGCCTTCACCCTGACCCTGAACAGCATCACCCTGACCGACACGGCCGGAAAGACGGACAGCGTCCTCAGCTCCCCCACTACAATTGAGATCTGCCATCTGAACGGCATCCAGGCGCCGCTGGTCACCGCCAGCATTCCCGAGGACACATACGTCTCGGCAACTCTCACTTTCTCCAGTCCGCAGATCACCTACATTACCGCCGCGGGCCTTCCGGTCACCGTGACGCCGACGCTGGCCACCACCTCATTCTCCCTGACCTTCCCGGCTACCATCACCGTCAATAACACCTCCACATCGTTGCTGGTCGATCTGCTCGCCGGCCAGTCGGTCGCGATCTCTGGCACCACCGTCACGGTCACCCCGGTCTTCAAAATCATGGCCGTGCCTCCTCCATCCACCATTTCGCCTCCCAACCAGAACGGCACCGGAATGCAGCAGATGGGAACCGTCGTCTCGGTCAGCGGAACCACGCTTGTCATCGAACCAGGCTCCGGTCCCAACTTCACTCTCACCACCAACAGCTCCACCGTGCTGCAGGGATTCACCGCGCTCTCCGCCCTCACCGCAGGAGAACTCGTTCAGGTTGACTTCATCGTGTCTCAAGCATGCGCCCAAAACCTAGGATCCACGGTTCAATGTACGCCGCCCGTCCTGCTTGCAACCCGCATCCAGCTTGCGCCGCCGCCGCCCACCGGCCAGCCGCCCATCAACCTGCTCAGCGGCACGGTAACCTCCGTTCCCCAAGTTGTCCCAGGCGACTTCAAGATAGCTGTGATGCAGGGCCTCGGCCCAGCGGTCAGCCCCGTCGCCGCCTCTGCCGTCTCCATCTTCACTATCGAAACAACTTCTTCGACCGTCTACGCCATAACGCCGCAGTTCGTCTCGCTCACGGGACTTCCCTTCACACCTACCTTCACGGCAGCGAACCTCAGCCCAGGCCAAACGGTGGGAGTCATCAGCTCCGGCACTATCGCGACCTCTCTCTCGGGCACGGTCGTCCCGGCCTCTAACGTCTACCTCATCCCGCAGACCATTGGCGGAACCGTCACCGCGGTCTCGACCAGCGGTAGCTACACTGCCTACACCCTCACGCTGGCCAGCGGCTCGGCCTTCGCCTCGCTCAGCGGAGCTTCGACCGTCACCGTGTACACCTCTGCCGCAACCGTGGGCCCGGTTGCACCCACTGCCACCAACAACACTCCGATCAAGGTCGGCAACCAGGTCCGCTTCAACGGCCTCATCTTCAACACCGGCTCTGGCGCCTTCAGCATGGTTGCCGGATGCTCACCCGATGGGCCCCCGGGAATCTAACCCCGTTTGTGGGGGAAACGACCCTCCCAGGTCTGTGACCGCACCACAAACAAGAGCCGGGAGCCTGCCAACCGCAGACTCCCGGTTTTCTCTTGCGTGATGGAGAAAACTTGACGCTGTTTGGGATCAGGAGTTGGGAGCGCGTCCGCGTGTCTCGGTGGGAACGTTCATCTGAGGCTGCGACCTCACCCACTCCGCCGGAATGTAGTCCGGCCCAACCGACTCCAGTACAAACGCCAGCGACTGGCTGTATATCTCGTGCATCAGCGAGCGCGGGTTGCCGAGATTCGGTGCGCGTCCGATCTGCCCCAGCGGCACGCGATAGCAACTGAGCTTCTGCGCCTTGTCGAACTGAAAGAGCTTCGGCGCCTCTGCCTCGATCAGGTCGTACGCCGCCGCCAACTCCTTCATCTGCCGCGGGTCGGTGGTCAGCTTCGCAGCCAGCGCGCGCAGATAGCGGAAGCGCCACAGGCTTTCATCCAGCGTGATGTTGCACAGCGCAAAGTGACGGAACCAGTCGAAGCGCGTGGTCAGCTCTGCGGCCTGCTCTGCCGTCAGATGCGGGCGCGCGACCTCCAGCGCCGTGGCCATCTCGTCGAGCCGCTTCCTGCATCCCGCCTTCTCCTTCGCGATGCGGTCGATGTTCTCCAGCGTGGGCTCGAGATACGCCGCGTACTCCGGCAGATAGTTGCGGTTGGTGTAGCGCAGCAGCACCTCGCGCCGCGCAATGTTGCCGGCAAAATCCGCGTTGGTGGACGATCCATGCCCCAGCGGCGACCAGCACCAGGTACACGCGTCCTCCGACGCACGCATGAAGGTGACGATGGCAGGCGCGGCCGCCGCGCCGTAGATCGCAGTCGCCCAGTCCAGCCACATCCGCCCCAGATCCGCGTTGACATCCCACGACAGCTCCCGCCACGCGTAGATGCAGTGCCCGTTGACAATGTCTGCCAACAGGTCGAAACTCTCCGGCTGGCTCGTCCCCCGCGCATCGATCTGCACCCCGCCGCTCGCGCCGACCAGCTTCAGCGCGCGCTGCATCGTCGTCGCCGTGTAGTTCACCGTCGAGGCAGGGAAGTACTGGCGTCCGATGAATTGGCCCACCTGCTGGTACTCCACCATCTCCGTGTGCGGTGCGCACTTGCCGAGCAGTGTGGTGAAGCGCGCATTCGGCTCGCAGTCCGAGTGGTAGACCTTGGTCTGCATGATGACGTCGCCGGGCGTCTCCTTGATCACGCGTCCCCACAGCTCCGGATGGCTCAGCCCAAACTGCCCGTACCCCGGCGCATGCACATAATTTGTCCCCAGCCAGTGCGGGCTGCCGGAGGACCAAGTGCGTAGATGCAGCCGCTGCCCCATCGGCTTCAGCAGCGCGTGGTAGCGCGAGATGAACTCGTACAGTTCGTTGGGAAACTTGTCCAGCCCCGACTGCTTGCAGCGCGCATCCTGGCAATACGCGCTGTAGTTGTCCCAGAAGGTCGCCGAGATGCCATCGCTGCCGGTCTGCTCGGCCCACTCCTTGACGTACGCCTCCAGTACCCGCCACGTCAGCGGATCGGATGGGCAGAGGGCCGCCGACTCATGCGAGTTCGCCTCCGGCGTGCCCTTGGCCGAGGGAGATGCCTTCAGCACCGCCGCATACAACGCCGGAGACCAGGTTGCAAAGTTGTTGCCGTAGGGCAGAAGCGCGAAGACATCCACGTCGGCGTCGTGAAACTCCTTCACTCGCACAGCATTCTGCGACTTATGTGTCTCGCCCGCCGCCACCAGCTCCTTCTGCTGCGCCGCCGTGAGTTGCCCGAAGACATCGGTCAGCGACTGAAGTGCCGGTGAAGCAGCCAGATTCGCGATAAAGAAGTTTGCCCCGAAGATCGCCGCCTGCTCGGCGACCGGGTAATCCGGGTGCCACGTCGCATTGCGCAACGCAAACTCCGGATTCCGCCGGTAGGCAGCAGCGCGGTGCGCCACCCAGTGCTGCGGCTCACCCGCCGCAAACAGAAGCGACCGAGGCCGCCCCCCCCAGACGACCGTCCCGCCGGTGTACGTCACCGTGTAGCCATCCTGCCTGGGCACTTCGGCCGCGGGCAGATGTCCCTCCGAGGCGAGCGCCAGAACAATCGCTCCCGCCGTAGCCTTGGGTGCACCCTCGTAAGTTGAAATCGCTGACTCAGGCAGCTTCAGCCGTACCGCCAGAATGCGCGCCGCGGATTGAATCGCCGCGTGGCCATTGGCCGGAACCAGGATCGACTTCGGGCTGGACGCAGGCGCGTCGGCGAAGAGATTGAGCGGGCGGATGAGGCTGGCTCCAACGCCAGTCATTCCGGCCAGAAGAAGAAAATCGCGTCGCGTGGTGGACGAGTCAACAGTTTGCTTGGGCGACGAGTCGGTAGCTTGATTGGCCACGGGGAGCCTCCTGGGTTGTTCTGCGGCGTGCATTCGTCAATACGCGCCCGAAGACAGACTAGTCTCAATCGCGCTGCAAAAGAACGGAATTCGCGGCGGTGCGCAGCTTGTAGCCAAGTCTCCCCCTCCGGGTTATTTTTCATGTGACATAAGCAAACAAAAAGCGAATACAATAGAGATCGATGGTGGCCACATGGTCGATTCCCCCCAGCCCGACCGCTTCCGCTTTCTCTACGTCGACCTCAACAGCTTCTTCGCGTCCGTCGAGCAGCAGTTGCATCCCGAGTATCGCGGCCGGCCGGTCGCCGTCGTCCCTACCCTGGCCGACACCACCTGCTGCATCGCGGCCAGCTACGAGGCCAAGGCGCTCGGCATCAAGACCGGCACGCAGGTTGGCGAGGCCAAGCGCATCTACCCCCAGATCATCCTCGTCATGGGTGAGCACGGCGTCTATGCCGACTACTCGCGGCGCATCGCGCAGGCAGTCGAGCGGTGCTGTCCCGTCGCGCACACGCCCTCGATCGACGAGATGGTCTGCGAGCTGATGGGCCGTGAGCAGGAACCACCGCGCGCCCGCCAGATCGCACTCGCCATCAAGCAGGCCATCAAGGACGACGTGGGCGAGACGCTGCGCTGCTCCATCGGCCTCGCGCCCAACCGCTTCCTGGCCAAGATTGCCAGCGACATGCAGAAGCCCGACGGGCTGATTGGCCTTTTGCCCTCGCAGCTCCCAAGAGCCATCGCGCATCTGGAGCTACGCGACATACCCGGCGTCGGCGCGCGCACCGAGGCGCGCCTCAACGCCAAGGGTATCCATACCATGGAGCAGCTCCTCGCGCTCGACCGCAAGGGAATGCACGCGCTCTGGAACTCCGTCTGGGGTGACCGCCTCTACCACTGGCTGCGCGGCGCGGAAACGGGCGACGATGGCGCGCCGGTGGACGACGGCGTGCAGAAGTCCCTCGGCCACTCGCATGTCCTTGCTCCGGAACATCGCACGCCCGAGGGCGCATGGGCGGTGGCGCACAAGCTCCTGCACAAGGCCGCCATGCGCCTGCGCATGGAGCACCTCACCGCCAGCGCGATGCACGTCACCATCCGCTACGCGCTCACCCGCGAGCAGGTCTCGCAGGCGGAGAACGCGGGCAAGCGCGCCAAGCGGCACTTCAGCGGGCTACGCCACTCCGGCTGGTCGATGGAAGCGCGCTTTCCGCCCTGTCAGGATACGCTCACCCTGCTGCAGGCGTTGCGCGGCATGTGGGCCAGGCGGCCCGAGGGCGACGAGTTTGCCCGTCCCTTCCACGTTGCCGTCACCATGCACAATCTGATCGCGGAGAGCGACCTCGAGCCCTCGCTCTTCGCCGATCCAAATCACCGCGCCGACCTTGCCGCCACCATGGACCGGCTCAACATGAAGTACGGCAACACCACGCTGCACTTCGCTGCAATGCTGTCGGCGAAGGACTCCGCCCCAACGCGCATCTCCTTCACCCAGATCCCGGTGAAGTACGGCATGGATTACATATAGATCGGGAACGGAGTAGACGCTCTACTGCGCCGGCGTTGCAGGCGGAGGCTGTTTTTCTCCGCCGCCGAAGATCTTCTGGAAGATGTTCTGCGGCGCCTCGCCGCCCATGTGGCTGCATGTACTGCCGGGAACCGTTCCGTTGAGAAAGGCGAGGTTGTAGTCTTCGGGGCAACTGTCGTCGGCCGGCAGCCAGGTGATCTTGTCGATGCGCACCTGCTGGACGCCGTCGGGCGCGCTGAAGCCATGCATGTCGGAGTACTGCGGCAGCTTGATGGCGCGGTTCATGAACTCGGCCCAGATGGGCGCCGCAGTGTCCGCGCCCTGCAGCGAATGGGATAGTCCACTCGATATGTCCGTGTAATCGTCGTTGCCGACCCAGATGATGCAGAGAAGGTTCGACGTGTAGCCGGCGAACCACGCATCGTGGCTGGTCCCGGTCTTGCCCGCGGTGGGAGCGCTGAATCCATGGGCGCGCACGGCCGCCGCGGTACCGTAGTTCGCCGCGAACTCCAGCAGCGACTGGGTCAGGTATGCGGCGCGCGGGTCCAGCACCTGATGCGCTTCCGGGGCGAAGTCCGCCACAATGTCGCCGTTGGCGTTGCGCACGCTGGCAAGCATCCACGGCTTCAGATGCACGCCGTTGTTGGCGAACACCGTATACGCCCCCGCCATGTCGATCGGAGTTGCGTTGTAGGTCCCAATGGCCACCGAAGGCGTCCCCCGTGCATTCACCACGCCCGCCGAGCGTGCCAGCGCAGCCACATTCTCATAACCGACCAGTTCGGCCAGCCCAATAGTGGCGATGTTCAGCGAATGGGCGATGGCTTGCGCCGCCGTCACCATCCCAGGGTATTCGCCCCTCTCGAAGTTACCGGGGTCGTATGGCTTGCCATCGAACATGAACGTATGCGGATCGTCATTCAGCTTGGTCAGCGCGGTAAAGATGCCATTGCCGCCCAGGTCCATTCCGTTGAGGCTGGTGTTGTACGCCGTGGCGTAGACGAACGGCTTGAAGATGGAGCCGGTGGGCCGCTCGGCGGTGGCGTGGTTCAACTGCGAGACGCCGTAGTTGCGCCCTCCCACCAGCGCCAGGATCTGTCCGGTGTGCGGGTTGAGCGCCACCAGCGCCACCTGCGGATACATGATGTTGCTGTTGTTCTTCTTATGCAGCTTGCGCACCAGGTCGTCGACGTTCTTCATCCCCGCTTCCACCGCATCGGATGCGGCGCGCTGCAGTTCGGGATCGAGCGAGGTGTAGATGCGCAGTGGTTCGTGGCCCAACTCCTGGTCGCCGACGCGCTGGGCAATCTGGTCATGCACCAGGTCGACGAAGTAGGGCGCCTCCGACGCGTCGATGTTGGGCGCGGTGAGGCGCAGCGGCTCGGCCTTGGCGCGGTTGGCCTCAGATTGCGTGATGGCCCCGGTCTCCACCATCGAGTCCAGCACCAGGTTGCGCCGCTCCATGGCGCGGTCGGGATGGTGGTAGGGGTTGAAGTAGTTCGGCCGCTGGATCATGCCCGCGATCAGCGCGCACTCGGCCAGATCGAGCTGGCCGAGATCCTTGCCGAAGTAGGCCTGCGCCGCCTCGCCGAAGCCGTTGACGCCGAAGCTGCCGCGCTGCCCGATGTTGATCTCGTTGGCGTACATCTCGAAGATCTGCTGCTTGTTGAAGCGCGCCTCTAGCTGGAAGGTGATCATGATCTCGATCAGCTTGCGCGTGAACTTTTTCTCCGGCGACAGAAAGAACCCGCGCGCCAGTTGCATGGTGAGCGTCGAGCCGCCGCATTCCTTGTGGCCGGTCAGGGTGTCTTCGACAGCGCACTTGGCGATGCGCATGTAGTTGATGCCGCCGTGCTCGAAGAAGCGCCGGTCCTCGATGGCCAGCACCGCCTGCACCATCTTGGGTGGAATCTCGTTGTAATTCACCAGCCGCCGCTTGGTGCGGTCCTTGTCGTCCTCGGAGAGTGCGGTGATCAGTTGCGGCTCCAGTTGGTATGCGGTCAACGGCGCGCCGTTGTCCGCGGTGATTGACTGCACCACCAGGCCGCTGCCCATGCCAGTGACCGCATCGGTGCTCTGCCCGGTCGTGATGGTGGCCCCATCGGTGGAGTGGTAGCTCTCGGGGCCGGGCTTGATCCGGATGCTGTTGCCATTCAGGGTAAACGTGCCAAGCTGCGGATTGCTGTTGTAGCCTGCCGTGCGCAGTTCCTGCGCGATGAAGGAGACGGTGAGGTGCTGCCCCGTGCGCACCTCGCGCGGAGCCGCGTAGATCTGCGCGCCGTTGGCAAAGATTGGACCGGAAGCAAGCCGCTCGTCCACGATGGACTGGTACTTGAAGTAGCAGATGCCGAGAACGCACGCCGCGATTAGCATGCACGCCAGTCCGCCGATCAGCAGCACGCGCAGCACGCGATGCCGCAGGCCGGGACGGCGTCCGTATGTGTTGCCGTTGCCGCCGAGTTTGAGTTTGATGGCCATAAAGAACAGGTTCGAGGTACTAGGTTCGAGGTTCGTGGGACGCGCCAACCAGCGCGACCTGCATCTGTTGGACGGCTTCGCCTGCGTGTATGTCGTCGGTCTGGTTGGTCAGACGGTTGAGCAACTCGACCTTGCCTTCCACGAGCTTCTTGCCCACGGCGATGCGGAATGGCACGCCGATCAGCTCGGCGTCCTTGAACTTCACTCCCGCGCGCTCGTCGCGGTCGTCCAGCAGAACGTCGATTCCCGCCGCGCTGAGCTCTGCGGCGATCTTCTCGCCGGCGGCAAGCAACTCAGCCTCGCGCACGTTGGTGATCGTCACCACCACCTGGAAAGGCGCAATCGACGGAGGCAGTGCGTAGGCCTCGCTCGCCTTCGCATCGCCAGCGTTCTGCACGGCAAACTTCGCTGCCGATTGCTCGATCGCCGCGGTCAGGATGCGCTCGATGCCGATCCCGTAGCTGCCCATGATCGGAGTCGTCTCCTTGCCGTCGCGGTTCAGCACCGATGCGCCCATCGACTTGGAATATTTGTACCCCAGCTTGAAGATGTGCCCAATCTCGACCGCCTTGGCGATGCGTAGCGGCTGCCCGCCGACCGGGTCGAGCTCGCCCTCGTTCACGCTGCGCACATCGGCCACAAGCGTCTGCTTGAAGTCTCGCATCGGAGTCACATTGCGCAGGTGGTACTCCTCCTTGTTCGCTCCGGCGATCAGGTTCGTCCGCCCTTCCAGCGCCGCGTCGAGGATTACCAGCGTCCCCGGCTTCTTCGGGTGCGGAGCGGAAGCCAATCCAATTGGCCCGAGGAATCCGGCTGGCGCGTTGAAGGTGGCAGCAATCTCCTCCGCCTGCATGGGGCGAAGTTCGCCGCCTGCGATCCCCGCCAGCTTGGTCTCGTTGAGCTGGTGGTCGCCGCGCAAAAAAACAACCACGGCGCGGGTCTTGCCCACAGTCTTGATCTGCTTCTCGTCGCTGTCCGGGTGCTCGACGATGTAGGCCATCGTCTTGATCTGCTGCGTCTTTTCTACGCCGAGGAATGCTCCAACCTCGTCGATGGTCTTCTGCCCCGGCGTGTGCACAAGTTCCGGCAGTCCATCGCCGGTCGGCGCAAGGTCAACGACCGGCGCAAGCTTCGATGTTGCCTTCTCCACATTCGCGGCGTAGCCCGAACTGGAGCTGGCGATGAGGTCTTCTCCGGCGTCGGTGGAGACCATAAACTCCTGCGAGCCGGTCCCGCCCATCGCTCCGGAGTCAGCCTCCACCATCAGGAAGTCCAGCCCGCAGCGCGTGAAG
>Ga0187851_10000577_pt1 | contig 37265 bp, 37 predicted proteins | sample June2016WEW_6_10_FD_132997 | JGI IMG/M metagenome (GOLD analysis project Ga0187851, IMG submission 132997) | Peatland microbial communities from SPRUCE experiment site at the Marcell Experimental Forest, Minnesota, USA - June2016WEW_6_10 | ecosystem: Environmental > Terrestrial > Soil >...
ACGTCTACTTCAACAACGACCCGGGCGGGGCCGCCGTCGTGAACTCGGCCGAGTTCGCCGCGCTGGCCCGGAAGGCCGGGCTGAGCCCCACCCGCACTCCCGAGGTCGGTGAGATCTCCCTGATCCCGCCGTTACCGACCTGGTGAGCTGGCGTATCGCGCCGCGGGCGGGCGGGAAGGCGCCCGCCCGCGCCGGTAGCGTTCAGCCGGCCGCCCTACGGGGCGGCCGGCCGGTCAATCAGCCGGCGGCGGCGCTGAACACCTGCTCGTAGGCGGACTGGCCGGCCGCGGTGGGGTGGTAGGACTCGGAGACGTCCAGGAAGTTGACCGAGTGCAGCCAGCTACCCGGATCGCAGATCTCGTGGCCGCTGAAGGCCGATCGCACGTCGGCGAACACGTCGCCGTGCCGGGCCGCGGCCAGCTGGATCTGGCTGTCCAGCTGGCTGGCACCCTGGTTGAGGTCGGTCCGGTCGGTCGTGCTCAGGCCGATGCAGGATGAGGAGCGGGACAGGTCGTAGAGCTCCGGGTAATCGAGGACCACGACCCGGGCGCTCGGGGCGTCCGCGTGGATGGCGCTCAGCACCGAGTCGAGCTCGCCCGGCAGCTGCGAGGCGACCAGGGCCTCGGCGTGGTCCACGGCGCTCACGCAGAAGCTCGTGGGCAGCAGCACGCAGGTCTCCATCACCGAGGAGAAGCCGACGTCGTTGCCGCCGATCGTGATGGACACCAGCGTGGTGGCCGGGCTGACGGCGCCAGGGTGATCTACCCACCGGTAACCGTGGGGTTAAAGCGCGTCAAGGAGTGGTCATGTAACGATCAAGCCACCAGTCCCAGGGACTGGTGGCCAGATCGCTGGGAGGACCCGGGGTCAGATCGCTGGGAGGACCCGGGGTCAGAGGGTGGCGAACGCGTCCTCCAGGATGGACAGGCCCTCTTCGAGTAGCTGCTCCCCGATCACCAGCGGGGGCAGGAACCGGAGCACGTTGCCGAGCGTCCCGCAGGTCAGCACGACCAGGCCTGCGGCGTGGCAGGCCCTGGCCACCTGCGCCGCGGTGTCCGCGGCCGGCTCGAGCGTCCCAGGGCGGACCAGCTCGATGGCGATCATCGCGCCGCGGCCGCGCACGTCACCGATGACCGGGTAGGCCTCGGCCAGCTTGTGCAGCCGGGGCAGCATGATCTCGCCGATCCGCCGGGCCCGCCCGGGCAGGTCCTCGGCCGCCATGGTCTCGATGGCCCCGAGGGCGGCCGCACAGGCCACCGGGTTCCCGCCGAAGGTCCCGCCGAGGCCGCCCACGTGGACCGCGTCCATGATCTCGGCCCGCCCGGTGACCCCGGCCAGCGGCAGCCCGCCGGCGATCCCCTTGGCCGTGGTGACCAGGTCGGGCACGACGCCTTCGTGGTCGCAGGCGAACCAGTCGCCAGTCCGGCAGAACCCGCTCTGGATCTCATCGGCGATGAGCAGGATGCCGTGCTCCCGGCAGAACTCGGCCAGCCCGGGCAGGAAGCCGTCCGGCGGCACGATGAAGCCGCCCTCACCCTGGATCGGCTCGATCAGGACCGCGGCCACGTTGTCCTCGCCCACCTGGGTGTGGATCAGCCCGGTGATCACGTCGAGTGCGTTCGCGGCGCACGCCTCCGGGCCGCCCGGCCAGCGCAGCGGATAGGCCATCGGCATCCGGTAGACCTCCCCGGCGAACGGCCCGAACTTGTCCTTGTACGGCATGTTCTTGGCGGTCAGCGCCATGGTCAGGTTGGTGCGGCCGTGGTAGGCGTGGTCGAACGCGACGATCGCGGGCCGCCCGGTGGCGTGCCGGGCGATCTTGACCGCGTTCTCCACCGCCTCCGCCCCCGAGTTCAGCAGGGCGGAGCGCTTGTCGTGGTCGCCGGGGGTCCGCCGGGCGAGTTCCTCGCAGACCGCGACGTACTCCTCGTACGGGGTGACCATGAAGCAGGTGTGGGTGAACCGGTCGGCCTGCTCGCGGATCCCGGCCGCGACGCGGGGCGCGCTGTTGCCCACCGACGTCACCGCGATCCCGGAGCCGAAGTCGATGAGGGAGTTGCCGTCGACGTCGATGAGCACACCGCCGCCCGCGGCGCTGATGAACACCGGGAGGACATGGCTGACCCCGCGGGCCACGGTGGCCTCGCGGCGGGCCAGCAGCTCGCGCGACGCAGGGCCGGGGATCTCGGTGACGAGGCGGCGGACCTGGGCCAGGCCAGGTCCGCCGGGGAGAGGCGATTGCACGGTCATACAACAGACGATAGGCCACGAAGCCTCCGCTGTGGGCGGCAGATTCTCTCCGCGCCGGGAACAGCCGGCCGGGCCGCTAGGGTGGGCGGGCAGGCAGCCCGATGACTCACGCACTCTCGCAGGAGCGTGGCGGTGCACACTTCCCAGGGGCTCTTCGATTGGGTGTTCGGCCGTGGCGCGGTGGACACCTCTGACCAGGCCTGGCTTCAGGCGATGCTGGACACCGAGGCCGCCCTGGCCCGGGCCCTGGAGCGGGCCGGGATGGCCGCGCCGGGAGCGGGTGAGGAGGTCACCGCGGCGGCCCGGGCCGAGGCGTTCGACGCATCGGAACTCGGCCGGCAGGCGGCGCTGACCGGCAACCCGGTGCCCGCGCTGGTCAGGGAGCTGACCCGCAGGCTCCCCCCCGGTCCCGCGGGAGCCGTGCACCAGGGCGCCACCAGCCAGGACATCATCGACACCGCGGCCATGCTGCTCGCCCGGCAGTCGCTGGGAGTGATCTCGGACGACCTGGCCGCGGCGGCCGCGGCCGCGGCCCGCCTGGCGGCGGCGCACCGGGACACCATCATGATCGGCCGGACCCTGCTCCAGCAGGCCGTGCCGATCACCTTCGGCCTGGTCGCGGCGGGCTGGCTGACCGGGCTGGATGAGGCGACCGCCGCGCTGGACCGGGTCGCGGCCAGCCGTCTCGCGGTCCAGTTCGGCGGGGCCGCGGGCACCCTGTCCGCGCTCGGCGACCGCGGGCCCGAGGTTGCGGCGCTGCTGGCCGTGGAGCTCGGCCTGCAGGCCCCCACCCTGCCGTGGCACACCGACCGGCTGCGGATCACCGAGGTCGCGGGGGCCTGCGCGGGCGCGACCGGGGTGCTCAGCAAGATCGCCCGTGACGTCACCCTGCTCGCCCAGTCCGAGGTGGGCGAGGTCACCGAGGGCGGCGGGGACGGGGGGCGCGGCGGGTCGTCCGCCATGCCGCACAAGCGGAACCCGGTCACCTCCATCGCCATCCTCGGCTGCACCCGGCAGGTGCCTGGGCTGGTCGCCACTCTCGCCGCCGCCGCGGAACAGGAGCACCAGCGGGCCGCCGGGGCCTGGCACGCCGAGTGGGAGCCGCTGGCGGACCTGCTCCGGCTCACCGGCTCGGCAGCGTCCTGGGCCGCGGATCTGCTCACCGGGCTGGAACCCGATCCGGGCCGGATGCGGCGCAACCTCGACGCGGCCGGCGGCTTCCCGATGGCCGAGCATGTCGCGGCGCTGCTTGCGCCCGCGCTGGGCCGTACCGCCGCCCACGACCTGCTGGCCGGGGCCAGCGCCGCGGCCGTGGCGGAGGGCCGGACGCTGGGCGAGGCTCTGCTGGACCGGCTGGATGCCGGCCGGCTCGCCGATGCCATGGTTACGCCGGAGCAGGTCACCGCGGCCCTGGACCCGGCCGGGTACCTAGGCGCGGCCGCGGAGTTCGTGGACGCCGCCTTGACCGCGCATGCCAGGGCCACTGGCTGACGCGCTCTTGGACAGCCGCCGGTTCAGGCGGGTGGTGGGGAACAGCCCGGGCCGGGCAGGTGACGCCGGCCGGACGGGAGTGGGTAACCTTCCTGGCCGGCAGCGGCGTCGCTGCCCGGAGCCGTGAGAGGCGGAACCATGGACGATGCTGAGCGCGCCGCGCAGGGGATGACGGTCCGTCGTGAGGTCCTGGGCGACGAGCACGTCGACCGGGCGGTCGCCGCGGCCACGCCGCTGACCGCGCCGTTCCAGGACTTCATCACCCGCTACGCGTGGGGTGAGATCTGGTCCCGGCCGGGGCTGTCCCGCGGCGAGCGGAGCATGATCACGCTGACCGCACTGGTCGTGCTCCGCCAGGAGGAGGAGTTGGCCATGCACCTGCGGGCCGCGCTGCGCAACGGCCTGACCCCCGACCAGATCGGCGAAGTGCTGCTGCACACGGCCGTGTACGCGGGGGTTCCGGCGGCTAACCGCGCGCTGGCGATCGCCCGGGAGGTACTGGCGGAGCAAGGGTAAGGGGGCCGCCGTGTCCCGGCAGGATATGCCGTAATGTCCGTATGACGAACGGCTGTACTTATCGCGACCAGGTGGTCATTATGGTGTCGGGTAAGCGCGGGCGCTCGCGCCAAGGGTGTTCGCTGCAAAGGTGTTCGCTGCGCGGGTGTTTGCTGTGCCGGTGTTTGCTGTGCTGGGCAGGAGGATATGGCGGAGATCGTTTCACTGGCCAATGCCGTTGCCCGAGCCGTCCACGACGGGGATTCGGTCGCGATGGAAGGGTTCACCCACCTCATCCCGTTCGCGGCCGGGCGTGAGGTGATCCGGCAGCGGCGCCGTGACCTGACCCTCATCCGGATGACCCCGGATGTGATCTACGACCAGCTCATCGGGGCGGGCTGCGCCAGCCGGCTCATCTTCTCCTGGGGCGGTAACCCGGGGGTGGGCTCACTGCACAGGTTCCGCGACGCGGTGGAAAATGCCTGGCCAGGACCGCTTCAGCTGGAAGAGCACAGCCACGCGGGGATGGCGAACCGCTACGTGGCCGGCGCCTCGGGCGTGCCGTTCGCGATCCTGCGCGGCTACAGCGGCACCGGCCTGGAGGGCCTGCCCGGACTGGACGGGCAGCCTGCCATCCGGTCAGTCACCTGCCCGTTCACCGGGGAGCAGCTGACGGCCGTGGCGGCGCTGAACCCGGACGTGGCGATCATCCACGCCCAGCGCGCCGACCGGGCCGGGAACGTGCAGCTGTGGGGGATCACCGGGGTGCAGAAGGAAGCCGTGCTCAGCGCCCAGCGGTCGATCGTCACGGTCGAGGAGATCGTGGACGTGCTGCGGCCGGAGCCGGGGGCGATCGTGCTGCCCTCGTGGGTCGTCGATTACGTCGCCCGGGCGCGCGACGGGTCGCATCCCTCTTATGCGCTGGGGTATTCCACCCGCGACAACGACTATTACCAGGCCTGGGACGCGATCAGCCGGGACCGGGACCGGTTCAGCCGCTGGCTGGCCGAGGAGGTCTACGGCGAGACCGGGTCCCTGGCCCGTGCCGGGGCCGGCGGGGGAGGATGTGGGGCATGAACGCCACCGGGGCACCGGCATCGGCGACGAAGGACCCGGCCGCCTTCACCGCCGACGAGATGATGACGGCCTGCGCGGCCCGCGCCCTGCGTGACGGCATGACCTGCTTTGTGGGCATCGGGCTGCCCAGTGCCGCAGCCAACCTGGCCCGGGCCACGCACGCGCCGAACCTCGTGCTGATCTACGAGTCGGGCACGATCGGGGCCAAGCCGGACCGGCTGCCACTGTCGATCGGTGACGGGATCCTCGCCGAGACCGCCGACGCGGTCGTGAGCGTGCCGGAGATCTTCAACTACTGGCTTCAGCCCGGCCGGATCGGGACCGGCTTCCTCGGCGCGGCCCAGATCGACAAGTTCGGGAACATCAACACCACGGTCGTCGGCTCTGATCATGAGCAGCCCACGGTCCGGCTGCCAGGGGCGGGCGGTGCCCCGGAGATCGCCGCGTCGTGCCGCGAGGTGATCGTGGTGGTCCGGCAGAGCCGCCGCTCGTTCGTGGACCAGGTCGACTTCGTGACCTCGGTCGGATTCGGTGACGGCGCCGGTTACCGGGAGCGCCTCAGACTGGCCGGCGCGGGCCCGCGGAAGGTCATCACCGACCTGGGCATCCTCGAACCGGACCCGGCGACATGCGAGCTCACACTGACCGGGCTGTACCCCGGGGTGACGGTGGCAGACGCGGCGGCCAAGACCGGCTGGGAACTCGCGGTGTCGGATTCGCTGGAAGTGCTCGAGCCGCCCACCAGCGCCGAGCTGGCCGCGCTGCGCCAGCTGCGGCAGTCAGAATAACGGCGGACAACCCCGGCAACAAGGAGCAGCAGCCTGATGACCACGCCCCCTCCATCCCCGCCAGCCGGGCTGATCCTGCCCTCCTACGAACGGCCCCGCGGCCTGCATCCGCCGCTGGACTCCCCGGGTTACCGCTCTACCGCGCTGCGGGCGCCGTCCCGGCCGCCGCTGGTGATCCCGCAGCGGCTGACTGAGATCACCGGGCCGGTGCTGGGCGAGGGGTGGGTCGCGCCGGCCGACGCGGACCTGACCACCCAGCACGCGGGCGAGCCGCTCGGCGAGCGGATCATCGTGACCGGGCGCGTGCTGGAAAGCGACGGGCGCCCCATCCCTCACACGCTGGTCGAGGTCTGGCAGGCGAACGCGGCCGGCCGTTACCAGCACATCGTGGACAGTCACCCGGCCCCGCTGGACCCGAACTTCTCCGGCGTGGGCCGGTGCGTGACCGACTCCGAGGGCCGGTACCTGTTCGTGACCATCAAGCCCGGCGCCTACCCATGGCGGAACCACCTCAACGCGTGGCGGCCCGCGCACATCCACTTCTCGCTGTTCGGCCGGGCGTTCACGCAGCGCCTGGTGACGCAGATGTACTTCCCTGACGATCCGCTCTTTGAATACGACCCGATCTTCAACTCCATCCCGGACCCGAAGGCCCGCCAGCGGCTGATCTCCCGGTTCGACATCAACATCACCGAACCGGACTGGGCGCTCGGCTACGAATGGGACATCGTGCTCCGCGGCAGCGCCGCGACCGTGTTCGAGGAACAAGAGGAGCAGCGGTGACCGGGCTGCCGCTGACCCCCTCGCAGACCGTCGGGCCGTTCCTGGCGATCGGGCTGCCATGGCCGGACGGCTCGACCGTGGTGCCCGAGGGCACACCCGGGGCGATCACCATCACCGGGCGGCTGCTGGACGGCGAGGGCGCGCCGATCCCCGACGGGCTGATCGAGACATGGCAGGCCGACCCGGACGGCCGCTTCGATCATCCGGATGACCCCCGTGGCGCACCGGAGAACGAGACGGCGTTCCGTGGCTTCGGCCGGTGCCCGACCGGCCCGGACGGCAGTTACCGTATCCTCACGCTCCGGCCCGGCGCGCTGCCCAGCCCGGATGGCGGCCGGGAAGCCCCGCACCTGGATGTGTCCGTGTTCGCCCGTGGCCTGCTGAACCGGGTGGTGACCCGCATCTACTTCCCCGACGAAGCGGAGGCCAACGCGGACGACCCGGTGCTGACCGCTATCACCGATCCCGTCCGCCGGGCGACCCTGATCGCCACCGCGGACACCGGTGACAAGTACCGGTTCCAGTTCCACATTCACCTGCAGGGCGAGCACGAGAGCGTCTTCTTCGATGTCTGAACCGCAGGCCCCCGCGGCGCCGGGGGAGGCCAGCCCCGCGCCGGGCGACACCGGGCGGGTGACACGGGACGTGCGCCAGCCGGTGCGCCTGGCGGCCTCGCTGGACGGCCCGCGGGATGCGCCGGTCCTGGTGCTCGGCAACTCCCTCGGCAGCACCCGGCACCTGTGGGAACCACAGATCCCGGGGCTGGGGGACCACTTCCGGCTGCTCCGCTACGAGCACCGCGGGCATGGCGGCTCGCCCGCCCCCCCGGGGCCGTACACGATCGCCGACCTTGGCGCGGACGTGCTGCGCCTGCTCGACGACTTCGGGGTCGGGCACGCGTCGTACTGCGGCCTGTCGCTGGGCGGGATGGTCGGGATGTGGCTGGCCGCGAACGTACCGGAGCGGATCGATGTCCTCGGGCTGTGCTGCACGTCCGCCAGCTTCCCAGACAAAGATCTCTGGGTGCAGCGGGCGGCGGCCGTGCGGGCCGACGGGCTGCCCTCCATCTCCGCCCAGATAGTGAGCCGCTGGTTCACGCCGGCCTTCGCGGCGCGGTTCCCGTCGGTCCCTGCTGCCTTCATGGCCACCCTGGACGGCGTCGACCCGGAAGGGTATGCGGGCTGTTGCGAGGCCATCGCGGGCATGGATCTGCGGGCCGCCCTGGCGAAGATCACCGCCCCCACGCTGGTGATCTCCGGATCGGAGGACCCGTCGACCCCGCCGTGGCACGGGGCCCTGATCGCGCGGGGGATCGCCGGGTCCCGCCTGGCCGTCATCCGGGGCGCCGCGCACCTGGCCAATGTGTCCGCCCCGGCCGAGGTGACCGCCGCCCTGAGCGGCCACCTGCTCGCGATGGCGCCATCTGTCTGGGAGTAAAAGCGCAGCGGACCGCTGGGGCTGAACGCCTAGTGCCCCGGGCTGAACGCTAGTGCCCGGCTGGGGCTGAACGCCTAGAGGGACCCCCGGGCTGTCACCCATTCGACCGGCTGCCCGGTCACCGCGGCGATCCGGTCGTAGTCCGCGTCATAATGCAGGACCGTGGCGCCGTGCTGCTCGGCCGTGGCCGCGATGATCAGATCGGGCAGCCGGAAGTTGCGGTGCTGGCTGCGTTCCGCCAGCATCCGGTGCACCTGCATGGCCCGGTTCATCGCCGTGGCCGTCACGTCCATCCGGCGCTGTCCGTGCAGGGCCGTCCACAGCACCTCGTACGCCTTGGGGTCCGGGGCGTTGTTGAAGTACTCCAGCGCGGTCATCTGGCATACGGCCAGCCGTCCCTCGGTGAGCAGTCCAGCGAACCTGGCCCGCGCATCAGAGTCCCGGGCCTGTGCCACGTACGCCGAGGTGTCGGCGAGGTAAACCGGCCCGGCCATCAGCCGCCGGACCCGGTGTCCCGCTCCGCCGCCGCGTCCTGTCGGGCGAGCACTTCAAGTCGGCTCAGGTCCCGGCCACCGCCGTAGCGGAAGCTGTCGGCGCTCCCGGTGTAGTCCATCTCGACGCTGTCCAGCGCGGCCAGGATCTCGGCGGCCTTCGCCTTCAGGGCCTGGATCCGCAGCGCCTCGTTGATCGTCGCCACCTTGGTGTCCGTGCCGAGCACCACGCGCGCCGCCTCCAGCCAGCCGTCGTTGACGTCTACAGTGATGCGTGCCACAGCATTAATGATACACCAAGATCCCTCAATCAAAGGCACCACGCATCGGCACGCTTAGGCATCTTCTGACAGGCCCAGGGGGCACCGTCCGGGGGTTCGGGAAGGGATGTCAGTCCTCCCCGCAGACCGCCGCGGCCATCCTCGCCCGCTGCACCGCCCTCGAACCCCCGGGTCCGTACGGCAGAGATCACCGGACACCGCGTGGGCCATTTCCGGCCTATGGCTTGACGCGCGGCAGCATCCAGGTGGAGAGCCGGCCGGCGGCCGGACCGCCCGCCTCAGCCATCCACCCGGATGCATGCTAAAGAAGGGAAAATGCTTACTTCTCGTTCCGCACCAGCGTGTTCCAGGTAGCGGCACCGACGATGCCATCAGCCTTAAGCCTGTACTTCTTCTGGAAGGCCTTCACGGCATCGAGCGTCTTAGCGCCGAAAATACCGTCGACGCTGAGGATCTTGTGCCCGTACGCGTAACGCAGGTTATGCTGGACCGCCCTCACCGCGTCGCCTCTGCTGCCTTTCGTGAGGGTAACGATCAGCCTCGACCAGGTCGTGTTACCGACCACCCCGTCGGCGCTTAGGTGGGCCTTTCGCTGGAAGGACCTGACCGCCGCCTGGGTCGCCAGGCCGAACTTGCCATCGACATGGAGCCGCGCGGTGGTGCGGTAGTTGAGCAGGTACTGGATGGCGTACACTCGCTCGCCGGCCGCACCCCTCTTAACCGTGGGCCAGCTCAGGGCCGCCGGCTTGGCGGCCGTCACAGCAGGCGCCGCGGAAGCCGCGCTGGCGGCTCCCGCGGAGGCGCCGGCCGTCATCGCGACGATCATTCCGGCGCCAAGCACACCGTACCCGATTCGGCGCAGTGTATTTCGCATGAGTTCTCCTCCGGAGAGCGGATCTTCTGATTAGAAGTGGACCAGTCCCGGCCATGCTTTTGGCGAGCTGGCCCTCGGCAGCTCGCACACTATTTTTACGGCGGAGGCGAGTCAAGCGGCAATGCCCGCTCTTTAAAGAACACCATGCGCATATTTACCCGAACAATAACAGTAGTTGATTCTGAATTGAGCCGAGCATGGACTTAGTGATTAATTGCCCTTTCTGCGCTCTGGAACGCGCGAGAGCTCCCGTGGGTATTTCCGGAATCCCCGCGGGAGCAGCGTAGACAGGGCCAGCCTGGATTACCGGGGCAACAGGGAGCGTGCCGCGGATTCGATGGACGCCTCGGACAGCAGCACGACCTGGGCTGCGTCACCCAGCGGGATGAAGCTGTCCTCGCTGGTAACGCGGACGGTCTTCCCGGTGAACCCGGCGTCGGACAGGGTCGTGATGATGGCCTCGGACACCCCGCCGGTGCGCCTGGTCTCGTCGGCCACCAGGACCCGCCCGGTGACGTTGGCCTCGCGCAGGATGTCCTCCGCCGGCAGCGGGGCGATCCAGCGCAGATCCAGCACCCGGCAGCCGATCCTGTCCGCGGCGAGCCGGCCCGCGACCCGCAGGCTCATCCGCAGCCCGTTGCCGAACGTGACGATGGTGAGGTCGCGCCCGTTGCCGTGGCAGCGGGCGCTGCCGGCCGGAACGAAGCCGGCCGGCCACAGCCCCGGCGGGTCGTAGCGGGCCAGCCAGCCCCCGTCGCCGGCCTGGTGCAGGTCCCTGGTGTGGTAGAGGGCGATGGGCTCGAGGAAGACGCAGACGCGGCCGTCCGCCTCCGCTGCCGCGAGGCAGGTCCGGAGCATGGGCGCCGCGTCGTCGGGCCGGGCCGGGCAGGCGATGATGAGGCCCGGGATATCCCGCAGGCTGGCCAGCGCGTTGTCGTTGTGGAAATGCCCGCCGAAGCCTTCCTGGTAGGCGAGGCCGGCAATGCGCAGCACCAGCGGATTCTGGTACTGGGCCTGGGAGAAGAACGACAGGGTCGCGGCCTCACCGCGGATCTGATCGGCGGCGTTGTGCAGGTACGCCAGGTACTGGATCTCCGGGACCGGCAGCAGCCCGGCCAGGCCCGCGCCCAGGGCCAGGCCGAGGATGGACTGCTCGTCGAGCAGGGTGTCGAACACCCGCGCGGCCCCGAACCGCTGCGCCAGGCCGCGGGTGACCCCGTACACGCCGCCCTTGCGGGCCACGTCCTCGCCGAAGACCAGCATGCCGGGCCGGGCGGCCAGGGCGTCGGCCAGCGCCGCGTTGATCGACTGCGCCAGGGTAAGCCCGTCGGCCGCTTCGGGCAGCCGCCCGGCGAACGCCCCGCCGCGGCGCGCCGGTTCCGCGGCCAGGCAGGCCCCGGCCCAGACCTGCTCGCGATGGTGGGGTGCGAGAGGGGCCATCACCTGGGCGGCGGTGGCCAGCCGCGGGCTGCCGGCCACCTCGGCGGCGAGGCCGAGGATCCTGTCCCGTGACTCCTCGTAGCGGGCGGTCACCCCGGCCGGGGTGAGGATGCCCGCGGTCAGGAGCAGGCGGGCCGTGCCGAGCAGGGGATCGGCGGCGAGGTCCGCGGCGACCACGGCGGCCCCGCGATAGCCGCTTTCCACGTCCGAGCCGGCGTGCCCGCCGAACCGCACCACGGCCAGGTGCAGGAACGCGGGAGAGCGCCGCTCCCGGACCCAGGCCGCGGCGGCAAGCGCCGCGTCGTACGTGGCGGCCAGGTCAGACCCGTCCGCGTGGAAATACCTGAAGCCCGCCGCGGTCTGGGCGGCGGCGGCGACCCAGCCGGGCGGGGTCCGCACGCTGATGCCGATCCCGTTGTCCTCGATCACCAGCAGCAGTGGCAGCGGCAGACGCTGGTAGGCGCAGTAGGTGGCGGCGTTGATCGCCCCGGCGGCGGTGGAGTGGTTCAGCGACGCGTCGCCGAGGCTGGCCGCCACGATCGCGTCCGGGGGCCACCCGGCGGGCCGGCCGAGCCGGGCCGCCCGGTCCAGGGCGAAGGCCAGGCCAAGGGCGCGGGGCAGGTGCGACGCGATGGTGGAGGTCTGCGGGATGACGTTCAGCAGCTGGTGGCCGAACACCTTGTGGCGGCCGCCGGCGATGGGCTCCTCCGCCGCGCCAGCCAGCCCGAGCAGGACATCCCGGACCCCGTCCCGGGGAGGCGTGGCCTGCTGGCACCGGGCCAGGTAGAACGCACCCGAGCGGTAGTGGAGCAGGGCCGGGTCGGTGATCCGCAGGGCCGCGGCTACGCCGGCGTTGCCCTCGTGCCCGGATGACCCGATGGTGTAGTACCCGGCGCCGCGGGCCCGCAGCCAGCGTGCGGCCAGATCGAGATGGCGGCTGGCCAGCTGCGCGTCGAAGAGCTCCAGGCAGCGCTGCCCGGTCAGGGCCGAGCCGTCCCGGATCGGGCCCGGCCCGGCGGGACGCTCCCCGCGGCCATCGGGGGAATGGCCGTCCAGTGCGGCGATCACCTCGCCGAAATGGCGCTCCACAGGGTCTCGTTCCGCCTGCGCTCGTTCCGCCTGACCAGGGCTCATTTCTCTACCGTAGGGCCGGTTGCTCTACCGTAGGTGCGGCACCGTTGCTGACATCGGAGGAGGCCTCATGCTGCCCTGGTCCGTCGAGCTGGCCGGCCGGATCGACGAGCACGTGATCACCAGTGAGCTGCTGCGCGACAACCCGCTGGGTGATCCGTACCAGCGACCGCTGTGGGTCTATGTCCCGCCCGGCTACGACGACGACCAGGCCCGGCGTTATGCCACGGTCTACGTGATCCAGGGTTACACCGGGCACCTGGCCATGTGGCGGAACCGCTCGCCGTACCGGCAGCCGTTTCCCGAGACAGCCGACGCGGTGTTCGCGTCCGGGCAGGCACCCGGGACCATCGTGGTCTTCGTGGACGCCTGGACCAGCTACGGGGGCAGCCAGTTCGTCGACTCCCCGGGCACCGGCCGGTACCACTCCTACCTTTGCGAGGAGGTGGTGCCCTGGGTGGACGCGCACTACCGGACGCAGCCGGCCGCGGCGCACCGCGCGATCACGGGCAAGTCCAGCGGCGGGTTCGGCGCGATGATCACCCCGATGCTGCGGCCCGACCTGTTCGGGGCGCTGGCCACGCACGCCGGGGACTCGCTCTACGAGCTGTGCTACATCCCCGAGTTCGGCAAGTCCGCGCGCCACCTCCGGGAGTACGACGGGGATATCTGGCGGTGGTGGGACGACTTCGGGTCCCGGGTGTCCTTCACCAAGGAGGCCGATCATGACCTGCTGATGCTGCTGGGTGTGTCGGCCTGCTTCTCCGCCACACCCGATGGCCGGGTGGAGCTGCCGTTCGAGCCGCAGACCGGCAGGCTCCGGCCGGAGGTGTGGCAGCGCTGGCTGGACTGGGACCCGGTCCGGATGGTGCCGCACCACGCGGAGGCGCTCCGTGGGCTGCGCGGGATCTGGATCGACGCCGGGAAGCGCGACGAGTGGTTCCTCGATCTGGGCGCGCAGGCCTTCCGCGCCGCCCTGGGGGAGGCAGGCGTGCCTGACGAGGTGATCCACTTCGAGCTGTTCGAGGGCACGCACATGAGCATCGACTACAGGTATCCGCAGTCGCTGGCCTGGCTCGCCTCCCGTATCGCGGTCTAGCCGCGGGACGCGCCGGGGCCCTGGTGGCGCCCTGCGCCGGGCCCAGGCCGGAAACGGTCGGCCGGCGCGGTAATGAAGCCGTAATGCGTAATGTGGGTCCGCTCGTGAACGAGGGCGCGGGATAGTACGTGCTCGGGTTTATATGTCCGCCCCTCCTCATGAGCGGAGAGACACGATGCGTTACCGCAGATGGGCGCCGGCGGTCCTCGCCATCCCTGCCCTGCTGGTTGCCGCGTGCGGCAGCAGTACCTCGCCCAGCGCCGCGAGCGGCACCAAGTCCGCTTCGGCCATGTCCACCAAGTCCAGCTCGATGGGCGGTTCCGGGATGACCTCCTCCGGCACGGCCGCGCTGGAGAAGATCAAGACGAGCATCGGCCCGGTGCTGGCCGACGCCAAGGGCTTCACCTTGTACTGGTACTCCAAGGACACCCCGATGAGCTCGGCCTGCACGGGGTCCTGCGCGCAAGCCTGGCCTCCCGTCACCGGCAAGCCCGCGGCGGCCATGGGCGTGCGGCTGGTCGGCAAGTTCGGCACGGTCACCCGGGCCAACGGCGTGCTGCAGGCCACCTACAAGGGGCACCCGCTCTACACGTACGCCGGCGACAGCGCCCCAGGCCAGATCAAGGGCAACGGGCTCGGCGGGGTCTGGCATGCGCTCAGGGTCAACGCGATCGGTGCCGTGTCGCCCGGCATGGCCATGTCCTCGAGTTCGCCGTCCCCGTCCGCGTCCGCGTCGAGCAGCCCGAGCGGCGGCTACGGGGGCGGAGGCGGCGGGTACTGAGCCGCCCGGCCCGCGGCCCGGCGTGCCAGCCGGCCGCCGCAGCGTGGGCGTACCATCGGGTGGCATGGCGGATCACGGCGGCTTGGATCACGGCGGCACGGCCGAGACAGCCACCGGCGGTGCGCCCGCGGCGTGGCTCGCCGCGCGGTACCTCCAGGTGCAGACGACCACCGACTCCAGGGCCGAGGCCGTCGAGCTGGGCCGCGACGCGGTGCAGGCCCGGCTGGCCGCCTGCGCCCAGGTGAGCGGCCCGGTGCTGAGCAGCTACTGGTGGGAAGGCGATCTCGAGCGGGCCGAGGAGTGGACGCTGCTGCTGAAGCTGCCGGCCGCGCGCTACCAGGAGCTCGCGGACTTCCTCAGCCAGCGGCACAGTTACGACGAGCCTGAGATTGTCGCGACGCCGATCGTGACGGGATCCGCGGCCTATCTGAGCTGGATAGAGGAAGTAACTCAGCCGCAGTGACCGCTCGGCCCGCCGGCCGGCTCAGTGCCCGGCGGCCGGCGGCGCGTTCCACGTCAGCATGACCTGTTGGCCGTGCTCGGTGCCGAGGGTGGACAGGGTCCCCGTGTCCAGCCGGAACAGCCGGCCGGCGGCCGGCTCCAGGCTGAGCCAGCGGGCCGCCAGGATCCGCAGGAAGTGCGCGTGGGCCACCAGCACCACGTCTCCCTCGGCCAGCAGCGGCCGCACCCGGGCCAGCACCGCGTCCGCGCGGGCCCCGACCTGCTCCACGTTTTCCCCTGGATGGCCGGCGGCGCCGGGAATCACCCCGTCCCGCCACAGGTACCATCCGGGGCGCTGCTCCCGGATCTGCGCCGTGGTCAGGCCCTCGTAGCCGCCGTAGTCCCACTCCTGCAGATCAGGGTCGGGCGTGGCGTTAAGCCCGGCCAGCTCCGCGGTCCGCACCGCGCGCTGCGCCGGGCTGGTGAACGCGGCCCGGATCTGGCGGCCGGCCAGCGCCGGGGCCAGCGACTTGGCGGCCGCCTCGCCGTCGGGCGTGAGCGGGATGTCCGTCCGCCCGGTGTGCCGCCCGGCCTTGCTCCACTTCGTCTCGCCGTGCCGGAGCAGGATCAGTTCTCCCATAGGCCCCATCTTCGCTGACCCGGGCGCGGGCCGGGCGCCCGCCGCCCGATCTGAGCCGGGAGAACCGGGTCGTCGCGCCCGTCCGCACGCGTTGACTCATCCGTCTTGCACATGTAATGTTTTTCTGACAGGTGAAACAATGAGCTATGGAGTCATGCTGACCAGTGACGAGCTGCTGACCGTGCTCACGGCGGTGGCGAATCCGCACCGGATGCGGATCGTCGCCGAGCTGCGGGACGGCCGGGTGCACGTCAGCGAGCTGGCCCGGCGGCTCGGGATGTCCCGGCCACTGCTGTACATGCATCTGGACAAGCTGGAGAAGGCAGGCCTGGTGGCCGGCCAGCTGGAGTTGTCGGACGACGGCAAGGCCATGAAGTACTTCGAGCTGGCCCCGTTCGACCTGCATCTCAACGCCGAAACGATCATCTCGGCGCTGCGTGATGGCAGCGGCGTGGAAGGGGACGACGTGGACACCGAAGAAACTGCCCCGAATGGACGCGGGAGATGATCGCGACTCACGTGGCCGCGCTGAGCAGCAGCGCGGAAGCAGGGATCGTCATTGGATTCGGCATCCCGCTCTGCGTCTGCGCAGCGATCGCCATCATTGTCTCGTCCTACTTCCGCCTGCAGAGCCACCGTGCGGACGCGGTGGCGATGGCCGAGTACCGCAAGCTCGCCGAGGAGGCCGTGGCCAACCAGCAGGAACTGCGGACCGAGCTGGCCAAGCTGACCGAGCACGTCCGGGCGGTCGAGCAGCTGATGCGGGACGTGGGATGAGCACCGGCGCGGGCGGCCCGCCCGGCCCGCCCGGCCCGCGCGGTGGCCCGGCCCGCCGGCCGGTCCCGGCCCGCCGGCCGGTCCCGGCCCGCCGGCCGATCCCGGCCCGGCTGAGGCTCTACTGGAACCCGCTGCGGCTGGCGGTGTCCGGCGGTACCTGGCGCGCCGCCGCCTTCCTGGCTGGCTACATCTTCGTCGCAGGCTGGCTCCTGTTCGCCATCGCTTTCACCGCGACGGTGACCGCCGCCGTCTTCCTGATCACGCTGGCCGGGATCCCGCTGCTGGTCGCGGCAGCGGGAGTGCTGCGCGGCTGCGCCAGCGCCGAGCGCGCCCGGTTGCGGTCGGTGCTGGACGACCCCGTCCGCGGCGGCTACCGCCAGGCGACCCGGCCGGGCGTCATGGCGCAGGTCAGGACCCGCTGGCGGGACCCCGCCACCTGGCGTGACCTTGCCTACCTGATCGGGCTGTGGCCACCGCTGTTCGTCCTGGATACCGCCGTGCTCAGCGTCTGGCTCACGCTTCTCGCCGGGGTGACCCTGCCTGCCTGGTACTGGGCGCCCCGGGGCAACGTGGGTATGGGCTACGTCAACGGCACGACGGTGCACGGCGTGACACTCGGCTATTTCCCGCACGGCGCGAACGGTCCCGGCGGGGTGGGCCTGTACGTGGACACCCTGCCCAGGGCGCTTGTCGCCGCGTCAGTCTTCCTGGTGGCGTTCCTGCTCTTCAACTACGTGCTGGTGCTCACGGCCCGCGCCCACGCCCGTATCGCGGGCGCCCTGCTGCGCGCGCCTGCCGACCCGCTCGCCCCGGTGAAGGAGGTGCTCACCCGGCCGGGCCCGCTCGGCCCGCTGCACGCCGCCAGGTAAGACCCTCGCCCCCGCCCACGAGGGATCAGCTCGCAGGCGGGGGCTCACGACAAACTCACGCACAGTCCTCGAGAGAAGGCCATGATGCGCCAGCCGTCTAGTTCAGTATTGCCGGAAATCGGACCGCACCGCGAGCAGCCCCGCCGGTCTCGCGCGCCGATCGTCGAGCGGATCGCCGGGTGGAGCACCCGGCACCGCAAGACCGCCGTGTTCGGCTGGCTCATCCTGGTCGCGGCGGTATTCATGGCCGGGCACATGCTGCCTGCCAAGAACGTGCCCGCCTACGACGCCGGCCAGTCCGGCCGGGCCGAGCAGACCTTGCAGCGTCTCGGCGTGGTCACCCCGCCGCGGGAGAACGTGCTGATCCAGTCGCGGGGGACCGGCCGCCTCGGCTCGGACCCGCAGATGCGCCAGGCCATCCGGCAGGTGGTGACCGCGCTGTCCGCCCTCCCGCATTCCGCGCAGGACATCGCCTCGCCCCTCGGCCGCGGCCACGCTGGGCTGGTGGCCGGGGATGGACGCAGCGCTCTGGTCACCTTCCAGATCCCGGGAAAGGCCAGCAACGAAGACCAGTCCGTGGCTCCGGCCCTCCGCGCGGTGGCCATGGTCCAGGCGCGCTATCGGGGTTTGCGGATCCAGGAGGCGGGTGACGCGAGCTACAGCCAGGCCATCAACTCCGTGCTGGCCCGCGGCTTCCGGAGGGCCGAGGCGACCTCGGTGCCCATCACGCTCGTCCTGCTGCTGCTCGTGTTTGGCGCCTTGGCCGCGGCGGGCATCCCGCTGTTGCTGGCACTCACGTCGGTGATAACCGCGCTGTCCCTGCTGACCATCTTGAGCCGGTGGCTGCCCGTCGGGTCCAGCACCTCGGAAGTGGTGCTGATCATCGGGATGGCGGTGGGCGTCGATTACTCGCTGTTCTACCTGCGCCGGGAGCGTGAGGAGCGCACCGCGGGTCACTCCACCGCCGAGGCGCTCAGGATAGCCGCGGGCACCTCCGGGCGGGCGATCATGGTGTCCGGGCTGACGGTCATGATCGCGCTGGCCGGACTGTTCCTGACCGGCTACGACGTATTCAGCGGCATCGCGTTCGGCACGATCGCCGTGGTCGGCGTGGCCGTCCTCGGCTCACTGACGGTGGTGCCCGCGTTGCTGTCCTGGCTCGGGGGCAGGGCGGACCGGGGACGGATCCCGTTCCTCGGCCGCAGGCGGACCGCAGCGCGTCCGTCGCGGGTGTGGGCCGCGCTGGTACGCCGGGTAGCACGGCATCCTGTCGTGTGGGGTGGGACGGCCGCGATCGCGCTGCTCGCCCTGGCCGCGCCTGCCGCCGGGATGCGGCTGGGCAGCCCGGCGGTCGACCTGCCGGCCAGTTCCCCGGTTCTGCAGACCATGGACAGGATCTCCGCTGCGTTCCCGCAGACCCCGTCACCCGCGCAGGTGGTGGTGACCGGCCGGGATCTCACCGGCCCGGCGGTGCGGCACGCGATCGTCACGCTGAACGCCCGGGCATCCGCGGACGGCCCGGACGGCCCGATCCGCGGGCCGATTACCGTCAGCCAGGTGGCGGACGGCCGTGCCCTGATCGTCTACGTTCCGCTGGCGGGAAACGGCACCAATTCCGTGTCCGACCAGGCCCTGCTGACCCTGCGCAACCGGGTCCTGCCCAGCACGCTGGGCACGGTGAGCGGGATCAGCTACGCCGTGACGGGGAACACCGCGGGCAACTACGACGACATGACGGCATTGCATTCCCACACCCTGGTCGTGTTCGCCTTCGTGATCGTGCTCGCGTTCGTGCTGCTCCTGGGCGCGTTCCGGTCGGTCGCCATCCCGCTGATCTCGATCGCGCTGAACCTGCTCTCGGTGGGGGCCGCATACGGGCTGATCACGCTGATCTTCCAGGATGGACGGCTGCAAGGCCTCCTCGGCTACACCTCCTTCGGCGGGATCATCCCGTGGATCCCGCTGTTCATGTTCGTGCTCCTGTTCGGGCTGAGCATGGACTACCACGTGTTCATCCTGAGCCGGATCCGGGAGCTGCACTCGCGCGGCGCCAGCACCCGGGACGCGGTCGTCGGCGGCATCTCGGGCAGCGCCGGGGTGGTGACGAGCGCGGCCCTCATCATGGTGGCGGTGTTCTCCATCCTGGCCACGCTGCCCATCGTCGACACGAAGACGCTCGGCGTGGGGCTGGCCGCGGCGGTGCTGATTGACGCCACCGTGGTGCGCGGCATCCTGCTGCCCGCCTGCCTGGTCCTGCTCGGTGAGCGCAGCTGGTACCTGCCACGCTGGCTGGGCTGGCTGCCCTGCGGGGGAGCGGAGGCTGGCGGGGGAGCCCAGGCTGGCGGGGGAGCCCAGGCCGTCGCGGCAGTGAGGGTGGGGCCGGGCGCGGGATCGTCCTGATGGCCGCCTGAACGTTTGCTGTGACGTTCCACATAAACCCTGGACACTGACGTCAGTGTCATCAAAGTCTGGCATGCTGATTGGGAACCATGACATGCGCGTCAGTTAGGCCTGCCGCGCGGCTCAGCCGCCCCCCGATCCCGCGAGGCCAGATGCGCGAGACGCTCAACCCAGTCCTGCCTGAGGTGCGGACGCCGCCGCCGGAGGTGCCCCGCCCGGCACCGGCCCCCCCCGAGGCGTCACAGGCGCCGGAACCCCCCGAGGTCTCCCCGCCGGCCCCACGCGGACCGCGGGTACCGATGGTCGAGCGGATCGCCTGCTGGAGCGCGCGGCACCGGATCGCGGTGGTCGTGGGCTGGCTGGTGCTGGCCGGGACCGCGCTGCTCGCCGGGCAACTGCTCGGCACGCAGAGCCAGCAGCAGTATGACCCGGGGCAGGCCGGGCGGGCCGAGCAGATGCTGCACCAGCTCAACGTGGTCAGCCCGCCCCAGGAAACCGTCCTCGTCCAGGCTCGCGGCAGCTCAGCGGGGGACACTTACCGGCGAAGCCCGCAGATGCGCGGCGCGGTCGCCGGCGTAGCCCACGCACTCCAGGGGCTGCCCCGGGCGGCCCGCGACATCCTGTCCCCGCTGAGTCCCGGTGGCCAGACCCTGGTCTCGGCGGACGGCCGTACCGCGCTGGTCACGTTCGACGTGGCCGGCCCGCACGCCAGCGCGGACGCCACGGTCGGCGCGGACCTCGCCGCGGTGGCCCGGGTGCAGGCCGCCCACCCCGGCCTGATCGTGGCCGAGGCCGGTGACGCCAGCACCGACCAGGCCGCCAATACGATGATGGGCAAGGACTTCCACAAGGCCGGGCTCACCTCGGTGCCGATCACGCTGATCCTGTTGCTCGCGGTGTTCGGCGCGCTGATCGCGGCGGGCATCCCGGTGCTGCTGGCCGGCAGCGCCGTCATGGTCGCGGTCTCGCTGCTCGCGGTACCCAGCCGGTGGCTGCCCATCGGAACTAGCACCTCCGAAGTGGTGCTGATCATCGGGATGGCGGTCGGCGTCGACTACTCCCTCTTCTACTTGCGGCGGGAACGAGAAGAGCGCGCTGCGGGCGCGTCCTTCGCGGAGGCCCTGGCCACAGCGGCGCACACCTCAGGCCGGGCCATCCTGGTCTCCGGGCTGACCGTGATGGTCTCGCTGGCCGGCCTGCTGCTGACCGGGATCGACCTGTTCACCGGGATCGCGGTCGGCACCATCATGGTCGTCGGCGTGGCGGTCATCGGTTCGCTCACGTTCCTGCCTGCCCTGCTGTCCCTGCTGGGGCCGTGGGCTGACCGCGGCCGGATCCCGTTCCTGGGGCGGCACCGGACCCAGGCCCGGCCGTCCCGGCTGTGGGCCGCGCTGGTGCGCCGGGTAGTGCGCCGGCCGCTGCTATGGGGCGGGACCGCCGCGCTGGCCCTGCTCGCGTTGGCCGCGCCCGCGCTCGGCATGCGCACCGGCACCCCCGCCATCGACCTGCCGTCCAAGCTGCCCGTGGTGCAGACGCTCGGCCAGATTCAGCGTGCCTTTCCCGGCCGGCCCGCCCCCGCGCAGGTCGTGGTGATGGGCAGCGACGCCTCCGGCCCACGCATGCGCGCCGCGGTGACGGAGCTACAGGCCAGGGCCTCGGCCCACGGGGTCATCCACCGGCCGGTCACGGCCGAGGTCGTGGGCGATGGCCGCGGGATGGTGATCTCCGTCCCGCTCGCCGGGAACGGCACCGACTCGGCGTCCCAGCGGGCCCTGCTCGACCTGCGCAACCAGATCCTGCCCGCCACGGTCGGGACCGTTCCCGGAACCAGCTACGCCGTCACCGGGAACACGGCCAGCGCCCACGACTTCGACGCGGCGCTGCGCTCCCGCACGCCGATCGTGTTCGCCGTGGTCGCGGGCCTGGCGCTGCTCCTGCTCATGGTGGCATTCCGGTCGCTGGCCATCCCGCTGATCTCCATCGGGCTGAACCTCCTGTCCGTCGGCGCGGCATACGGCCTGATCACGCTGATCTTCCAGGACGGGCACCTGCAGGGACCGCTGGGCTTCACCTCGTTCGGCGGGATCATCCCGTGGGTGCCGCTGTTCATGTTCGTGTTCCTGTTCGGGCTGAGCATGGACTACCACGTGTTCATCCTGAGCCGGATCCGCGAGCTGCGGACCCGGGGCAGAACTCACGAGGAGGCGGTGGTCGGCGGGGTGGCCGCGTGTTCCGGCGTGGTGACCAGCGCCGCGGTCATCATGGTCGCGGTCTTCTCGATCTTCGCCACGCTGTCCCTCATCGAGCTGAAGATGATCGGCGTCGGGCTCGCGTCCGCGGTGCTGATCGACGCGACAATCGTGCGCGGCATCCTGGTGCCCGCCGCGCTGGCCCTGCTGGGTGAGCGCAGCTGGTACTTCCCGCGCTGGCTGGAATGGCTGCCGGGCTGGCGGCTCGAGCCCGGCAGCCCGGAGCCGCTGGCCAGCGCGCCTGCGGCCCCGCCCGCGCATCGCGTCAGGCCACCTGCCCGGAGAGAGCCAGAGGTACTCTTAGCGGGTGAGCGAACCGGGTCCCGGGAGGGCACGGCCTGACGGCCTCCCGTCACCCCCGGCCCCGGCCTTAGCGTCACCCGCGGCCGCATCCGCGGCGTCTTCTGTGGCGGCGCCCATACCGCCCCCAGAGCTTCCCGCCGCCGAGCCAGGGCCCGCTGCCGAGCCAGGGCCCGCTGCCGAGCCAGGGCCCGCTGCCGAGCCAGGGCCCGCTGCCGAGCCAGGGCCTGCCGGCCAGCCAGAGCCACAGCCAGAGGCCCTCGCGGAGCCACAGCCAGAGGCCGGTGCGAAGCCAGGGCCCGGCGCAGAGGCGGCGGGGTTTGAGGCTCCGGCCTTCCTGGCCTGGGCGCTGGAAGCGGCGCCGCCCGCCACCCTCGGGGTTGACGCCGGCCCGCTGCCGGACGGGTCTGAGACGACTCCCGCTCCCGCCCCGGCGCCTGCTCCCGCGTCCGCGGGTGGCTGGGGACGCCGAACCGGGCTGCTGATGATCATGGTGGCCGTGGCCGCGGTCTGCTGCCTGGCAGTCGCTGTGCTGGCGGGCCGCGCGGCGGTCGCCGGGCAGACCCGGCCGCCGACCCCGGCGGAACGGGCCGCGGCCGCGGCGGTCGCGGTAGCCCGCCGCTGGCGATCCTGGCCCGCGGGCCGGATCTTCCCGGCGGCCCTCGGGTACACGACCACCCTGCGCGGCCAGGAGATGGCGCACCGGCTGGGCATCTCCCCGGATTACCGCTGCGCGGCGGCGCTGGACACCGCGCTGGCCCGCCCGGCCCTGCTGGAGCGCTGCCGGGCCGGGATCCGGGCCAGCTACGTTGACGAGCTGGACGGCGTCGTCTACACCACGGGCGTGCTGGCCTTCCCTGACCGGGCGCGGGCGGCCGCCTTCGCCCGCCGCCTTCCGTCGGGCCGGCCCCCGGTCGCCGCGCTCCGGGCCCTGGCGCTGCCCGGGACGGCCAGCGCCCAGTTCACCGCCGCGGCCCGGCAGACGGCGACCGCCCGGCAGGAGGGTCCCTATGTCCTGCTCACCGTGGCCGGGTACGCGGACGGCCGCCCGGCCGCCGCGACCGGCGAGTTCGACGCCGCGGCGTTCAGCGCCGCGGTTCAGCTGGCCCGCGAGATCCTTGCCCCGCTGAACCGGCCCGCCGTGGTCAACTGCGCTCGCCGGCAGTGGTCGTGCTGACCGGGCCGGTCCGGGGGCAGGCCACGCTGGCCGCCGTGGCCCTGGCGTCGCTGCCGTGGCTGGGCGGGCACCAGGGTGGCGCCAGGCCGCCCACCGGGCCGGCCCGCGCGGCACAGCCCGGGCCCGGCCAGGGGGCCGGGGCCCAGGTCCGCGCGGCCGAGCAGGCCCAGCTCAAAGCCATCGACGCCCCGGCTGCCTGGCGGCTGAGCCGGGGCCTCGGCGTGACCGTCGGCCTCCTCGACACCGGCGTGGACGCCGGCGCGGCCGACCTGTCCGGGTCGATCCGCACCGGGCCGGACTACACGCTGGGCGCCGACCCGCCCGGTTACCAGCCGCCGCACCTGCACGGGACCTTCATCGCCTCGCTCATCGCCGGGCACGGCAGCGGGCCGGGCCGGGCCGACGGGGTCATCGGCGTCGCGCCGGCTGCCCGGGTACTCTCCGTCCGGGTCATCCTCGACGACCAGGAACCCGGGCTGGGCCCGTACAACACCAACCCCCGGTTCGCCGATGCGATCGGCCAGGGCATCCGGTACGCGGCCAGCCACGGGGCCGGGGTCATCAATATGTCCCTGGGTTCCGCGGAGCCCAGCCGGGCCATACAGGCGGCCCTGGCCTACGCCGTGTCCCGGGGTGTCGTGGTGGTGGCGTCGGCCGGCAACAGCGGGGCTCCGGGCCCGGCGTACACGCCGTACTCCTACCCGGCGTCGTTTACCGGCGTGATGTCGGTGGCGGCGGTGAACGACGAGGGGGTGCGGGCCCCGTTCTCCGACCGCAACTCGTCCGTGGTGCTCTCGGCGCCCGGCGTCAACGTGATCGGGTCCGGGCCGGGAGGCACCTACCTGCAGGCCAGCGGGACCAGCCCGGCAGCGGCCTTCGTGTCCGGGGTCGCGGCTCTGATCCGGTCGGCGTACCCGCGGCTCTCCCCCGCCCAGGTGGAGCAGGCGATGATCAGCTCGGCGGCCCGCCGCCCGGCGGCCGGGTACAGCCCTGCCACCGGATTCGGTGAGGTCGACGCAGCCGCGGCGCTGAGGGCCGCGGGCCGGCTCGCCCGGGCCCAGCCCGCCGCCGGGCTGGCCGCGGGGTGGCACTTCGGCGCCACACCCGGGCCGATCCAGGTCACCCACCGGGACGAGGCGCGGATCGCCACGCTCGGCGGCATCGGCGCGGCCGGAGCGGCCGGGTTCCTGGCCGCCCTGGCCGTGTTCGGCGTGCTCACCGTCCGCCGGCTGCGTAGCCGGCGGACGGCTGGCTGAGCAGGCGCCAGCTGAGCAGGCGCCAGCTGAGCAGGCGCCAGCTGAGCAGGGGCGGCCGGCTAAGGGAGAGTCAGGATCTCGTATCCATTCCCAGTGACCAGCAGCGTGTGCTCGAACTGCGCGGTGCGCCTGTGGTCCTTGGTGACGGCGGTCCAGCCGTCATCCCAGACGTCATAGGCGATCGTGCCGAGGGTCAGCATGGGCTCGATCGTGAACGTCATGCCCTCCTCCATGACCAAGTTGACCGCGGGGTCATCGAAGTGCGGCACGATCAGGCCGGAGTGGAAGGTGGTGCCGATGCCGTGGCCGGTGAAGTCGCGGACCACGCCATAGCCGAACCGCCGGGCGTAGGACTCAATCACCCGGCCGATGGCGTTGAGCGGGCGCCCCGGGGCGACGGCCCGGATGCCCCGCATCATGGCCTCGTGGGTGCGCTCCACCAGCAGCCGCGACTCCTCGTCCACCTCGCCGGCCAGGAAGGTCGCGTTGGTGTCGCCGTGCACGCCGTTGATATAGGCGGTGATGTCCACGTTCACGATGTCGCCGTCCGCGATCACCGTGTCGTCCGGGATGCCGTGGCAGATGATCTCGTTGAGCGAGGTGCACAGCGACTTGGGGTAGCCGCGGTAGCCCAGGGTGCTGGGGTAGGCGCCGTGCTCCACAAGAAACTCATGCCCGGCCCGGTCCAGCTCGTCCGTGCTCACCCCGGGCAGGACGTGCCTGCCCACCTCCTCGAGCGCCTGGGCGGCCAGCCGCCCGGCCACGCGCATCCGCTCGATCGTCCCCGCGTCCTTAACGTCCGGCTCGCCGGTCCGCGGGTACTTGCGGCCGACGTACTCGGGCCGCGGGATGCCGGCCGGCACCTGCCGTTGCGGGGAAATCCGGCCGGGATGGAGCAAGGTTGCCATGGTCTGGGAGTCTAGTGTGCATGGACGAAGAGCAGAGCTGGTGGTACTGCCTGACGCACCGCACCGTGGAGCACGGTGCCGGCTGCCCGAATAAGGAGAGGCTGGGCCCGTTCGCCACCCAGCAGGAAGCGGCCCACGCGCTGGACACGGTCCGGCGGCGCAACGAGGAGTGGGACAAGTCCGACGAGGATTGACCATCGGCGGGCAGCGGTGATCAGCTCCCCGGCAGGTATCGTGGGGTCTGCGACGATGCCGGAAGGGGCGCATGGTGGCAGATGACGGCGCGGGTAGCGATCTTCCCACGGCTGCCCGGGCCCGGATGGCGGAGATCCGCACCAGCGGGACCTGGGGATCGGCGCTCAGCACCGATGAGTTCGCCGCTATCCGCTCCGCGGGCTTCGAGCCCGCCGGCCAGGTCCTGGGGGCGGCCGTCTACAACATTGGCTTCTCGGGCGGCTACAACTGCCCAGGGGCGTGGTCCGGGTTCGGCTCGTACGCGCAGGCCTACCGCAGCGTGACCCAAGTGTCCGGGCGGGGCGGCTACGGCTCGTTCGGACCGCTCACCCAGGCCATGTACGACGCGCGGCACCTGGCCATCAACCGGATGATCACCGAGTGTGCCGAGCTGGGCGGGCACGGCATCGTCGGGGTTTCCCTGACCATCGGGTCCTTCCCGGCCGGCGGCCTGGAGTTCAAGGCGATCGGCACCGCGGTCCGCGCGCCGGGATCACCGCCGCTCCCCAGGCCGTTCAGCTCGGACCTGTCCGGGCAGGACTTCGCCAAGCTAATCTCGTCGGGCTGGGTGCCGGCCGGGCTGGCCCTGGGCATATCCGTGGGGGCGAGGCACGACGACTGGCTGACCGTGGGCCAGACCCGCTGGGGTGCGGGTAACGCCGAGGTGGTCGGGTACACCGAGCTGGTGAACGACACCCGGCACGACGCCCGCCAGCAGCTGGAGAAGGACGTGCGCCGGCTCGGAGGGGAAGGCGTCGTGGTCCGGCAGATGGACATGCGGGTGCACGAGCGCGAGTGCCCGATCCAGGAGCACGGTAAAGATCACATCGTGGAGGCGACGATCGTGGGCACGGCCATGGTCCGCTTCGCCTCGGTGGCCAAGCCGCCACCACCGCTGGTGATCCTCTCGCTCGACCCGCAGCGCCGCCAGGCGGCCCGGGTACGGCTGGGACCCTGACGGGCATTATTCAGCTGGACTTCGCAGTACGAGCAGGGTGAGAGGAAGCGATGACCGACCAGCAGGGCACCGGGCTGACCGATAAGCAGAGCTCTGAGCTGAGGGGCGAGGGAGTCCCGCAGGACGCCCTGCGCCGCCTGGCCGAGCTCCGCCCGGGACGCCCCGGGGGCATTTTCACCTCTGACCTGTCCGTGAACGAGTTCCTGCTCGTCCGGGAGGCGGGATTCCGCCCGCTCGGCCTGGTCCTGGGCAGCTCGATCTACCACGTCGGGCTGCAGGTCGGCCGCTGGGGGAAGAACCAGGAACTGGACGTGCTCTCCCAGGCCATGTACCACGCCCGGGAGCTGGCCATGACCCGGATGGAGGCCGAGGCGGACGCGCTCGGCGCGGACGGCATCGTCGGGGTCCGGCTGGACGTGGAGATGAAGGAGTTCGGCAACGACATCGCCGAGTTCATCGCGGTGGGCACCGCGGTCAAGGCCGAACCGGGTGCGGGCGGCGGCGGCGTCACGGACTGGCGCAACAACAAGCGGCAGCCGTTCACCTCGGACCTGTCCGGCCAGGACTTCTGGACGCTGATCCGGGCCGGGTACGCGCCGCTCGGCATGGTGATGGGCTCGTGCGTCTACCACATCGCCCATCAGAAGATCGGCGGGAAGATCGGCAACATCGGCCGGAACGTGGAGCTGGAGCAGTTCACCCAGGCCCTGTACGACGCGCGTGAGCTGGCGATGAGCCGGATGCAGTCGGAAGCGGAAGAGTTCCACGCCGAGGGCATCGTCGGGGTGCAGCTCCGCCAGCACAGCCACACCTGGGGATCGCACACCACGGAGTTCTTCGCCATCGGCACCGCTGTCCGCCCGCTGCGCGAGGACCACGTCATCGAGCGGCCCACCATGGTCCTCAGCCTCGACAGCTGACCCGCCGGCCCCGGTCAGGGGCGGAAGGCGGCGGAGGCGGCCGCGCGGCCGATGGCGGCCTGGTCCAGGAAGTCGTAGGTGCCCTTTTCGAGCAGTTCGGCCGAGGCGGTTACCACCGCGCCGAGGGCGGCGTTGGCGAACGCCGCCCCCACCGAGATCCGGTGCACGCCCGCGGCGGCCAGCGCGGGCACGGACGGGGCGCCCGCGAAGGCGAGCACGTTGACCGGCCGGTCCACCGAGCTGACCACGGCCCGGATGTCGGCCAGGCTGGTCAGCCCCGGCGCGTACAGCACGTCCGCGCCCGCCTCCTGGTACGCCTGCAGGCGGCGGATGGTGTCAGCCAGGTCCGGCCGGCCGTGCAGGTAGTTCTCGGCGCGGGCGGTGAGCACCAGCGGCCCGGGTGCCGCCTTGGCCGCCGTCACGGCCGCGGCCACTCGCTCACGGGCCAGGCCCAGGTCATAGATCGGCGCGCCGGGCCGCCGGGTGAAGTCCTCGACCGAGCAGCCGGCCAGCCCCGCTGCGGCAGCGAGCCCGATGGTCTCGGCCACCCCGGCCGGCTCGTCGGCGAACGCGTTCTCCAGGTCGGCCGAGACCGGAAGCGTGGTCGCCGCGGCGATCGCGGCGGCGTGCCTGAGCGCTTCGTCCCGGGTGACCGCCCCGTCCAGGCGCCCCAGCGTGGCGGCGAAGCCGCCGCTCGTCGTGGCCAGCGCGGCGAACCCCAGCGAGGCCAGCAGCCGGGCGGAGCCGACATCCCACGGATTCGGCAGCAGCAGCGGGCCGGGGCCCTCGTGGAGCACACGGAAGACCCGCGCCCGCTCGGCCTGGATCTGGGCTGGGTCGTCCGCCGGCATCGTCATGTGGCCACTCTAGGGGCCGTCACGCGGAGGGCCGGGTGATTTAGGCGGCGCTGCCCGGGTGCTGGCGGGCCTGGGGCGCCGCGGTCAGCAGCGCGGCCAGGGCCGCCGCCTGGTCCCGGATCTCCGGGACTGCGGTCGTCTCATAGCGGACCCCGCGCAGCGTCGGCCCGAGCGTGAACAGGGTGGTGCTGGGCGTGCCAGCGGCGTCGAGCAGGGCGCCCTCCGGGCTGGCGTCCAGACCGAGCCGCAGCGGATCCGGGCGGGCCAGTCCCTGGCCGAGCAGGTCACGAAGCAGCGGGTCGGAGGTCCGGGCCAGGTCCGTGCCGGGCCCGGTCGCGTTGATGAGCCAGCCCGCGGCCAGGTCGGTGACGGACGAGCCCTGCTCTACCTCGATGCGCAGCCGTTCCTTCCCGAGAGCTCCCGGGACCTCGGTGATCCCGGTGACCCGGCCGCGTAGCACGGACAGCCGCCCGGTACAGCGCAGCTCGGTGATCCGCCGGGCGGTCGCGGGCGGCATCCGGTGCCGGTGCACCTCCCAGTAGCGGGCCACGTGCCGCACGAACAGCCGTTTGTCCCGGTCTGGCAGCCGTCGCCAGAGACTGGGCACGTGCGGCCGCACCGCGTCGACCACGTCCTGCCAGTGATTGGGCCGGCTGGCCATGGCCGACCGGACCTGCCAGATGAGTTCCGGCAGCCGGACCGGGTCACCCGTGTCCGACAGGGCAGGCAGCCAGATGGCGTCGGCCGGCCCGCCGCGGCCGCGGTGCACCTGGGGCAGCATCCCGTGCCGCGACACCGCCCGGACCGTAGTCCGCGGGTCGGCGGTCACCGCCGTGGCCACGTCCAGCATGGTCAGCCCGGTGCCCAGGATGACGACCGGACGGCCGTCGTGGATCGCGTCCAGCGCGCCCGGTGCCCACGGGTTCGTGATGCACCAGGGACTATCCGGGAAGGGGACCGGGGGCGACGGTGGCCGGTTGCCGGTGGCCAGGATCGCGAGATCGGCCTCGAAGCTGCCGTCGGTCAGCAGCAGGCGCACCGGGCGGCCCCCGGTGCCCGGCCGGATGCCCAGGACTTCCGAGGCGATCGGGCTGAGCCCGGACAGCGGCGCAGCCCGGCGCTCCGCGTCCGCCAGCGTGTCCTGGAGATAACGGCCGAACGCCTGCCGGGGCAGGAACTCCAGGCCGCCGAGCCCGGCCGCGGAGGCCCAGCGGAGCAGGTGGTCCGGATCCCCGGCCACCCCGCTCATCCGGTCCGTGAGCGCGTTCAGGAAGTGCGCCGGGTTGGTCGTCGAGTAGGCCTCACCCAGCCCATGCCGGCCCAGCCGGTCGATCAGCGCGATCCGCATCGGGTACTGCCGCGCCGCGGACGCATGCAGCAGGTGGATGGCCGCGAGCGTGCCGCTGGCGCCGCCGCCGATGATCGCGATCACCGGCCCGCGCCCCGGCACCAGGCCGGGGCCGGGCATGCTGTGCGTCCTAGTGGTCATCGCGGGTCCCGTGCTCCGGGCGGGTGAACCGGCCCTGGTGGTGCAGGAGCGGCGGCTCGCCCGAGCCGATGATGGCGTGCTCGACCCGGCCCACCACGAGCTCATGGTCGCCCACGGTCAGCTGCGCGTGGGTGGCGCAGATCAGGTGCGTGGTCGCGCCGGCGAGCAGCGGGAGCTCCCCGGGACCCGGGCGCCACCGGGTCTGCGGCCCGAACCTGTCCGCCCCCTTGCGGGCGAATCTCGCCGCCACCGCCTCCTGGCCATGATCCATCAGGTTGACCGCGAAGTGCCGCGCCGCGCGGACCGCGGGCCAGTTGGAAGACCCGTGCCCGATGTAGAAGGACACCAGCGGCGGGTCCAGGCTGGCCGAGCTGAACGACGTCACGGTCAGGCCGGCCGGCCCGCGTAGGGTCACGATGGCCACGCCTGCGGGGTGGCGGGCGAGGGCCTGGCGGAAAACCTGCGCGTCGACGATGGGCAGCGAGCGGGCGCCAGAAGAGGCGGGCAGGGCTGAGGCGGGCACGCGGAAGGCGGGCCGGGCTGAGGCGGGCACGCAGGAGGCGGGCACGGCCGAGGCGGACGGCGCGCGGAGGGCGGCGGGTGGGGGAGCAGTCACAGGTCCTGCCTTCGGCTAGCGGCCGCTGCCGTGACGGCCCGGCAGCTGGGGGGTCGGGTGGTCCCGCGGGCCCGGGTGCGGCCCGCGGGACCATGGTCAGGCGACGGGTTCCGGCACGCCGCGGGGGCGGGTCGCGGTGAACTGGCTGGCCGGCCGGGAGAGCCCGTAGTGATCCCGCAGGGTCTGGCCGGTGTACTCGGTGCGGAACAAGCCGCGGCGCCGGAAGATCGGGATCACGTGGTCGGCGAACGCCCGGAGGCCCGAGGGCAGCGCGGCGGGCATCACGTTGAAGCCGTCGGCGGCGCCCCGGTCGAACCAATCCTGGATGGTGTCCGCGACCTGCTCAGGCGTGCCGGTGAAGGTGCGGTGCCCGCGCCCGCCGCCGAGCCGGCCGATCAGCTCGCGGACGGTGAGATTCTCCCGCCGGGCCAGGTCGGTGATCAGCTCTGCGCGGCTCTGTGCCCCCTCGACGAGCGGGCGGCCGAACACCTCGGCGGGCAGCGGCCGGTCCAGTTCCAGGATGCCCGGCGGCACCTCCAGCACCTTGGCCAGCTGGTCCAGGCCATATGCGGGCGTGATCAGCTCTTCCAGTTCGTCGCTGAGGGCTTGTGCCTCGGCCTCGGTCGAGCCGATCACCGGCACGATGCCCGGCAGGATCTTGACCTGACCGGGATCACGGCCGAGCCTGCGGGCCCGGCGCTTCATGTCCGCGTAGAACTCCTGGCCGTCCGCCAGGGTCTGCTGCGCGGTGAAGATCGCCTCGGCGTAGCGGGCCGCGAACTCCCGGCCGTCCCCTGATGACCCCGCCTGCACCAGCAGTGGACGGCCCTGGGGCGAGCGGGGCACGTTCAGCGGGCCACGGACCCGGAAATAGTCGCCCTCGTAGTCCACCGGGTGAATCCGGGCCGGGTCGGCGTAGAGGCCGGCCGCCTTGTCACCCAGCTCGGCGCCGTCCTCCCAGCTGTCCCACAGCCGGATCGACACATCCACGAACTCGGCGGCCCGGGCGTACCGTTCCCGGTGGCCGGGCCGGTCATCCAGGCCGAAGTTCTGCGCGGACGCGATGTCGGCGGTGGTCACGATGTTCCAGCCGGCCCGGCCACCGCTGACGTGGTCGAGTGAGGCGAACCGCCGGGCCAGGTTGTACGGCGCGTTGTAAGTGGTCGACGCGGTCGCGATGAGCCCGATGTGGCTGGTCGCCCCGGCCAGCGCGGTGAGCAGGATGGTTGGCTCCAGCGCGCTGGCCGGCCGGTACTGCGGGTTGGCGCGGACCGCGGGCCCGTCGGCCAGGAACAGCGAGTCGAAGGTGGCCCGCTCGGCGATCTGGGCCAGGTCACGCCAGTGACCCAGATCCGTGTTGGCGAACGGGTTGCTCTCCGGCAGCCGCCACGCCGCCTCATGGTGCCCGGAACTCATCAGGAACGCGTTGAAATGCAGCTGCCGCTGCGGGCTGCTCATGCGCGGCCTCCTTCGGGGGTGGCCCGGTGCCGGCGGTGCCGCTCAGGTGGCCAGGATCGTGGCCGGGGACCGGCCGGGGATGGTTGTCGTTGCGGAATCTGGGGTTGGCCTGTCAGCCGCGGCCAGCGCGGCGCACCGGCCGAGCGCGGCGGCCACCCGGTCCGCCCACCCGTCCAGCACCGGGCCGGGCTCAGCCAGGTCAGGCTCGAGGAAGGCCAGCCCGGGTGCCGGGGTAGAGGCGCCCAGCTCCAGCAGCAGCGGCCGCAGATGCAGGTCAACCGCCAGGGCGTGGTTCGGTACCCGCATGACCAGCAGTGGCAGGGCGACCACCGAGGACAGGGCCTGATAGTCCAGCCGGTCGAGGAAGACCTTCAGCAGCCCGGTGTAGGTGCCCTTGTAGGTGGGGCTGGCCACGAGCAGCAGGTCCGCCTGCTTGACCTGCTCCAGCGCGTCCTCGACCGCGGACGACGGCTCATCCAGCAGCAGCCGCCGGGCCAGCCCGGACAGGTCGATGACCCGGTGCTCGCCGGTCAGCGCGGCGGCGCGGCTGACCGCCTCCGCGGCCAGCCGCGCGATCTGCAGGGTCCTGGATTGCGGCCGGGGGTTGGCGACCAGTACGACGAAGCTCAACACGTCCTCCTCGGATAGGTGATCACGGTCATGGCTCAGGGCGTTCCTTCCGGGTCCGCGGGCCCTGCTAGGCGCTGGCCCGCAGGCGGGTCCGCCCGGAGTTGCCGGCGGCCGCCTCCCGCCGGCGGATCTCGGGCAGGACACCCTCGCCGAACCAGTAGGCCTCCTCCAGGTGCGGGTAGCCGGACAGGATGAACTCGCTGATTCCGAGGGAGGCGTACTCCTCGATGAGGTCGGCCACCTTTTCATGGCTGCCGACCAGCGCGGTGCCGGCCCCGCCGCGCACCAGGCCGACACCGGCCCACAGGTTCGGGTAGATCTCCAGGTCCTGGGCGGAGCCGCCATGCCGGTAGGTGGCGTGCAGGGCCCGCATCCGGTCCTGGCCGACCGACTCGCTGGCCCCGAGGACCTGCTGGGCCTTGGCGATCTCGGCGGGATCGATGTAGTCGAGCAGCCGGCTGGCCTCGGCCCAGGCGTCCGCTTCGGTGTCCCGGGTGATCACGTGCAAGCGGATCCCGAAGCGCAGCGTGCGGCCCTCGGCAGCCGCCAGCTCCCGGATCCAGCTGAGCTTCTCCGCCACCTGCGCCGGGGGCTCGCCCCAGGTCAGGTAGACGTCCGCGGAGGAGGCCGCCACGTAACCCGCCGCGGGGGAGGAGCCGCCGAAGTACACCTCCGGCACCGGGTCGGGCGGGCGCAGCACGGTGGCCCCTTCCACCTGGTAGTGCTCGCCGTGGAAGTCGAACGGCTCGCCGGTCCACGCGCCCCGGACGATGGCCAGGAACTCCGCGGTCCGGGCGTACCGCTCGTCGTGGGACAGGTAGTCACCGAACCGCCGCTGCTCGTCCGCCTGTCCCCCGGTCACCACATTGAGCAGCAGCCGGCCGCCGGACAGCCGCTGGTAGGTGGCGGCCATCTGAGCGGCCAGGGTGGGGGACGTCAGCCCGGGCCGGAAGGCGACCAGGAACTTCAGGCGGCTGGTCTCCCGGGTCAGTGCGGCGGTGACCAGCCACGCATCCTCGCACCAGGTGCCGGTCGGCGTCAGCACCGCCTCGAAGCCCAGTTGCTCGGCCGAGCGGGCCACCTGGGCCAGGTACTCGATGTCCGGCGGCCGCTCCTGCGCAGCCGCGCCCCGGATGTGCGGGGCGTCCGGCCGCCCCGCCGGGCCGCCCGCGGCCCCGGCCGGGGGCAGGCTGTGCCCCCGGCCCATGATCGCCCGGCCGTCGCCGGTGGTGGGAAGGAACCAGTGGAACGTCAGGGTCATGAGGCCCCCCCGACGGTGTCGTTGAAGCTGGAGTCGGAGAAGTTCTTGAAGTCTACGTGGGCGGGGATCAGCCCGGCGCTGCTGAACGCGTTGGATACCGACTGCTCGGCGCTGACCACCGCCGGAGTGATCTGGACCGGAGTCCGCACGTCGTCCTTGGCCGCCTTGAGCATGACGCTGTCCGGCAGCCCGGTGGCCTTGGCCCATACCGCGGCCCAGGAGGACACGTGCGAGCGGCCCCACACGTAGGCCTGGTTGAGCAGCTTCAGGTAGTCGCGGATCGCGGCGGCCTTGGCCGGGTCAGCCAGTGCGGTGCGGGACGCGACCGCGAACGAGTACGGCGCGCCGTATCCGGTCCCATTGACCAGGATCCTGGCGTGGTCCTGGCCCACGACCTGCTCGATGTACGGCGACCAGATGTCCCAGGCGTCCACGTGCCCGGACGTCAGCGCAGCCAGGCCGTCCGCGGGCTGCAGGTAGTCCAGCGACACGTCGTGCACCGACAGGCCGGCCTTGTTCAGCACGGTGAGCAGGTGATAATCGGCCGAACTGCCCTGCGCGACGGCGATCTTCTTCCCCTTGAGCTGTGCGACCGAGTGGATCGGTGAGTTGTCCGGCACGACGATCGCGGATGCGTTCGGGCCGGCGGTCACCGCGCCGACGATGGCGACCTTCTCCCCGCCCGCGGCCGCGAACACCGGCGGGGCGTCGCCGACGCTGCCGATGTCGACCGCGCTGGAGCCCATGGCCTGGAGCATCGGCGGCCCGGAGGTGAAGTCGGACCACTCGATCTTGAACGGCAGCTTGCTGAGCAGCCCCGCCGCGGTGAGCAGCGCCTGGGAGCCAGAGCCCGCCTGATCGCCGACGTGCAGGACGACGCTGGACACGTTGGCGGTCTTGGCGCTCGCGGTGGAGGATGGCCCCGAGCCGGCGCTGGTCCCGGACGAGGAGCAGCCCGCTGCGATGAGGGCGAGCAGGGCCACGGCCGCGGCGGCCGGGATTGCCCGGTGCCGCCGCGCCGCGGGGAAAAGCCTGGCCGGTGAAGTGCTGGCCGGCGAGGTGCTGGCCGGCGAGGTGCTGGCCGGCGAGGTGCTGGCCGGCATGGGGGAGGGCTGCGTGCGCGTGATGCCGCGGAATTTATTGATCATGATCATCCTTCCGTGACGACGCCGAGCTCGATGAGCAGGCGGGTTCTTAGGGCAGCCAGTTCCGGGTGGTCCCGCTCTCGCGGCCGGGGTACCTCGATGCGCTCGCTGGAGGCGATCTGGCCGCCTGCCAGCACGAGCACCCGGTCCGACAGCGAGAGCGCCTCGTCTACGTCGTGCGTGACCAGCAGCACCGCCGGCTGGTGGTGCGCCCACAGCCGGAGCACCAGGCGGTGCATGGTGATCGTGGTCAGCGCGTCCAGCGCGCTGAACGGCTCATCCAGCAGGAGCAGGCTGGGCTCGCGGACCAGCGCCCGGGCCAGGGCTGCCCGCTGGGCCTCGCCGCCGGACAGGGTCAGCGGCCAGGCGTCGGCCCGGGCGCCGAGGCCGACTTCCTCCAGCGCGTCCAGGGCCACGGACTTGGAGTCGCCGGTCCGCAGCCCGAGGCCCACATTGGCCCGGACCCGGCGCCAGGGCAGCAGCCTCGGCTCCTGGAAGGCCACCGCCGCGGTTCCGGTCACGCCCAGGTCGCCGGTGACCTCGCGGTCCAGGCCGGCCAGCGCGCGCAGCAGCGTGGACTTCCCGCTGCCGCTGCGGCCGATTAGCGCCACGAACTCGCCCGGGGCGATGTCGAGGTCCAGCTCGTTCAGCACCCGCCGTCCCGCGAACTCCCGGGTCAGTCCCCGGGCCCAGGCTGTGGGGCGGGTCGCGGTGTCAGCGGCGCCAGCCGGTGAACCGCTCAGTGATCCAGCAGTCCCTGGCGCCATGCCAGCGCCCTCCTTTCCATCAGCCGGACCAGAGCGTCGGTGAGCAGCCCCAGCACGCAGTACACGAGCAGCGCCACGAAGATCACGCTGTTGTTCAGGAAGGCCTGACCCTGGTTGATGATGTAGCCGAGCCCGGCGTTGGCGTTGATCTGCTCCGCGACCACCAGGGCCAGCCAGGCGATGCCGAGGCTCTGCCGCAGGCCGACCAGGATCTGGGGCAGCGCGCCGGGCAGGATGATGTGCCAGATCGTCTCGCCCCGGCGCAGCCCTAGCGACTGGCCCGCCTCAGCCAGCTTGGCGTCCACGTTGCGGATGCCGGAGAACGTGTTCAGGTAGAGCGGGATCGAGGCGCCCAGCGCGATCAGCAGGATCTTGGGCAGTTGGCCGATGCCGAACCAGACGATGAACACCGGGATCAGCCCGAACAGCGGCAGCGTCCGGAGCATCTGCATCAGCGGATCCACCGAGTTCTCGCCGAGCCGGCTCAGCCCGGCGACCACGCCGAGCACCAGGCCCACCGCCCCGCCGACCGCGAAGCCGATCGCCACCCGCTCCAGCGACACCAGCATGGCGCCCTGCAGCGTTCCGTACGCGGCGTTGCTGGTGGTGATCAGGGTGACCGCGGTGTGGAACACGGTGCTTGGCGGGGGGAGCTTCTGCTGGGAGATCAGTCCCGACATGCTCACCAGCTGCCAGCCCACGAGGACCACCAGCGGGCTGATGATGCGGAACCAGATCCGGTTGCGCCGCCGCGCGGCGGGCTTCCCGCGCGGGCCCGGCGCGGCGCCCTGCACGCCGTCCGGGGCTGATCCCCCCAGGTCGGCGGGGACCACGCTCAGGTGTGGCGCGGCGGCGCGGCCGTCCTGGACGCCGGGGACGGGTGCGGTACTCATCCCTGTCCCGGAGGCGTCCGTGGCCCCCGGCCCGCTGGCCGGGGCGGCTCCCGGCCCGCTGGCGGGGGTGGTGTCTCGCGCCAGGCCGGTGGGGAGCAGTCCGGTGGGCGGGTTTCCAGGCATTGACAGACCTCGCTCGTGACGGGGAGTGCCGGCGGCCGCGCGCCGGTGCGGATGGACCCGCGGGCGGCCGACTGATCCGGACGGGTTATGCCTGCTCGGCGGGGAGCAGGGCGGCGGGCCGGGGACAGCGTCCCGGCGTGCCTGCGCAGATCGACAGAGCGGCGCGGGACCAGTAGGAGGAAGCAGCCATGCCCCCATGGTGGAAGCCTTATCCCTATAATGTCAATAGGGAAAATCGAGATGAAGGAAAAGCCCGCTGGGGACGGCGTTCCTGGAGTGGCCGGGCCGGGTTACCGGGGCGGCTCCCGGCTCCAGGCTCCGGCTCCGGCAGGGTTACCAGGGCGGCTCCGGCTCCTGGGCCGGATTACCGGGCGGGCGCCGTCTGGGCGGGGACGCTGGCGGTTACAACCCCGGCTGGCCGGGGGCGGGGCCGCTCACGGTGTCGAGTACCCGGCTGAGCCATTGCCGGAGCCCGCGCC
>Ga0187851_10000581_pt1 | contig 37142 bp, 28 predicted proteins | sample June2016WEW_6_10_FD_132997 | JGI IMG/M metagenome (GOLD analysis project Ga0187851, IMG submission 132997) | Peatland microbial communities from SPRUCE experiment site at the Marcell Experimental Forest, Minnesota, USA - June2016WEW_6_10 | ecosystem: Environmental > Terrestrial > Soil >...
AGAAGCCAACGAGTTGGCTCCCGGAGTGGAAGTGGGCAGCGAGATTCGCATCTACCGCGACACCAGCCCGCTGGGCCGCATCGCCGCGCAGCTGGCCAAGCAGATTATCTTCCAGAAGGTGCGCGAGGCCGAGCGCGATACGGTCTTCCAGGAGTATGCGCATCGCGAGAAGGAAGTGCTGAACGCAACCGTGAAGCGCCTCGAAGGCCAGGACGTGATCTACGACCTGGGTAAGGCCGAGGCGCGCTGCCCCAAGCGCGAGCAGTCGCGACTTGAGCAGTTCAGCGTGGGCGAGCGGGTTCGTGTGGTGCTGTTGAAGGTCGACCGCGCCGCCAAGGGACCGCAGGTGATTGTTTCGCGGGCCGCTCCGGAGCTGGTGCAGAACCTGTTTCAGTCCGAAGTTCCGGAGATCTACGACAACACCGTGGTGATCAGGGCCATTGCGCGCGAGGCTGGAGAGCGCACGAAGATTGCGGTGCAGAGCCGCGACAAAGACGTGGATCCCGTGGGCGCCTGCGTGGGCATGAAGGGCATGCGCGTGCAGTCGATCATCCGCGAGTTGCGCGGGGAAAAGATCGACATCATTGAATTTTCCGATGAAATCACGACATTTGCCGAGAAGGCGCTGCAGCCGGCGAAAGTGAGCCGCGTTTCCATCGTCGACCTGACCGAGAAACAGCTCGAAGTCATCGTCGACGACACGCAATTGTCGCTGGCCATCGGCAAGAAGGGTCAGAATGTGCGGCTGGCAGCGAAGCTGCTGGGCTGGAAGATCGATATCAAGAGCGAGGAAGAAAAGCGCCAGGAAGTCGAACAGCAGATGCAGGCTCTGGCCGGCGCACCAACCACTCCTATCGAGCAGGTGAACGAACTGGGCGAAGGCATCATTCAGAAGCTGGTTGCCGCCGGGGTGACTACGGTGGAAGGATTGGCCGACATGACTCCGGAGCAACTTGAGGAGATTCCGGGCATCGGCGAAAAGACTCTGGAAAAGATCTCCGTGGCCGTGCGCCACTACTTCGGGCACTTTGAAGAAGGCGAAGAGGGCCGGCCGGCGGAAGGGGCAGCGGAAGGAGCGGCCGAGTCCGTCGAAACGCCTGAATCTGCAGCAGCTCTCGAGGGCGAGGCGGGAATGGCCGAAGTGGCCTCCACCACGGCTGAGCCCAAGTTGGAAAATGCCGATGAACTCACGCAAGAAGCAGAAAGCCAGGGCGAGCCTGCTGCTGAATCGGCAGCGAAGAACGCTGCGGAAGCAGGCGCTGAGGACCTTGCGGAACCGGAACAAGTAAAGCAAGAAGAGAGAGGCGAGGACGGCGCGTAACATGCGGAGCGCCGGACTCATGGACTCAAACCATCACGGAAGAATCACGAGCGGCCATTGCCACGAGGTAGCTATGAGCGACTAAGGGATTGGCGGCAGGTTGTAGTGAAAAGAGGCGGATGAGCAAGGTTCGTATCAACGATCTGGCGCGCGAGTTGGAGGTAAAGCCCCGCGCGATTATTGACATCCTTCGGGAGCTAGGCGTCGAGGGAGTGAAGACTCACTCGAGCTCGCTGGAACTGGACGAAGCGGAGAAGGTCCGTGCGCACTTTGCCCATGACGGGAAGGCGGGCGCGCACACGGGCGCTGTGCCCGCGCGTCACGCCGCGCCGGCCATCGTTCCTAAGATCGATCTTTCGCATATCTCCAAACCTGGCGATGTGCTGAAGGCAGTCCTGGCCAAGAAACACGAAGAAGAGGAAGAGGCCCGTCATCCCCATGTGGTTGCCAGGCCCGCGACCCCGCCACCAGCGAAGCCGGACGGCTTTGCCGCTCAGGCCGCACCCTCGGTAGTTGCCCCGCGCCCCGTGGTTCCTCCAGCCCGACCGGAGCCGCGCAAGATCGTTCCTCAGCCGCGCTCTGCCCCGCCGATTATCGCCCCGCCGCCGGCAACGCCCGCCATTGCGTCGCGACCGCCGACGGGCGCCGTAGTCGCCAAGCCGCCGGCCGGAGCTGTAGCAGTCACACGGCCAGTGGTCGTCGTGGCGCCACCCCCGGCGGGAACTGCGGTCAAGCCCCCGGTTCCTGCGGTTCGCGAAGAGTTGCCGCGTGCAGTTGAGAAACCGCCTGCCAGACCGCCGATCGCAACCGCACCCACAACGCCGGTATCGACAGCGTCAGCCCCGGTTCTTGAACCTCCCACAGCAGAAGCGCAGGTTGCTGAATCGCCAGCCCTCGCCAGCAGTGTCACTGCGGCCGTTCACGCGGCCCCTGCGGAGCCCTCGCCGCGCAGTCGCGACCGCGAGCCCGCCGTGCAGCCGCAGCGCCGCATGGTGATGCCCCAGACCGGGCCGCGTCCTGTCTACAAGGCGTCCTTCGTGCCGCCTGCTGCGCCCGCAGCGGGGGCCGCTCCAGGCCTGCAACGCGGCAAACCGATCTTCGATCGCAGGCCCGCAGGCGGTCCAGGCGCGGGACAGCGCGCGCCCGGTGCAGGCGCTCCCAGCCAGTTCGGAACCGGTCCCCGCCCCAAGCATCCAACACGCTCCACTTCCGGAGGCTTTGCGGGCACTGGCGCTCCGTCAACCCCTGGAGGCCGGCCTGGATTTGGCGCGCGCCCCGGGTTTGGAGCACGGCCGGGGTTCGGTGGTCCGCGTCCTGGTCCGGGTGGCGCAGCGCCACCAGAAGCGGGTCGCCCGCAACGCGCCCCCTCTCGCGGCCGCGGCCGAGGCCAGCAGCAATATCCGAAGACCAAAGAAGGCCCGATGAAGGGCTTTGTGCCGCCGCCTCGCTATAGCGGCATGCAATATAGCGCAGAGCCGCTGCCAATCACTCGCGAGATCACGGTGACCGAGGGGATCAGCGTGAAAGACTTGGCTGAAAAACTCGACGTGCGCGCCAAGGACCTGATTGCTACGTTGATGATGGGTAACATCTTCGTCACCGTGAACCAGTCGCTCGATGCAGAGATGGTTAAGGACGTTGCCGGCAAATTCGGCGCGGCCGCCAATGTCATCAGCTTCGAAGAGGAGCTAGAAAACCAGGCCATCGAGGAAGTGCTGGACACCGAAAAGACCGACATGATCGAAGTGCCGCGGGCACCGGTGGTCACCGTTATGGGCCACGTGGACCACGGTAAGACTTCGCTGCTCGACGCGATTCGCGAGACCGACGTCGCCGCCGGCGAGGCGGGCGGGATCACGCAGCATATCGGCGCCTACAAGGTGAAGTTCTCCAAGGAAGGCTCGCCGGCATCGGGCCGCGAAATCGTCTTCCTCGATACTCCGGGCCACGAGGCATTCACCAGAATGCGCGCACGCGGCGCCAAGGTTACCGACATTGTCGTCATCGTGGTTGCGGCCGACGACGGTGTCATGCCGCAAACGCTTGAAGCCATCGATCACGCGAAGGCCGCCGAAGTGCCGATCATCGTGGCCGTGAACAAGATCGACAAGCCCGAAGCAAATCCGGAACGAGTAAAAAAACAGCTTGCCGATCGTGGCCTGATTCCGGAAGAGTGGGCCGGCGCCGGGCAGGAGGGCACGGTCTTCGTCGAAGTCTCGGCGAAGAAGCGAATACATCTCGACCTGCTGCTGGAAATGATTTGCCTGGTCAGCGATATCAAGGCGCCGAAGGCAACGCCGGGACGCAAGGCTGTGGGCTCTGTGCTCGAGGCCAAGCTCGACCGCGGACGCGGCGCTGTGGCCACCGTGCTGGTGCAGGATGGAACGCTGCGCCTGAACGAGAGCTATATCGTGGGCAACACCTTCGGCAAGGTTCGCGCCATGTTCGACGATCGTGGGCGCGCGCTGGAAGAGGCAGGGCCATCGACGCCCGTCGAAGTCCTCGGTCTCGAGTCCATGCCCGATGCCGGCGATACGTTCCTCGTGGTCGCCGACCGCGACAAGGCGAAGGGCATAGCGACCTATCGCAAGATGAAGGAGCGCGAGGCGCAGCTCGCCAAGAGCTCGCGCGTTTCGCTCGAAGGCTTGTCAGAGCAGATCAAGCAGTCTGGAGTGAAGGACCTGCCGCTGATCATCAAGGGCGACGTGACGGGCTCGGTGGAAGTGCTCGCCGACTCGCTGACCCGCATGTCCACCGAGAAGGTGCGCATCAAGGTCATTCACTCCGGCGTTGGGTCGATCACCGAGAGCGATGTGCTGCTGGCGACAGCTTCAAATACGATCATCATCGGCTTCAACGTTCGCCCTGAGCGCAAGGCCGCTGAACTGGCGCAACAGGAGAACGTAGAAATCCGCCTGCACTCGATCATCTACGAATTGCAGGACGAGATTCGCCTGGCCATGATGGGTCTGCTCGAGCCCGCATTCAAGGAGAACTACCTGGGCCGTGCCGAGGTGCTCAACATCTTCAGGATTCCGAAGGTGGGAACCATCGCGGGTTGCCGCGTGCAGGATGGCGTCATCCGTCGCGACGCAGAGGTGCGCGTGATGCGCGACGGCGAACAGGTGTTCAAGGGCAAGGTCGGCTCGCTCAAACGCTTCAAGGACGATGCGCGTGAAGTGACCAGCGGCATGGAGTGCGGCATCGGGGTCGCCAACTTCAGCGACATCAAGGAAGGCGACCTGATTGAGGCTTTCAGCACTGAGAAGATGGCCGCCGATTTGGGAGCGCTGACCTCAGCGAAGGCGTAGCTCATCCGCAGCCTCAAATGGGCCGCCTCTCATTCCGAGGCGGCCTTAACTTTTTGGACGTACCCTTTTGTCCCGCGAAAATTGTGAGACATCGCGTGCTGACAACGCGCTCACTGCGGACTTCAAGAACGAAACACCATTTCGATTGTGGGCTCGGGCGATAGCTTAACGCTGCCACACGGCGGCGTCGAAGGTGTGCGCGCAGACGTAGCCCTCGTCCTCGTAGAGCCTGATGGCGCCAGAGTTGGCTTCAGTCACGGTGAGAGAAATCTCGGTTGCACCCAGGCGCATGAAGTGAAACGCGGCCACATTGAGCATGAGGCGCGCCAACCCTTCTCTCCGGTAGTCCGGGTGAACGCAAACCTGAGTCAGATGGCCACTCTGCGGACTGACCCTCGAGCCGAGCACCAGAGCAACCAGATCGCGGCTCCCACGCTCCACGATGACGTGCGACGCCTGCGGGGAAAAACTGCCGCAGCCGGCATAGTGCACGATGTTGTTGAGAAATCGCATGGAGCCGTTGATCGAACGGTACTGATCGTTGATCAGACTATCGGGATGCCCGCTGTAGGACTCGCAGATGAGACGGGCGGCGGCTGCCAGATCGGTTTCACGCCAGGGCCGAATTTCCAGGTTTCCCGGCAATTCGGGATGAGGCGCGCTCCATCTCCCCTGCAACGGTTGAACCAGGAAGAGCCGACGGAAGATTTCAAATCTCGCCGTAGAAAAATCCGAGGAGAATCTGCCCGAAGGATGCAGCAGCAGTTGCGACTCGATGCGGTCGACGTGCGGCGAATTCAGCAGGAGTTCCAGAAGATGCCGAAGCAACGTTTGCTCCGCGCCTTGCGCTGAACCGAGGCTCGCGCTGGCTTCGCCGCCTGTTCGCGGCAGGGCGAACACATCGCCGATCACCGCTTTCGTCTCTTCGTAAACGCAGAAAACGTAGCCCAGGACCTGCCCGGCTTTGACTGCGGCAAATCCAGGCAACATGTGATTGTCCAGATATTGCATGAGCAGCCGCGCAGAGGCGCGATAGTCCCAGTGCAGACGCTGTTCCCAAAGCTCTCCCTCGGCCTCAAGTACAGCGCGAAGCGCGGGCGCCGCAAAGTGGCGCAGGTCGAGGATTTCGATCGAAGAGTCTAAGGCCAGCTTTTTCTCCCTTTGACGGCAAGCAGGTTGCAGCGCCCTGCCACGGATGCGGACAATCGACGTCTCCCGCTCACTTTCCCATGTTTGTGCGTCCAAGTGCAAGGTCAGGCGCAATTTACCGGCTGCCCACCAGATAAACAACCAGTCCCTGTTCGGGCCAATTGAAGATGGGCTCATAGCGTCTTCCCTCGAGATATTCCTCGAGGTCAGGCAGGGACTGCAGGTCGGCGCCGTTGCGTCCATAGGCACGCACCACCAGCACGTGCTCCGCGTCGGGGACGCCGCTTTCTTCATAGTTCGCAGCTTCGCGATTGCGATAAAAAGCCAACCCGTACTCAACATCGCGGCGTACGCGGAACACCGCTACGGTTTCGCTGGCAGGCACCAAATCGGCAATTTGCGCGGCGAGCGCTCGTGCCGAGTAGGTTCGGTCAAGCAGATGGATGACTCGCTTGGTTGAAGCAATCGCCGGAACACCGAAAAACGGGCCCACACCGTAGAGAAAAAACACCAGCACCACCAGAATCCAGCAGGTGGCTGAGCGTAGCCGCGCCACACCAAATCCCTTGGTGACGATTAGAATCAGCAGGCCTGCGCCGATCCCGGCCAGCGCGGCAGCACCGGCGGCATGAGGCGGCGGCATGTGCGCGCCATGCGACACAAACCAAGGCAGCAGCAGCACTGTGATGGTGGTGGCGCCGCACAGTGCCGCGTGGCCCAGCAAGATCCAGCGGTTGAGTCCTTGTTGCCTGCGGCGGAAAAGGTAGTCGCCCGTGAGGATGGTGATGGGAGGAATTGCGGGAAGAATGTAGCCCGGGAGTTTGGACTGCGAGAAAGAGAAAAACACCACCGGAATGAACGACCACACTACAAGAAACTCGGGAAATGCGTCGCCGGGGCGCGTGGGCAAAGGCTTTCCGGCTCGCGAGTGGCGCAGGCGCCACTCAGCCACCGAAGTTTGGATACCATCGATCAGAGCACGCACGGCAATCACGGTCCATGGCATCAGAGCCAGCGACATCACCACCAGGTAGTACCAGAACGGCTGATTGTGCTCATATCGGTCGGTGGCAAAGCGCGCCAGATTGTGCTCTAGAAAGAACTCGCGGAAAAATGTCGGGTTCTGATGCTGGACTGCGATAAACCATGGCAGCACCATGGCAAAGTAGAGAACCACTCCCGGCCACCACAGCGAGCGGTACAGAATGTTCCACTCTTTGCGTAGAAAGGCAAATGCCGCGATGATCACGAAAGCCAGAAACGGCGCCACCGGCCCTTTCGCCAGCGTCGCCAGTCCAGTGAAGAAATAGATGTCATAAAGCCAGAACTTCGAACCGGTCTCGTACCATGCGTACCATCCCAACAGCCCGATCGCCAGCGGAGCAGCCATCTGCATATCCGTCGAAGCTCCACGCGCGAAGCCCATGATCCCGACGCAGGCTACTGTAATGAGTGCAGCGTCGAGGTGGCCTCCGGGCCGGAATCTTCGCATGTGAAGGTAAATCAGCCCCGCCATGATGAAGGCGAACGTGGTCGAAGGCAGGCGGGCGCTCCAGTCATGCACCCCGAAGTCCTGGAACAAGAACATGGCGCGCCAATAGTAGAGAGCGGGCTTTTCAAGCCATGGGCGCCCATAAAGGTAAGGCGTGACGCAAGCGCTCAGGTGGTCTTTGAGAGTGTGTGCCGAGTCGAAGCGCACCAGCATTTCGTGTGCGATCTGGGCGTAGCGTGGCTCATCGGCGCCAACCAGCCCGAGGCCGTCTCCTCCCAGGATCGGGGTCAGCCCGTAGAGAAGGAAGAATACACTGAAGGCCAGAAAGATCGACGCCTCGACCACCGTGGCCCAATGCGGACGGCTCCAGCGTCGGCGTACGGGCGAATCCAGACCCGACGGTTCCACGGAATTTTCCATCTCCTCCAGACTCCAAACAGCGTGCAACCGCCCGCTCGGCGCCTTCGCGGACTTTTCAGTTTCACGCAGGACGGATTATGGGGGAGCCGTTGTTCAACCGAGGTTAGCCTGCATCGCCGAACGCCATTCCATCCCTAATTTCGTCGGCGATTCACCACGGTTAAGGCTAACAGATTCGCGGGCAAAGACGGTCGAATCAGTCAGCATCTCCGGGCAAACGATCGACCGCAAGGCGCAAATGAGCAAGAATCTGTTCGAGCGCCCGCGCTAGGGGACCTTCGAGAGTGCAACCGGCGGCATTCTCGTGTCCTCCGCCTCCAAGACTTTCGGCGATCGCCGCCACGTTGATCTCGCCCTTGCTTCGCAGACTCAATCTCACGCCTCCCTCAGGCAATTCACGCAGGAAAGCGGCGGCTTCCACGCCTTCCACTCCCAGCGCAAAATTCACGATGCCATCGCAATCGTCTTCGCTGGCCCCGCTTTGCATCAGGTCTTGGTTGGTCACCCACATCCATGCCAGGCGCCCTTCGTGCCGCAACCGGTTCAGCGCCGTGCCCAGAAGCAACAATCTCGACGCCGGCGCCGAGAAGTACACGTCCTGCGCGAGAGCAATGGGGTTTGCGCCGGCAGCCACAAGATCCCTGGCCAGGGCAAACGTTGATTCGCGCAACGAGCCGTAGCAAAATCCACCGGTGTCGGTCAGCACCGTGATGTAGAGACAGCTCGCCAAATCCGGCGTCAGCGATGCGCCGGCCGCCTGGGCAAGACGGTAGACCATCTCGCCGGCGCTCACCGCTTCGCGATCGATCCAGTTGAGGCCAGCGAACTCTTGACCGCTTACGTGGTGATCAATGTTGATTTGATAGTACGATTCCAGCCCCGTAAGCCTGGTGCGTTGCAGGCTGTCGCATTCCAGGATGATCGCCGCATCGTATTGCCCTTCCACATGGGGCAGGTTACGAATGGCGTCGGCGCCGGGGAGCTTGCGAAAATGGGCTGGGATCCGCCGAGCTGAGACCAAGTCGGCATGCTTGCCCATTTGTTCAAGCACAATGCCCAGCGCCAACATCGAGCCGACCGAATCGCCGTCAGGCTGGGAGTGAGAGCAGATGACGAAGCGCTCAGCTTCGCGCAGCACTTCGAGAATCGCCGCAACGGGATCGACCTGCGCCCAGCCGGCCTTTTGCGGTGGCGCTTCTACCGTCGCGCTGGTTGGCGCGGCTGCCATTACTCTTGAGGAAATCTGGCTCATGAAGCTAATTCACTTGAGCTTGCCGCTCCAGCTGTGGAGGTGGCGCCGGCAGGCCCGCGTTGACTCTCCGCCTGTTTGCCTGCGGAACGCTTGTGCGATCGGCTCATCAGCTCCTCAATTCGCGCCTGGAAGCGCCCTGAACGGTCGACAAGAAAGCAGAGATCAGGTACTCGCCTTCTGCCCATTCGCTCCTGGAGTTGGTGGCGAATATATCCTTTGGCAGCTTCCAGGCCGGCGATTGTCTGCTGCTCAGATTTGGCAGTGTCTTTGACCGCGCTGTCGAGAGCGACATACACACGCGCCGATTTACCGCCGGGATTGAGTGCGACTTCGCTTACGTAGCAGAAATCGATACGCGGATCGGAGAGTTCGCCCTCGATCATCGCGCCGATCTCTTCGCGGAGCGCTTCCGCCACCCGGTCCTGATGATGCTTTCTGCCTCTGTGTTCAGGCACGGCCCCTCCACGACTCGAATCGCGTCCCGAATAAACCCCTTAGGATACCAGAGCAATGGTTCCGCGCCCCGCAAGGAATCGCATTTGTCACTATTGAGTTGGACGCGCGAAAGGCCGGATGGCTATACAGCAAAATCCACGGCAACCACTTCATGAAGATCGATTGAGGGCACTTCGAATTCGATGCGTTGGCCCTCGGCGCGAAATGGAACGTCGCGTACCGCGGTCAGCAGATGAACGCGGCCCACGCGGCGGCTCGCCGGAACGCGGAGCGAAATCTGCTGCCTGGAAATGGGAATGATTTCGCGTACCGGCCCCTTGAGCATCATGGGATTGGTGAGATTCACGAGATGCACAGTCATGAAACCCTTGTGTTCCCAAACGGCGACATCGAGAACGCCTTTGCCCCGCACCATGACCGGCGCCGTTTCGTCCGTCGCCCACTCGACTGCGTTGCGCAGCAGCTTGCCGTGGTCGGTGCTGAGCACTTGCCAGAAAGTGCGATCGATGTCGCCGGGAAAGTAGGCGACGCGCCCTTTCCCAGGCCGGCGCAGGTACACCCCGGGCTTATGAGTCCCGCCCTGGCGCGCGAATACCGATTCCATGGGCAGATCAGGATATGAGGGCACGATGCGGAGCGGCGTGAATTGATCGGCGCCAAGGGAAGCCACATCCACCTGATCGATTGCGTTGACGATCCGGCCGGCATCCTCGAATCCGCTCAGCAGCGGATGAGATGGGCCGCCCGCAGGGTCTTTCTCCAGGGCCAGGTAAGAGTTCAGCATGTTTTCTTCAATCCTGCCCGCATACGTCACCCCAAACAAGCCGCCAAGGCCAAGATCGTTTCGCCGGACGCCCCACTCGTCATAAAGTGACGTCTCAAAGGTGGCGACCAGTCCGCCGCCGTGCTCCACAAATTCGCGCAGGCTGCGGCATTGCGCGTCAGAGAGCGCAGCGATGTTCGGCAGGACCAACGTCCGGAAAGGCGCAAGATGTTCGGCATCGAGGCAGCGGTCGCTGACCATTTCGAAGGGGATCCGCGCTTCCAGCAGCGCCTGGTAGAAGCCCAGCGCGGGCTCTTCAACCTTCTGGCGCGCGTCTTCGCCGGCATAGAACCACGCGCTCTGCTGCGAATAAACCAGGCCTACGCGGGCCACGGGGCGGACATCTCGAAAATACTTCTCGTTGGCGTAGTGCCACCGAAAGATCTCTTCGATGACGGGAAACCAGCGCCGGTCAATGGGCTTGGCATTGAACTTGACGAACCACGGCCGGAGCCCCTGAGCGATCCCGTCCGCGGCCCACATGCGAATCTCATCGCCGTTCTGAACAGAGTCCTTCCAGCGGTGCTCGTCGTCGATGCCCACGCTACAAATGCCGGCGATGGCCTTTCCGCCCATGGTCGAACGATATTCTTTGCCGTTCTTGCCGTTCGCCCACGGAGCCATCAGCCCGCTGCGGCTTTGCCGGTCGGCAAACAGAGTTGGCGCCAGCTCGCCGATGGTCTTCATGTCGAGATCGCTCAGCGCGCCTCCGCCGGCGTTCGCAATGTAGCTCGCGCCGGGATGGATAGCGCGGATTCTTTCGTTCCACAAGCGCCATAGGTCGAAGAGCCTCTGCTGCCGCCAGACAATGTACTGCTTCCTCGCCGGATGCTGCGGGTCCGAGCTGCGCGGCAGTTCCAGGCCGCTTGCATCGTGGAAGTTCTTCCGGCAATGTTCGCAATAGCACATGCCGCTGCCCGCCCAGCGGTTTGTAAAGATGCCGTCGGGCCTGTACTTGCGCATGATCTCTTCGTGTACCGACGTCATGAACTCGAAGTTGTAAGGTCCCAGTGCGCAGGTCTGCCAGTAGCGCGGATCGGAGCGATGGCGGAGCTGGTTGCCGCCGGCATCCACGCGAATCCAGTCGGGATGCTCGTCGTAGACCTTCTGCCAGCAAGCATGAGCGTCGGTGCGCGCCACAACATTCATTCCCAACGCGCGGCAACCGGCCGCCAGATCGCCGAATGCGTCGTGATTGCCCAGCCACGGGCTGCGCTGCTGCAGCGGCAATTCCGTTGGGTAGAATGCCACCACGCCGCCGGCGCTCAGGCAGGCTGCATCGGCATGGATACGGCGGAAATAATCGAGCCAGAATTGCCGATCGTAGTTGCCGGGATCGTCTTCGACAAATGCCAGTTGCGCCCAGCGCATCGGCCGGTTGTACCAGCCTTGGCCTTCTGCGGCAGACTGCGGCGCTTCGCTTGCGGCAGCCAACAGGTTCTCGCCTGTGTTCGCCGGCAACAGAGAGGTGGTTGCGGCCAGTGCCGACCCTTTCACGAATTCCCTGCGGCTGCTCATCGTGCCACCTCCCGTAACTCTGCAATTTCATCACGCCGGGCTCGAATGGCGCGACACTGGCCTTTTACAGATGCAAGAGAGGCTCGACGGATTACTTTGTGTCGATCGACAACGCCGACGAAAGCCAGCGCATCCTTGGCATCGTTGGTTACGGCTAAGCGCAAGCCAAGCTGTAGAACCGCTCAGGCCGTCATATTGATGCGCCAGCGGGCACGATCATTTCGTAAGCTCGGACCCCGGCTGCCAGGGAGAGGATTCCGCTCCGCTGTTTCTGGGCTACGCAATCCCATGAACCACGTCGCATTCTTTGATTGAAGATCACACACCGAATTGGCGCAGATGATGGTCCAGGTGCTTATACATCAGGATTGACCACTCGTCGGGCTTCAATGGCCCGAAAAAGGCATGAGGATGATCGGTGCAGCCTGATGGCCCAGCCGCCGCAAACCGGTCAATTAAACCAGTCAGCCGGCCACGCTCGGCTTCAAAGTCCTTCTCGCCGGTCATCACGAGCTCTCTTGAGGTTGGCGAGTTGCGGCGCATCGGCTCTTCGTCGCGAAGGGCGACGCGCTTCACCGCCGGTCCGATGATGCGGCCAATCAGTGCCCTCGCCGGTCGAATCTCTCCTGCTGCCATCTCGAGCCCCGCCGAGCAATGCGCCAGCATCTGTGCCGCACTCATCGCGCCCCACTGCCGCGAGCTGTCCGGACTCAACCGCCGCAGCCGTTCTTTGACTTCTCGCACACTCTCAGCTTGAAAAAGACTCTTCGCGCTCACCGTCTGCCCTTTCTGCATCGAGGGTCGAAGATTACAAGATTCGCCGGTTCACACACGGCGTTTGCCGCTCACGACTTCGCGGCGCGCTCCAGCTCGGCGAGATCGAGCTTCTTCATCTTCATCATCGCTTGCATGGCCTTGGAGCTCTGGAGCAGGTCCGCCAGGCGTGCCGGCACCACCTGCCAGCAGAGACCGAACTTGTCCTTTAGCCATCCGCAGGCGATTTCCTGCCCCCCGGCGGTCAACTTCGACCAGTAATCGTCCACTTCATTCTGCGTTTCGCAACGCACCACGAATGAGACGGCATCGTTGAATTTGTGGGCGGGGCCTCCGTTGAGCGCAGTGAACCTCTGGCCGTCTAGTTCAAATGTGGTGGTAAGGATGGCGCCTTTGGGACCGGGGGCATCTCCTGTGTTGCGCAGCTCTCCGAGCCGGCGCGAGTTCTTGAAGATGCCGATGTAAAACTCGACAGCCTCTTCGGCGTTGTTATCGAACCACAAGAACGGAGTAATTCGAGGAAAGTTCTCGAGTGCACTCATGAACAATCACCTGGCCATCGGATCGACGTCCGCGCGCGTGGAGATTTGCGGGCGCTCGCTGACTGCATTGCTACCATATTTAAATTGCATTTTGCAAGCTACTTAACTAAGCTTTCGCTGTGGCGAAGAAATCGAGCGCGCAGCATCGCTCCGGCTGCCCGGTGAGCACCGCGCTGGAACTCGTGGGCGACAAATGGTCGCTACTCATCGTTCGCGATGTCATGGTGCGCGGCTATCGCACCTTTCGCGAGTTCCAACGGTCCGGTGAAGGCATTGCTACCAACATATTGGCAGACCGCCTGCATAAACTTGAGTCCGGGGGCATTCTGGTGCGGGAGCCCGCGGAGGAAGACGGCCGCAGCATGCATTTCCTCCTCACGGAAAAAGGCTTTGCTCTCGCACCCGTTCTTCTCGAATTATTAATCTGGGGCGCGCATTATGAAGAAACCGATGCCCTTGCGCGGCCATCGAACAGATGGAGCAGAATCGCGCCGCGGTGATCGCCGAAGCCTATCGGCGCTGGCAGAAACGCGATCCCGCGCCGTTGATCCCTCCATTCGTCAAAGCTGCAAAGCCTAATCGCAATTCACATCCCACATTCAGTTCCCTGAAAGGACGGTCGAAGCAATGAAGGTAAACACTTATTTGAATTTCCCCGGCAACTGTTCTGAGGCGCTCGATTTCTACGCGAAGCATCTCGGCGCAAAGATCATCACGAAAGGAACTTTCGGCCAGATGGCCGGCCCCAGTGGCCCACAGAATCTGCCTCCCGGCCTGAAACCGGAACACATCATCCACGCACGCTTCCAGATCGGCGACACGCTGCTGATGGCGAGCGATGGTCCGAAGGTTGAGCCCATGCGCAGCGCATATATCACGCTTTCTGTGGACAGCAACGAGGAGGCGGAACGCATCTATGCAGCGCTTACCGAGGGCGGCGAGGTCTTCATGAAGATGGGCGAACAGTTCTTCGCACATCGCTTCGGCCAGTTCCGCGACAAGTACGGTGTCAACTGGATGGTCATCCACGAAAAGCCGATGCCCGCACGTGATTGAGATCACGCCGAACAATTGAACGGGAAGGCCATGGGCTGTTACGCTCATCTGTCGCGGTGAACCGCGCGGACGACAGGTACAGTCATGGCTTTTAAGTTTCAGGGTTTCGATTTTCTCAATCTCGATGCGACTTTCAGCGAAGAAGAGCGTCTGGTGCGGCGCACCGCGCGCGACTTTGTGGATGCCAGTGTGGTTCCCATTATCGAAGAGTGCTTTCGCGAGGGACGCTTTCCGCGAGAGCTTGTCGCGCCGATGGGCGAACTTGGTTTCTACGGCGCCAGCCTGGAGGGTTACGGCTGCGCCGGCATGTCGAACGTCGAGTACGGTCTGGTGATGCAGGAGCTGGAGCGCGGCGACTCGGGCCTGCGCAGCTTTGTCAGCGTGCAATCGGCGTTGGTCATGTATCCGATTTATACGTTCGGCTCGGACGAACAAAAGAACACGTGGCTTCCTGCCCTGGCCACGGGCGACAAGCTGGGCTGTTTCGGATTGACCGAGCCCGGTTTTGGCTCGAACCCGGGCGGAATGACCACGCGCGTGCGGAAATCGGGCAATGAATACATCCTCAACGGCGAAAAGATGTGGATCACCTCCGGCACGATCGCCGATGTGGCCGTCGTCTGGGCCAAGCTCGAAGGAGCGGGCGCCGAAGAGGGAGACGGCGCCGACAGCGTGCGCGGATTTCTGGTCGAAGCGGATCGGCCCGGATTCAGCGCCCACGACATTCATGGCAAATGGTCGTTGCGGGCCTCGGTGACAAGCGGGCTGACGCTCCAGGACGTTCGAGTGCCGGAAGCGAATCTGCTGCCTGGTGCAACGAGCTTAAAATCCGCTCTGATGTGCTTGAACCAGGCACGCTATGGCATCAGCTGGGGCGCGATTGGCGCGGCCATGGACTGCTATTCGACGGCGCTGAACTACGCCAAGACCAGAAAGCAATTTCACGACCAGCCCATCGCCGGCCATCAGCTCGTGCAGGAGAAACTGGTGTGGATGGCGACGGAGATATCGAAGGCGCAGCTTCTGTCGGTCCAGGTGGGGCGCCTCAAAGATGCGGGCAAGGCCGGCCATCAGCATATCTCCATGGCCAAACGCAACAACGTATGGATGGCCCTCGAATGCGCGCGCCTGGCTCGCGACATTCTGGGCGCAAACGGTGTGACCGAAGACTATCCGATCATGCGCCACAGCATGAATCTGGAATCAGTGAAGACCTACGAGGGCACGCACGACATTCATACGCTGGTGATTGGGCAGAACCTGACGGGAATCGCGGCGTACTGAGACCTGCGCGGCGCAACCTGCGCCGTGCGCCTTTCCGATCGCCGGCACCGCCGACCAATTGACACCCCATCATTCCGCACGGTAGCTTGGCGTCAGTCCGGCTGGTGATTCCAGCTTCATCGGGTTCCAGAAGTTCCGCGTCGGAAAAGCGTTAGACCTTCCCCGCATTTTGCAGGCAGCGCGTCGAACCTCCCGTCGCCGCGATCAGTTCGTCCCGATTCTCATTCCAGCACGACCGGAAATCACCATGCGATCGTCTCCCAGAGAGTTCGGCCTCATCGCCGGCTTTGCCCTGCTGGCGATGCTGCTCGCCGTTGACGCCCTGATTATGTGGCAGCGGCTCCACACCCAGATTGAACTTGGTCGTTGGGTCATCCACACGCACCAGGTCAGGGCGGAACTGGCGCAGGCCGAGTCATTGCTGGTCGACGCGGAAACCGGCCAGCGCGGCTATTTGTTGACCGGCGATGCCAAGTTCCTGGCTCCCTATCAACGGGCAACAGCCGAATTAAGCGGGCACATCGACAGCCTGGCAGAGCTCACCGCGGATAATCCCGTGCAGCGGGCGCATATCGCTCGGCTCCGGCTGCTTGTCGGCGAAAAAATGGATGAACTGGCGCAGACGGTTTCGCTTTACCGAGCAGGCAACGCGGCCGCAGCCAAGGCCATCGTGCTTTCCGATCAGGGCCTGCTAACGATGGACCAGGCCCGACGCATCTTTTCTGAAATGCTGGCTGAAGAAGCGCGCCTCGACGCAGAGCGCACGGCGGCTTATCGCCAGAGCGTGAAGTTGACCGTCGCCAGCATTTGGCTCTCCTTGTCGGTTGCCGTGCTGGGGCTGGCAATACTGGGCTGGTTTGTCCTCCACTCTCGGGCAGTCCGCGAGCGTCTTGCCAGCGAAATACGCGACCGCGAGGAATGGTTCCGTGTGACCCTTACCAGTATCGGCGACGCGGTCATCGCCACCGATCCCAAGGGCAAAGTGCTGTTTCTGAACCCAGAGGCCGAGAAGTTGACCGGCAGGAATCTGGCCGAGGTCCAGGGCAAAGACCTTGGCGCGGCTTTTCCCATCTTCAGCGAGAAGACGGGCAACGCCGTGGACGACCCTGTCCGCAAGGTAATGGAATTCGGCTTGGTCGTGGGTCTTGCCAACCACACGGTTCTCCGCCACTCCAGCGGGAAACTGATCCCCATCGAGGACAGTGCGGCGCCCATCCGCAACGATCGCGGCGAGCTAACGGGCGTGGTGCTGGTCTTCCGCGACGTGACCGCGGAGCGCAAACAGCAGGACATATTGCGCAGGACAGAGAAGCTGAGCGCCGCAGCCCGTCTTTCGGCCACCATGGCCCACGAGATTAACAATCCCCTGGCTGCGGTAGTGAACCTCATTTTCATTGCGAGGAACACGCCAACGATACCGCCAACTGCTCTGGCGCACCTGGCGAAGGCGGAACAGGAGTTGGAGCGCGTTACGCATATTACGCGGCAGACTCTTGGCTTCTACAGGGAATCGACTGCTCTGGAACGCGTCGACCTTCCCGCTTTGGTCGAATCTGTACTTGGTTTCTATTCGCCCAAATTTGCCGCGAAGGGCATCATCGTAAATCGCGCCTTCGAAGAATGTCCTTCAGTAATTGGCGTGGCGGGAGAGCTGCGGCAGGCAGTCTCGAACCTGATCGCCAATGCCATCGATGCCGTTGCACCGGGCGGGACTGTGACGGTGGGCGCGCGTCGAGCGGCCACCGACGGCAGCGATTCTGTGGAGCTAGTTATCGCAGACGATGGCCCAGGCATTGCCTCCGAGCACATCGGCCGTCTCTTCGAGCCGTTTTTCACGACCAAGAAGGACGTCGGAACCGGCCTGGGTTTGTGGGGGGCCAAGAACATAATCGAAAGGCACGGCGGCGCCATTTTGGTCAGCCCGGGCAACAACGGCGACGAGCGCACGGGCGCAGCATTCACGGTTCGTTTGCCTCGCGCCACCGAGGCTGGCAATGGAGCCTAGCTCAGCCTGAATCGCTGTGGCCTGGTGCCTGAATCGCTGTGGCCTGGTCCCGCCGAATGAGTCTCCTGGTCAAGACAATGATCGACAAGCTCATGCCAATGTTGGATAGTCTTAGTCATGCCGAGACTGCTTGACGCAATTCCGTCGCATCGCGATCGACTCCGATTGTTCTGCGCCGGCGCCCTCTTGACCGGCGGCATTGCCTTTCAATGCTTGGCACAGCAGCCAACCTCTGGCCCCATCGTTCTCCATGCCGCCCGGCTCCTCGAAGTTGAAAGCGGCAATATCCTGCGGCCGGGCGAGATTCTGGTTGAGGGCGAGCGCATCAAGGCGGTCGGCACATCGGTTGACCGTCTTCAGGGCGCGAAAATCATCGATCTGGGCGATACCACGCTGCTGCCTGGCCTGATCGACGCGCACGTGCATCTGTTCCTCCATCCTGGCGCCGAGGATCTGCAGACCGTCGAGGAATCGGTGCCGTGGCGCACGATTCTTGCCGAGCAGGCGGCCAAGGCCGATCTGATGGGCGGATTTACCGCGGAGCGGGACATGGGCACCGAGGGCGCGGGCTCGGCCGACACCGCAATTCGCAATGCCATCAACGCAGGGCTCATTCCTGGGCCCCGGCTGCGCGTCAGCGGCAATGCCATCGACATTCTGGGTGGCCATGAGGACGCGAACCAGTTCAATCCAGCGCAGCACGTGCTCTCCAATGCCGATTATGCCAACAGCGGCGACGAGATCGTCGCCGTGATGCGCCGGCAGCACAAGGAGGGTTCCGATTTCGCGAAAATTTACGAAACCGGGCCGGACCAGATGATTGACGGCGTTCTGCACACGCCCTACCAATACACTGAGGCGCAACTGGCCACGGCCGTGGAAGAAGCACACCGGCTGGGCACGTTTGTCGGTGTGCACGCGATGGGCGAGCCGGGCACGCTCTATGCGGCGCAGGCCGGAGTGGCCTCCATCGACCACGCCACGCAATTGAGCGATGAGACTATACGCCTGATGCGCGAGAAGGGCATTTTTGCGGTTCCGACGTTCACCATCTTCGAGTACTTTGCGACTCACCGCGAATCGCAAGACCAGGCGGCGGTCGAGTCGGCAATGCTCGACTACAAAATTGCCGAATTCAAGAAGCAGGTCGCGGCAGAAGTGCCATTCGCGGTGGGCTCTGATGTGGGGCCGTTTCCCCATGGAACGCAGGCGCGCGAACTCACTCTCATGGTGCGCTATGGCATGACACCTTTGGCCGTCTTGCAGGCCGACATGATCAACGGCGCCAAGCTGCTTCACTGGGACGGCCAGATCGGCCAGCTCAAGCCGGGCTACTTCGCCGACATCGTGGCCGTTCCCGGCAATCCGCTTGACGATATTTCTGTGGCGGAGCACGTGAGCTTTGTGATGAAAAACGGCGTGGTGGTGAGGCAATAAGCCGGTCGAAATGGAACGCCGGGCGGCCGAGTGTAAACTCTGTTAGGCTTGGAATCCGAACCCGCGAACCCCATCCCGCGTCCCGTTTCTGAAAAGCCAGCCCTCCCAGGAGGTTGCATCATGCGTCTCTTCGCTCCCATCGTTCTCGCCGCTTCCGTAGTCGCGTTGGCTCCTTCGTCGGCGACCGCTGCCCGTGCCGGCCTCGACCACGATGCCCGCGGCGATATGCGCCTCCATGGCGCATATAAATTCAACGAAAGCGGATGGACCTACGTGCATCTGCAGGGCACGCCGGAGCAGATCGGCTTCCAGCACGGCTACTTGCTGGCACGGGAGATTGAGGACAACGTGCACGTGTACCAGGTGGAGGCTCCGCATCACACCAAGCGCGACTGGAGCTTCTTTCGCGATGCAGCAAAGAGCGTGCTGTGGCCGCACGTCGATGCGGAATACCAGCAGGAACTGAAAGGAATCGCAGAGGGCCTGCGCGCACAGGAGTCGCCGTTGGATCTTTGGGATGTCGTCGCGCTGAACGGCGACATTGAGATCAGCGACTACTACATTCCCTGGTTGAACGCCAAAGAGGGCAAACCGAATCCGCCCGACGCGGTTGCGCCCGGAAAATGCAGCGCTTTCATCGCCACAGGATCGGCTACGAAGGATGGAAAAATCGTGATCGCGCATACGAACTGGTCGTCGTACGCAGAGGGTGAGCGCTGGACGGTGGTCTTCGACATCGTGCCGGCGAAGGGCCAGCATATGTTGATGGACGGCCTGCCGGGTGTGATCACGAGCCAGGACGATTTCGGCGTGAACGCGAGCGGCCTGATGATTACCGAGACCACGCTGCCCATGGCCAAGGGATTCGATGTGAACGGCATTCCCGAGTTCGACCGTTCGCGCAAGGCCATGCAGTATGCCGGTTCGATCGACGAATACGCGGCGATCATACGCAACGGCAACAACGGCGGCTATGCCAATTCGTGGCTGGTCGGCGACCGCAAGACCGGCGAGATTGCTTATCTGGAGCTGGGGCTCAAGAACACTCCATTGACCAGAAAGAACGACGGGTACTTCGTGTCCTCTAATTTTGCCGCGGACCCAGCGCTGATACGCGACGATGCGCCGGGCTTCGACCCCGCCAACTCCGAGAGCTCAATGAATGCCCGCCATATTCGCGCCGAGGAGTTCGTCAAGGAGCACTACGGCAAGCTCGATACGGCGCTTGCCGAGGCGTTCCTCTCCGACCACTACGACGTCTACGAGCACAAGATCGACGCCGGCAAGCGTAGCCTGTGCGGACATGAGGACACCTCGCCCGCAGGTGAAAAAGTGTGGGACGACCCACCGTACAGTCCGGGAGGCGCGGTTACGGGAAAAGTGATGGATTCGGAGCTGGCCGCAAAGATGAGCTTTATTGGCCGCGCAGGCCATCCCTGCGGCGAGGACTTCAAGGTTGCGCCGTTTCTCGCCGCGCATCCTCAGTTCGCCTGGCAGAAACCGATCCTGCACGACATGATCGCCGGCCCATGGACGACATTCACGGCTGCCGAAAAGCAGCCGGCGGCGATAGCGCAGAATTAGACCACAACGGTCAGGCGCAAATCACCAGGTCTGAATACTCGGTTAACCGTTTGTCAGCAGTGAGAAACTGCATCAGCTCGGTGATCGCCTGGGCGACCAACAGGCGATCGAAGGGATCCCCGTGAAGCAGCGGCAACCTGCTTGTAGCAACTGCGTGGCGATGGCTCACATTCAGTTCTCGAAGACCTGCCGCTCCCAGTTTCTCCACAACCACCCTCGCGTCCTCTTCGATCTTCCCCAGGCGGAATTTGATCGCGATCTCCCAGATGCTCACGGAAGACACGTAGATTTCCGAGGCATCGGAGATGAGAGAGCGTGCTCGCCGGCTCAAGCGCGGGCTATCTACCATCAGCCAGAGGAGCGTGTGCGTATCGAGTAGCAGTCGCAAAGCTATGCCTCGGGGGTGATGAGAAAATCTTCCGGAAGATACGCGTCGAAATCGTCCGCGACATGGATTTTGCCTTTCAGCAAGCCAAAGCGGATTTTCGGCTTGTCTGGCTCAAGCCGCGTGAGCCGAACCACCGGCTTGCCGGCCCGGGCAATGATTACATCTTCACCTTTTTCGGCCTTCGCGATGAGCTTGGAGAGATTGGTTTTCGCTTCGAAGACATTGACGGTCTTTGCCATAGGGTTTGCCTTAGCTAAGTCTAGCTTAGCATCCCTCTATTTACACGGCAACCGTAAAGCTCTCTTCGGTCCGCGTGACGGCCCGGTACAGCGTGTCGCGCTCCACGGGAATTCGTCCGGCCTCGGTGATCAGCCGGCATAGCTCCTTGCGCGTCAGCCCTTGCGGTGTGGTGGCGCCAGCATCGTGATAGATCTTTTCCTCGATCACGGTGCCGTCGAGATCGTCGGCGCCGAAGCGCAACGAAATCTGCGCGATCTTGGGTGTCATCATCTGCCAGTAGGCCTTGATGTGCGGAAAATTATCGAGCAGCAAGCGGCTCACTGCAATCTGTCGAATGTCGGTCAGTCCTGTAGTCACCGGCAAATGATCGAGCGGCGTATTTTCGGGATGAAATGCCAGCGGAATGAAGGTCTGGAAGCCGCCAGTATCATCCTGCAAGGCGCGCAGCTTCAGCAGGTGATCCACACGGTCGGCGTCGTTTTCAATGTGCCCATACAACATTGTCGCGTTCGATTTGAAGCCCAGCCGGTGCGCCGTGCGCGCGGTTTCCAGCCACTCTTCTCCATCAATTTTGTGATCGCAGATGATGGAGCGGACGCGCGCTGCAAAGATCTCCGCCCCGCCCCCGGGCATCGAGTCCACGCCGGCTTCGCGCAGCTTGATCAGTGTTTCGCCGATGGTGAGCTTGGCGCGCCGGGCCAGGAACGCGATCTCCACCATCGTGAAGGCCTTGATGTGCACCTTGGGAAAGCGCTCTTTCAGGCCGTGGATCAGGTCGAGGTAGAATTCCAGCGGAAGATCCGGATGCAGGCCGCCGACGATGTGAAACTCTGTAACCGCTTCGGTGTAGCCCGACGCCGCCGTCTGCCACGCCTCTTCGAGACCCATCGTGTACCCGGCTGGGTCGCCCTTTTTCCGGCCAAAGGCGCACAGTTTGCACGCGGCCACGCATACGTTGGTCGGGTTGATGTGGCGATTGACATTGAAATAAGTCAGATCGCCATGAAGGCGCTCGCGCACATGATTGGCGAGCCAGCCGACTGCCAGAACATCGCGCGAGGCATAAAGCGCAATCCCATCTTCGGCATTCAGCCGTTCCTTTGCCAGGACCTTGGCGGCAATCGACTCGAGGCGAGGGTCGTAGGTTCGGAATGGATGGGTCGCATTGCCCTGGTCGCCACCGTTAGGGCCGGGACCCGTCTGAACGCTCATAGAATGATGATACCGAACTCCTTGTGAGCGGTCACACCGGCTCAGGAACGGCCGGGAGCCTTTCATCTCCTGTGGGCTGGATCACACGTCGGTCCGGCCTCGCGGCGTAAACTTCCTTTTCCATTGCTGAAAAAGAGGCACTTGCAATGCCTGTAGTTTCTGACGCATCGGTTTCCACCCAGAGCTACGCAAAGGGCCCCGACCGGCCGCTTCTCGAGTTCACGATCGGTGGCCTGCTACACCACACGGCCGACCGCTTTCCCGATCGTCTCGCAGTAGCCTCCCGGCACCAGGACCGCCGCCTCACCTGGGCCGAATTGAGCTCCGAGGCGGATCGCGTCGCGCGCGGGCTCTGGGCGTTGGGTATCCGGCGTGGCGACCGTGTGGGATTGTGGTCCACCAACTGCATTGAGTGGATCATATTGCACATGGGCTGCGCGCGAGCCGGAGCTGCACTGGTCAATGTCAACCCCGCCTACCGCTCGCACGAGCTGCAGTTCACGCTCACGCGTTCGCGCATGAAGGCGCTCTTTCTGTGGCACAAAGATAAACGCGCCGACTACGAGGAAATCCTCGGCCGCGCGCGCCATGGGCTCGATCTGGCGCTCGAACATACCATCTACTTCGATTCGCCGGAATGGCCGGCATTGCTCGACGCCGAGGGTCCTCTGCCTGATCGCGTCGCAGTTGACGATGTCGCCAACATTCAATACACCAGCGGCACTACGGGTCTGCCCAAGGGCGTGATGCTCACCCACCACAACGTGGTGAACAACGGGCAATTTCTCGCGCAGGGTTTTCACTACACCGAGCAGGACAAGATCGTTGTTCCCGTTCCGCTCTTCCATTGTTACGGATGCGTTATCGGTACCATGAGCGCGCTCAACTCTGGCGCGGCCATCATCTTGCCCAACTGGACCTTCGATGCGCGCGCCACCCTCAAAGCCGTCCACGACGAGCGCGCGACGAGCGTCTATGGCGTTCCCGCCATGTACGTGGCTGAATTTGGCCTCGACGACTTCGCCAGCTACGACACGACGAGCCTGCGCACCGGCATGATGAGCGGCGCGCCGTGCCCCATCGAACTCATGAAGCGCGTCCTCGATGAGATGCATATCCGCGAGCTGGTGATTGCCTACGGGCAAACCGAAACCTCGCCCGTGGTGACCATGAGCGACGCCGGCGATTCCCTCGAGATCCGCGTGAACACCGTCGGCCGCGCCATGCCGCAAACCGAGATCAGGATCGCGTCTCTCGAAACTGGCGAAACGCTGCCCTTCGGTCAGCAAGGCGAGGTGTGCGTGCGCGGCTACGCGCTTATGAAGGGCTACGACGGCGATCCCGAGGGCACGGCGCAGGTTATCCAGACCGACGGATGGCTGCGCACCGGAGATCTGGGCGTGATGCGAGAGGACGGTTGCATTCACATCACCGGCCGCTCGCGCGATGTGATCATCCGCGGCGGCGAAAACATCTACCCGCGCGAAGTGGAGGAATTCCTCTATACCTGTCCCAAAGTCGGCGAGGTGCAGGTCTTCGGGATTCCGAACGAGCGCTTGGGAGAGATTGTTGTGGCATGGGTGCGCCTGCGACCCGGCGCGCAATCCAGCGAAGAAGAGATCAAGAGCTTCTGCCAGGGTCAGATTGCCTATTACAAGATTCCTGCGCTTGTTCGCTTTGTCACGGAGTTCCCGGCCACGCTCTCAGGCAAGATCCAGAAATACAAGATGCGCGAATTCGAGATCGAGGCCCACGGGCTGCAGGCAGCGGCGAAGACAGCGACAGCTTAATTCGCGAGTGCAGGCGCAGGGACGACCATCTCTCGTGCAGGAGCCGTTTCGCGGGCCGCTTCCCGCGTAATCGCGATGACCGTCATATCGTCCTGCTGGCCAAACTTCTTTGCCGCTTCCATAATCGCTGCCACTGGCTCCATCGCTAGTCCGCGGCTGCGCTCGAAGCCCAAGAGCTCGCCCTTGGCATTCTGCGCTTCGACAATGCCGTCGGAGTAAAACGTGAGCCGGCTGCCGCGAGGCAACTGGAAGCGCACGGTCTCGTATTGCGACCCGGCTTTGGCTCCCAGCGGCAACGCTCCCGGAACCCCCACCTCGTGGCCATCGAGATAGGGAGGCAGGTGCCCGGCGTTTGCCATCGTCACAGCTCCATCTGCGGAGATGCGAGCAGCCAGCGCGGTGGAGAAGCCTCCGGCCACCCGTCCAACCAGCCGCTGGTTCAGATTCGCGAGCAGTTCCGCGGGATCCGAAGTGTAGTCGGCTACGCCGCGAATCGCACCCACTAGAACTGAAACCAGCATGGCCGCCGGCAACCCCTTTCCCGCCACGTCGCCGATAACCACCAGCAGCGAGCCCCCCGGCGCCGGCAGAATCTGGAAGAAATCCCCGCCCACCTGCTGCGCCGGCTCGTATGCGCTTTCGATGGAGAATCCGGGCACGCGCTCGAGTTGCTCTGGCAGAATGATCTGCTGCACCTCTCGCGCTGCGGCCATCTCGCTCTCGATCAGAGCCTGCTGATGGCTCATGCGCGCCGAACGCAAAACAAGGATCACCGCCAGCGAGAGGATGAAGAGACAGCCGTCGAGACTGCCGACATTGATCGTGAACGGTCCAACGGTCCAGTTGAAGACTGCGAGCTGGAACCGGTATGCCGACGGCCCCAGTGCAGGGATCGTGCTCACGATGAAGATACCGAGCTGCAGATAGATTGCGAGACTGGAAACAATGGCGGGGATGAGCAGGATGCCTGCCTCATGATTCCCGCGCCGCCAGTGCACAATCAGCAGGATGGGAAGCACGCCCGAAATCAGGAGCTCTGCTGTAGCGCCTAATAGTACCCCGAGGGGCGAACCGCTCCCATTGGCCGTCTGTGCCGAGCTCCAAAGAGTGCCGACAGCGGCAATCACCAGGAACACCTGCAGCCAGCGCTTCAGCGGCATGCGCAGGAAGGCCAGGAACATCAAGATCAGCAGGGCCAGGCCGGCAAACTCAAATGCTCCGTTCACGTAGGCGATCCACGCAGGAAGATTGTGGAAGAGCAGGTAGAACTCCAGCGGTGCATGCAGCGCAGTGACCAGGAACAGCAGGAAGATCCAGAGATACTCACGCTGCTGCCGTTGAGCTGTGAAGAGGGCGAGAGCAATAATCCCCAAGCCCAATCCCGCAAACTCGTAAAACCATCCCAGCAGGTTGTCGCCGATTGTCTTCAACCAGACGTGGTCGCTGAGCGCAGTTTCCTGTCCGATCACGAGGTTGTACGGATAGAAGCCGGGGTATGAACTCACCCACTCGAAACCGGAAACATGCAGGCGCATGGCGATCACCACGGAGCCCGTGGCTATGGCTGCGTCCGGAATGCGCTTGACGATACGCGCCGCGAATGTGTACGGCCGAAATGGGGATACACCGCCGGTCTCAAACAACTTCTCGCCGTTTACATAGATCTCGAATGCGGCCGTGAGGTTGTACTCCTCAAGCGCTAGCCCTGTCTGGTTGGGCGCCACTTTTACGTGCAGGCGGTACCACATGACATCCGGATGAGTGCTGGGGAAATAGTGCTTCAGCGAGAGATTGGGATCGACGGCTGTCCACTCGGAATCGTCGAAATCTGTGCGCGCATAGGAGGGATCGTCACCCGTTTTGACCAGCCATGTCATGCCCATGTCGGTGGGTTGACGCAGCGTGGTCGCGTCAAAGACAAGCACTGGGGTCTGACCCGGCAGCGGAGCAAGCAGGACGCCAAAGAACGCAAATAGAGCGATTGCGCTCAGAACCCGCAAAGGACGCCGCGAAGCGAGGAAGATCATAGAGTGGACTCGACCTCTATCCCGTTCGAGTCCACCCTATCATTTCCACTCCCCGGTTCTACGAAGAAAATCTCGCGCGGTGACCGCCGGATTATTGCGCAGGCGCCGCTGCGGCCGCACCCCGCTTGGCCGTGAACTCCTGCGGAGGACGTGGGCCACCACCGCCCGGACCGCCACCACTCTCGCCGCCTGGGCCACCCATCCCGCCGCCGGCGAAGCTGCGCGTGAACTTGATCGAATCGGTTCCGTCGGCCGTTCCCTTGTAGCTCATGGTCATGGAATTGCCGTTGAAATTCATCACCGTGTCAAACGAGATGTTGTCGCCGTCCACTTTGCCATTCGAGATGTCCATCTCGCCACGTGGTGTGGTCACTTTGCCGGTGACCGTCGCAGCATCCACGTGAAGGTCGAAGGTGATGGTCTGCGTATTGCCGTTGCGCCCTTGCACATCGGCGGTCCACTTGCCGTTAAAATCGGCGGCCAGCGCAGCCACGGGGGCAAGCGCCAAAGTCAATATCGCAATTCCCAACTCCTTCATCATGGAGAACTCTCCTAACGATCGACCTATTCTGGCGGAAAAAGAGATCCTTCTCACCCGTTCATCGAGACGTTGAGAAGCGGCGATAGGACCCACCCCTGCCACCGGCTGGCCCATTCTGGCGCCTGGGCGCCGGTTGTTCCAAAGAGTTAGACGACTTTCGTCCTCGCCGGGATCAGCCGATAGCTGAAAGCTGCCGGCTGTCAGCTGCTTTTCACTTCACCAGACCTTCGCGCTGAATCCGCTCGACAGGCTTATCGTAGCGGCCCAGCATGGCATTCCAGCGCACAATCGCGATGTCCTGAAGCATCCGAATTCCGTCCTTCAGGTAGCTGATCCGGGAGCGCTCGTCATGCGCCCAGCCCACCGGAACTTCGGCGATGCGGTAGCCGCGCTTGAGAGCGATGAAGAGAATCTCCGGATCGAAGCCCCAGCGGTCGATGGTTTGCAACTGAAAGACCGCCTGGCCCGCGGCGCGCGTGAAGGCTTTGAAGCCGCACTGGGTGTCGGCGAAGGGCAGCCCCATGACCATGCGCGTGACGGCGTTGAAGCACCGACCGAAGAACTGGCGGTACAGAGGCTGGCGAATCGTCTGCCGCGCGCGCTCCAGCCAGCGCGACCCAATGGCTATGTCGGCGCCGCCGCGGATCGCAGCGAACAAATCCTCCGCCTCCTCGATTGGTGCTGAAAGATCGGCGTCGGTAAACATCACGATCTCGCCAAACGAGTGCAGAATCCCATTCCGCACGCTATAGCCCTTGCCGCGGTTTCCCGGATTCTGAAGCAGTCGCACTTCTGCAGCATGAACGCTGAAACCGCGCACAATCGCCGCCGTTTCGTCTCGCGAGCCGTCGTCCACTACCACGACCTCAGCAAACCAGTTGCGCTGACGAATGCATCCGACAACTGAGTCGAGAGCACGCCCGATCCGCGCGGCCTCGTTGTAGGCAGGAATCACGATGCTGTATTGCGGATAGTTCATTCAGGTTCGAAAGTTTCAGGGATAACTCTACATGATCTCCTCGCGGACCCACTCACCATCCCGAGGCTGGCGCTATAGCGTTCAACCGGGCCCCGGTTCAACTAACTCGACTCTGCTACTGCCATAGAAGTCTGAACTCGGTTGAAGACCGCTTCGCGTGGAACCGAGGTCCGCCAGCGGACAGGAGCCCCCTTGTTCCCTCCTTGGTCCTGACGGCAACTTGCTGATGTGTAAAGGATAATTTCCCACAGGGGGCTTGCTTTTTCCGGCTCGACTGGGCACAATCCCTTTATGCTGGCTGCGGAGGTTCGAGCGAGATGACAAAGGCGGACTTGGTGGAAAAGGTAACCGGCCTGGGGGATTTGACCCGGCGTGACGGGGAAGTGATTGTCGAAACGATCTTCGGCTCCGTAATCGGCGCCCTGCAAAGCGGAGACAAGATCGAGATTCGCGGCTTTGGCTCGTTCCGCATCCGTCAGCGCAATCCGCGTATCGGCCGCAACCCCAAGACTGGAGCGCGCGTCGATGTCCCGGCCAAGAAAGTTCCCTATTTCAAGCCCTCGAAGGAACTGCGCGACCTGGTGAATCCGGGGGAGGCGGCAAAAGCTTCGTAGCGCTCTCCACTCTTTCAGCGGCCAGCTCTGGCCACATCTTCGGCGCGGTCAATCGTTCTTTCGTTTCGTGCGAATCCCGATCACGGCCATCATGCGGCCGCAATGCCCGTGCGAGGCGCGATGCGAGTAGAACAGGTTCTGGTGGCATTGCGTGCAGCCGCCCACAATGCGGATGGAGCTGCGCGATAGCCCCGCATCCAGGAGCTGCCGGCGGTTCGCTTCTACGAGATCGACGTGTAGGCTGGGGCCAATGGATGAGTGGCCTGGAGCGCGTTGGGTCAGAAACAGCATAGGGTACTTCTTGCGCACGGGATCAGCATCGAAAACCTCGCGAAAAAGCTCCGGGGCGTATGAAAACTGCGACTGGAACTCCGAGACAACCTCTTCGCCGATCGCGTAGCAGCATGCGCCGATTCCGGGGCCGATGGCCGCAACCAAGTCGCCAGGACGCGAACCAAACTCCAATCTCATGCGGCCCACGCCGCTCTCGACGATCCGTTTCACCGTTCCGCGCCAGCCCGCGTGAAATGCGGCCACCGCGCGCCGCTTCAAGTCGACGACCAGAACCGGGATGCAATCGGCGGTCTGGATCGCGATCAGAAAGCCGGTCTCATCGGTCATGAGCCCATCGGCTTCGTGCGGGTGCGTGGGGGCAGCATCCGCAGCTGAAGCGCGGATCACAACATTGGAGTGAAACTGACGCAGGGTGACGAGCGGTGTCTGATCCTGGCCGGTGACGGCTTCAGAAAGGAGCCGGCGGTTTTCGATCACCGCCCTTCGATCATCATGCGCGGTGAACCCGAGATTGAGTTCTCCAGCGCCGTCTTCGGGGCAATAGGATCGGCTGACGCCCCGGTTTCGAGTGCTGAACCCGCTCCACAACCAGGAGACCTCCCATCCTGGGACCGGCAGCCACTCAACACCATTTTTGTCGCGGCGAGTCGGCGGCGCCGCAAGTGTTAGTTCGGTGGGATCGGACTGCTGAAACCGCTCCGCTCGTGGGCCCGCCGGTCCATCGCGCGGTGCGCGGTCCAGGCCCGCCTTCCGGAACTGAGCGTCGACCGCTTCGAGCGCTCCGGCATCGGCTTTCCCTGGTCTGAGGGGAGACGGCATGTCCATCTCGACGATTCTACCGGTTGCTCACAAGGGGCGGACGCCCCGAAACTGCACCGAGGGATGCCTGGAATTCTGAGGACATGGGCCTACCTTCCGGTAGGCCCGCTTGAGAGGCAGTTGAGGAAGGGAGACCAGGGGGGAATTTGGGAAGAGGTTCCGAAGAACCCTCACGAGAGAGTTGTTTCCGTACTAAGGTAGGACAACTTGGGGAAGCCTCTGCTAATTAATTACTAGGATGCAGGACTTACGAAAAGGTTGCAAATCCGCCCTGAGTTGTTCCTGTGGAAAACTCCCCCTTGCCTAAGCTTTTTTACCCATCGAGCACACTTTCGGTGCAGATTTCCCGGTTTTGGTTGCATGATTGAGATCGATTGGGCAGGCTTTGAGTGTGATCCGCTTGGCAACCGTCGTCCTTGGAATCCTTGTTATCGGGGTGATCGTTTACTGCATTTACTTCTATCGCATTGAATTGGGGTTGGTTAGACCGCAAGACCACCCTGCGGCGGCCACGACGCAACCCTCAAGCCCCACGAGCCAGCCCACGCCTGTCGGCTGGCAAACCATCAACCGGCCGGCTGACGGCTTCAAAGTCGAGATGCCCTGCGGCATCACAGAGACCCGCCTTCCCGCCTACAACGCGAAAGGCGCGGCCGAGCCGGTCGAAACGATTGAAGCCTCCCCAGGCCCGGGAGCTACCTTTGCTGTGAGCTGGGCCGACAATCCCCCCGTGGAGCGGGCCGGCAGCACGGATGTGCGAACGACGCTGGATCTGGCACTCAACGGCGCACTGACTCGCACTCGGTCTGTGCTCGTCAGCCAATCCGAGAATGTTATCAGTGGCTATCAGGCGCGCGATTTCACAGCTCGCAGCGACGGCGGTGTCTTGACCGCGCGCCTGATCCTCGTGGGAAATAGACTCTATTTGCTCCTCGCCGCCTCCCCTTCTTCAACCGCCGCTCACGAAGACGATGTGAACCGCTTCTTCAACTCATTCACGCTGACGGCCGCGAAGCAATCGAACTGAAGAACTGCTGTCAGCCGCCAGCTATCAGCTATTTGTGCTAATGATCACTGTTTCTTCGGCTCCTGCTCCCATGCCACCTGCGGCCCCTCGTCAGGGAACGGCCAGTTGGTGTCAATCAGAATCTCCTTCTCGCGCTGCTCCTTGGGCACGCGATCGATGGTCAGGTTCTCAAAAAAGTGCACGCCTGTTTTTCCTGCCGTCACAATATCCAGGTCGCCATCCCCGTCCATATCCTGCACCACAAACTGGGTGCCTGCGCCTGCCGTGCCATTCACGCTAATTGGATACCGCGTGAACGTCGCCGTTTTGCGATCGATTTTGTAGTAGTAAACAACCAGCGGATCGTAGGAGCCGGGGTCGTTGCCGTTATGCCCGCGGTAGCGCTTGCCCGTGATGAGTTCGGGCTGGCCATCGCCGTCGATATCCGCCAGCTTCAATGCGTGAATCTGCGAGTACGATTCGTCGATGGTGTGCTTGATCCAGCGGCGGTCTGCGCCGCTGCCTTGCTGCTCGAGCCAATAGAGACCGTAGCTGTGGCCGTGGCCATAGATGATGTCGGTTCTGCCGTCGCCGTTGACGTCGTAGCCGATGATGGGGAAACCGGCATCGCCCATTTCCCAGTCTCCGTGCCACTCCCATTGGTCCTTGTCGGCATCGATCTGCCGAAACCAGCCGGTGGGCGTGAGGATGTCCATCTTTCCGTCGCCGTCAACGTCGGCCACGCCGGTGCCATGCCCGTCCTGCTCGCGGGTTCCGACATGATGCACCTTGGGCTCGGGACCGGAGAAGTCGATCCAAAGAATTCCCATGTGGCCGTAGTGCGCGAAGATCAAATCGGGCTTGCCGTCGCCGTTGATGTCGGCTATCCAGCCACCCTCGGTCGAATAGCTGTTGGTAATGAAGTGCTTCTTCCACTCGGCGCCAAGCTTGCCGGGGTTCTCCCACCAGAAGATGCCGTTGGTCATCCAGCCCGCAGTCACCACGTCGGGCAGTCCGTCGTGGTTCACGTCAATCGTCCACTCGCCGCAGTCGCTCACGAACTCCCCATTGATGCCTGCTTCGCGATACTGATGGCGCTTCCATTCGCCGCCATTGGGCCCGGGATTTTCATACCAGTAGGCCCCGCTCAGAATGTCGGGCAGCCCATCGCCGTTCATGTCGAGCGTGGTGACGCCTTCAGCGTGATCGGTGCCAAGTCGGTGCGCAAAAAATGTGACCTGGGGAACGCCGCCTGGACCTGGACCGGGCTTGATGAGGTGTTCGGCTCTTTCAGGATTTGGAGCCTGCGGCGATGCTGCGGGCGCGGCGAACGCGAATGCGAGAACTGCCGCGGCAAAAGCGGATTGGCGTGATGTCATCTGGGAAACTCCTTCCGCCCGCAATTGTCGCCGCTAGACCGTCCGGAAATCAAAATCTGCCTGGAACCTCTGCCTATCGGTGACAAGCCCGGTTCGCACCGCTCTCGAGGCAACTGCCGGACTGGGCGGCGGAGATCGAAACCGGCCATTGTGAATTTCGCGCGAAACCTTGGTGCTCGACTGGGCGTCTGCAGCATGCCTGGAATCTCAACGATGCGGTCGCAATCCTATGCGAGAATGGACCTGCGCGGGCCGGCACTATTCAAACATTCCCCCTTGAGGACAATGCGATGCGACGCTTGCTCCTACTTGCGACATCCGCAGTGGCACTTGCCGCAGCCCTCGTTAGTCTTCCTCTTCCCCCTGCAACTTGTGCTTCGAAGAGCCCCAGTCCGGATTCGAAACGTGTCCAGATTCCAGGAGCAAAGCCGGTGGGTTCCGATACCTGCGCGAGCTGCCACACCGATGTTGCGAAAAACTTCCAACACGCCTTTCATGCGCAACAGGGCGTCGGGTGCGAGGATTGCCACGGCAACGGCAGCCTGCACGTCGAAGGCGGCGGCGACGTGTCAAAAATCATCTCTTTGAAAAGTCGGACTGCCTCCGAAGCAAATGCCGTCTGCCTGGACTGCCATGCGCAAGGCGAAGACACGCGCCATTGGCCGACCGGTGTTCATGCCGCGAACGGTGTGCGCTGCATCGATTGCCACGAGATTCACGCGACGCCGGGAGGTTCCGCGCAAGAGAGCCTGGCTCGTTTCGATACGTCGACTCAGGGCGCGCGAAACGTGGAGATGGTTTCCCCGGAGACGAATCTTCTTGTCGGCTCGCGGGCAGCTGAGAACGCAGCCTGCCTTCGCTGCCACCAGACCGAGGGCGCGCAAATGAGCATGCCCTATCACCACCCGTTGCGCGAGGGCAAGATGAGCTGCGCCGACTGTCACGATCCGCACGGCGGAACAGCGGGTCGGAATCTGCGCGTATCGAATGTGAATGAACTCTGCGTGGGCTGCCATGCCCAGTATCGCGGGCCCTTCGCCTATCAACATCCGCCGGTATCGGAGAATTGCCTGAATTGCCACAGGCCGCACGGGTCGCCAAATACAAATCTACTGACAGTCAGCGAGCCCGCCTTGTGCCTGCAATGCCACAGCGGCCATCACAACGGGGCCTCACTGCCGCTGGCCGATCGCTGCTCGAATTGCCACGCCACCATTCACGGCACTGACGTAGCCACCCCCAGCGGCGGCAGCCGGTTCATCGACAAGGGACAGTACGGGCTGCCGTCGGAACCCACTGCCGGCATGGTGAAGGCGCTGGCCCACTCGACAGACAACCCTGCCCAGAGGTGGCAGCGCGCTTCAAATAACGTGGTGGCTGCCGCAGGCGGCTCGGCGGCGCTGCTCTTCTCCCGATTGCATCCCTTTCCGGGAGCGCAGGCAATGATGGGCGATGAAAGCACGCCGGCGAACGCGGATCCCGGTGGTTTCTCATCCACGTCTTCGGCCGCCTACCGGCTTCTGCACGTCTCGGGATTTGCCGGCCGCGTGGGCGAGTACGACAGCTTGCAGCAATCGGTAGGCACCGACGTCTCCACCGCATACGTCATTCCAGATAAACATCTCACCGTTGTCTCTCGCGGCGTCGTGGTTACCGGCGCCGACTATTCGGTCCGCTCCCAGTTGACTGTCGGCGGCCATCTCAGGGCAGGCTTCGACGTGCGCAGCCTGGTGCAGCAGCAGGACCACTATCGTTCCTACCTGGCCCAATTGTCGCCATCGGACTTCGGTTTGCCGGGAGCGGTTACCGACGCAATTCCTGCAAGCTCTGTTTTTGCGGTAACCAGGCGGCTCGGCAGCGGATATGCAAGGTTCAAGGCTCCGGGTTTGCCGGTTCATCTTTTTGCGAAGGGTGACATGCAGGCCAGAACCGGCCAGACGCAGCTCACCTATCTCGATGAGAACTCGACACCTGCCGTGTACGTCGATGGCACAAACACGACATGCGGCGCGCAATGCCACCAGGCTTCGCAATTCCAGGCGGTCAACTACACCACCCGCAGTGTCTCCGGCGGGGCCGACGCCGAAGTGAAGAATCTGCTGCATCTTTTCTATGAGCACAAGTTCAGCAGCTTCAACGACCGTCTCATCTTCCCGACAGTCACATATACAGGCCCATTCACCCCGGAGAACGAGGGATTTTCGACTGTCAATCCGCCGCCTTCCGGCCCGGCGCCGCAGGACGTTCCTGCCGGTAGCTACTACTTCGACATTCCCTCGCCCAGCCAGTTCTCTGCAGATAGCGTGCAAATGAATCTCACGCCTGCGGCTGAGTTCGCCGTGAACGGCAATGTCACCTACACGCGTCTGCGGAATTCGTTCACGCACAATCCGCAGAATTGGTTCGACACCGACGAGACCGCGAGCTGGGAGCCGCAACAAAGCGTGCGCCTGACGGCCGATTACCACCAGCAGAACATGATCGACGGCTTTACGCCGTACTACACGCTTTATGGCAACGTCTCGTATCACCGGCACTGGGAGGGCGCGCGGACCGAGTTCGATCTTCCCGCCGGATTCAGCGTCGAAGCCAGCTACCGTCGTGCCGGCATCACCCGCTCCAACGCTTTCCTTTGGCCGCAGGTTTACTCGATGGACAATACCGACCTGCAGACTGTCATTCCTTCCTCGACCAGCAACACCGCGGGGCTCGCTCTGCGCTATCGGAGCGGCCTATGGAACGCACGAGCAGGATATGAGTTCACCGGGACCGGCCATCCCGGTTTCCTGATTGTTCCCGGAAGTGACAATCGCATCTTCGCGAACGTCTGGCTTGCGCCGAAGCCGTGGCTGACCTTTTCTAACGACACGGCCATCAACCTGCAGAACGCGTTTCCGTCGGTGGCGCTGCCCAACACGCCAAGCGAGGCGCCGGGATTTGGAGCAGACGTTGCGGGGCTGCCTTCAAACTTCCAGCGCCGCGATCGCTTCTACACCGACACAATCAGCGCTGAAGTGCGCCCGCTGCCGGCGTGGAGCCTCGGTCTCGGATACTCATACCAGCAAAACAACCTCACGACGTGGATGGCCTTCCAGAACGACAGCTCGGTCAATTATGTGGTCGATGAACCGCTGGTTCCTTACAAACAGCTCAGCCAGATCGTGTGGGGCGACACCGCTTACACGGTGAAAAAGCGCTTGGGCGTGGATCTTCTTTTCACGCACAATGCCTCCGGCAGCGGATATCGGCCCCACCTGAACCCGAACGACGCATCCTCGCTCGGCAACGCGGCTCTGATCGACCAGGGTCTATTTGATCCCGTAATGTTCCAGGCCGCGCTCGGCAATTTGGCGCTCAGTTCAACTCAGATCTCTGCGGTCAAGGTGCCGCAATGGCTCGGGGATGGCAAGGCCTTCTACCTCTTTCCCCACAAAACGGAGGCCGGCGTCGTGTTCCACTACGGCAGCTACGCCGACTATTGGAATCCAAATCTGAACGGCGCCCTGCGCGTCTTCGATCTCTACCTGGGGCGCAGCTGGTAGATCGAGCGGCCTGGCGCGATGAGTTTTGGGGCCTTTACCGTGGCTCAAAAGAGATCCCCATGGGTGGGATCCTTGTTCAAGTTTGAAGCCCCTTCGGCAGCCCTGCCCCTCAGAACCGGCTCAGACGGAGCGGAACCCTTTGCGCGTAGCACGATTTCGAAAATGGTATGATGGGGTCAGCTACGCGGAAGGGCGCCCGGCTGGAAACGACCTATTGTTCCAGATGAGGAGCGTCGCCCGACCCGTTCCGGAAGGAAGAATGCGCGATCTCTTCAGCGATGCGGGCGCCAACGTGAAGCGCAGCGTGGTTGGCATCTACGCGGTGCTGGCGGTCTTCAACATAGCCGCGTGGCTGTGGGCGATTGTGGCTTTCCGTCACTTTCCCGTGCTTCTGGGAACCGCATTCCTGGCTTACAGCTTCGGCCTGCGCCACGCGGTCGATGCCGATCACATTGCGGCCATCGACAATGTGACGCGCAAGCTGATGCAGGAAGGCAAGTGGCCGGTTGGGGTGGGGTTTTTCTTCTCGCTCGGCCATTCCACCATTGTGGTGCTGGGATCGCTGGCCATTGCGGGCGCGACTCTGCTGCTGCAGCATCGCTTCGATGCGCTGCACAACGTGGGCGGAATCGTGGGAACCGCGATCTCTGCCCTGTTCCTGTTCGGCATTGCAGGGGCCAACGTACTGGTGCTGCGCTCGATTTACGCGGCGTTTGTGGGGGTGCGCAGAGGCGAGCCTTACGTTGAAGAGGACCTGAACCTGCTTCTGGCCGGGCGCGGATTCCTTGCCCGGCTGTTTCGGCCTGTCTTCGCGATGATCCGGCGCAGTTGGCACATGTATCCGCTTGGCCTTCTGTTTGGGCTGGGATTCGACACCGCAACCGAGATCGGGCTGCTGGGCATCTCTGCCGCCGAAGCCTCAAAGGGGCTGCCCATCTGGTCGATCATGGTTTTTCCCATGCTGTTTGCGGCAGGGATGTCGCTCATCGATACCACGGACAACGTGCTGATGCTGGGCGCGTACGGCTGGGCATTTGTGAAGCCGATCCGCAAGCTGTATTACAACCTCACCATCACGTTTGTGTCGGTGGTGGTTGCGCTGCTGGTGGGGGGGATCGAGGCGCTAGGTCTGCTTGCCGGGCAATTCAGCCTGAATGGAACATTCTGGAGCACGGTGCGCGCGCTGAACGACAACTTCGGAGCGCTCGGCTATTTCATCGTGGCTCTCTTCGCGCTGAGTTGGGTTCTGTCAGTATGCTACTACAAGTGGCAGCGCTTGGATGAAGTGGAAGCGAGCGGTTCCGTGGTGTCGTCACTGGTTCGGCCGGATGGCCTTCTCGAGTAGTGCGGTGATGCGCGTGGTGGGAACGAAGCGGACGATGAATGCGCCGAAGGCTCCCTTGAAATTCGGGATGATGGTGCGCCGGCCACGGGCGAGGGCCCGGACGGCCTTGTGCGCGACTTCCTGGGCCGGCTGAAGACCGGCAATACGCCGGAAAACGCCGGCTCCGCCGGATACATCGAAGAATTCGGTTTCGGTGGTGCTGGGGCAGAGCGCGGTGATTTTGATGCCGAAGCGTTCGACCTCGGCGGCGAGAGCGAGCGCGAAGAATCGGTCAAAGACCTTGGTGGCGGCGTAGACAGCGTTGTAGGGGATGGGCTGGAAGCTGGCGGTGGAGGCGACAACGAGCATCCATCCGCAGCGGCGCTCGACCATGCGCGGAATAAAGAGACGCGAGAGGCGCACCACGGCTTCGCAGTTGACGCGGACCATGCTGTATTCCTGCGCGGGGTCGAGTTTGTAGAACTCGCCGTAGTGGCCGAGTCCGGCGTTGTTGATGAAGATGTCGACGGGGATACCGGCGCTCTCGGTGGCGTCGTAGATCT
>Ga0187851_10000587_pt1 | contig 36997 bp, 38 predicted proteins | sample June2016WEW_6_10_FD_132997 | JGI IMG/M metagenome (GOLD analysis project Ga0187851, IMG submission 132997) | Peatland microbial communities from SPRUCE experiment site at the Marcell Experimental Forest, Minnesota, USA - June2016WEW_6_10 | ecosystem: Environmental > Terrestrial > Soil >...
AGGCGATTAAGAGCATGGAGGGCGCGGCGTTGATCGCTGGCACTGGAGGCCGGTTTCTCGTTCTTTTTAGCCAGCAGGGACGGGACGATGCACGCCAGGCTGACAAACAGAAGAACGACGGCGACCTTGGTACGTCCCACAGGCATGAAGACTCCGGTCCAGGAAAGGACGACAGCCCTCTTATTATCAACCCGAACTCAAGGAAAAGTTTCTGGCTTGGAAGGTTACCGAAGATGTTGTATGGCTGGCCCTAGGTAGGCTTAAGTCAAAGATTCCAAAGCCACGGTTAGAGCTAGGTCAGATACATTTTGCCCCGCGAGACCTTGTGCTGCAGGGTCGCGGCTAAATGGTCCACATCGGTTGGAGAAATATTCACGGACATGTGGTCGGCGAGGAGTGGAGTTCGATTGCTGCCCACGGCATCGCGTCGCACCTGGATCAAAAGGGCCTGCACCGCGTTGGGATCATATTTTTGCGGAGTCATGCGCACCAGATCACTGAGGGCGCCGCCCAGCGAAAGCGGCTCGCGGTAAGGGCGGAGGCTGGTCATGGCGTCGAAGGTATCGGCGAGTGCCATGATGCGCACCGGCATGGGCAATTCGTCATTGGCCAAGGCATCGGGGTATCCGGAACCGTCGCTGCGCTCATGATGCCAACGCACCGATTCATGAATCCTCGGCCAGGGGAACTCCACGCTGCTGACAATCTGATGCCCGACCACGGTGTGATCGGCCATCTCGCGAAATTCTTCCGGATTGAGAGCTCCGGGCTTGCTGAACAATCGGCGATCGACGGCCACCTTGCCGATGTCATGCAAATAGCCAGCGCTGCGCAGAGCGGCAACCTCGCCGGGTTCGACGCCCATGGCTTCGCCGATGGCAGCAGCGTAGCGCCCCACGCGCAGAGAGTGACCGTGAATGTTCACGTGTTTCACGTCAATGGCGGTGGCGAATGCTTCTAGAGCGCTGTCATAGAAGCCGTGGAGCGAAGCCATCAGACGCAGATTTTCGGTTACACGCTGGGCCAGAGTCTGGGTTAGGGCGTGGTTATGCACAGCCAAGCCGATGTAACTGCAGAGCAGCTCCATGGCATCCAGCTCTGCCTCCATGTAGGGCGCATCTCCCGGGCGACGTCCCAGACAAACGACCCCGGCGAGCTTGCCCACCGATTTGAGGGGGGCAATGCACTTGAACAATTCTGGAGCGACGTTGCCATTGGAACTGAGAAACACCGAATAGGTGGAAGCGTTGAGCACGATGGGTCCGCGGGCAGCAGTGAGGGCGTGAGCGTGCTTGGGAAGAAGAGGAATGAAGGCCGGCTCAGGCAACATGGCGAAACCCTCGGAGGCCACGGATGTGAGCATGGTGGGCTTCTCATTGAAGACGAAAAGCGCACCTTCGCGCGCGCCGGCGGCTTCCATGACAGCGGAGAGCATGCGGCGCGATGTTTCGGTAAAGTCGCGCCCAGCTGTGAGCTCCGGCCCGAGATCGGAGAGAGCTTCCACCGTGCGCAATAGCCTGCGGAAATTATTTGTTTCCACGTTAGAAAAGTAGTGCAAAGAACGTTGGACAGAACGAGCGTAACATGCGGGAAACGCGCACCGTGAGAGACGCTTGTTGGTTAGTTTGGTGCTGAAAGGGACGGGAGGCTTACGAGTCTGATTCCGACCTATCTGAAGAATAGGCTTAAAAGTGTTCGCGCAGTTCGGCGAAGGCTCCCACGATGAGCAAACGCTGCGGGGGCTGAGCCGCATCGAGTTCGTCATGTTCGAGAATCCAGGTATCGCCATGCGGGACGAAAACCGCGTTCAGCCCCGTGGCGAGCGCAGGATTGATGTCGGACTTCGGGCTATTGCCGATCATCCAGGTCGAGTCGTGCTCCAGCCCAAATTTTTCAACGATTCTTTGGTACGCCTCGGCGTCTTTCTCAGCGACGATCTCGGTTGCGGTGAAATAAGTCTTTAACCCCGAACGTTCAATCTTTCCGGTTTGCTCGACGATCGCGCCTTTGGTCAACAGAATGAGATTGTGTCTCGCCCCCAGATATTCCAGTGTTCCCGGAACCTCGGGCAGAAGTTCCATGGGATGATCAGCAACCGTGCGAGCGAAGCTGTTGATTTGCGCGTGTAACTCGGGAGTGACCGGCTCTACGCTGAGGCGTTCAAACGTGTCGACCAGGGCGTGGGCAAAACTGTGCAGGCCGTAACCATGCTTGACGATGCACTCGCGCTCGACATCGTTCAGCACTTCGCGCACTTGCTCGGGAGAAAATTCGTGGTGATTGAGGAACGAAATGAAACGCGCGATGGCCCGCTCGAAGTAGATGTTGTTTTCCCAGAGCGTGTCGTCCGCGTCGATCAGAAGCGTCTGTTTTTCCCTGGTGTTTTCTGTCGTGCCGGGCAGATCCGCCATGCCTTCTAAGCTACCCAGTCCACGCGGGCCTCAGGCCCAATGATACCGGCCTTGTGGCCCATATCCAGCAGACGGGAAACGCCTTCGCGTCCTTCTGGGCCGTAGTCGAGCGTGCGCTCGTTCACGTACATGCCAACAAACCGGTCGGCGGTTTGGGAGTCGAGATCGCGGGCAAACTGCATGGCATAGGACAAAGCTTCGTCGCGATGGTCGAGGGCATACTGAATGCTGTCGCGCAACGCGCCATTCACCGCCGAAATCAGTTGTGGACCGAGCGCGCGGCGAATCGCGTTGCCGCCCAGCGGCAGCGGCAATCCAGTCATCTTTTGCCACCAACGGCCAAGGTCGACAATGCGGTGCAGGCCGGCCTTGTCGTAGGTTAGCTGCCCTTCGTGGATGATGAGTCCAGCTTCAAACTTGCCCTCGAGCACCTGCGGAATGATGTGGTCGAAGGGCACGACTTCCGTTTCTACTCCGGGAGCAAAAAGCTGTAGCGCGAGATACGCGGTAGTGAGCGTACCAGGAACGGCGATGCGCTTTTCCTTGATTTCACTTTGCGTGAACGGGCGCGGAGAAACAATCATGGGCCCGTAGCCTTCGCCGACGCTGCCTCCGCACGACATCAACGCGTATAGGTCCTGTATATACGGATAGGCGTGAAACGAAATCGCAGTCACATCGTAAACGCCTTCGCGCGCCTTCTGATTCAAGGTCTCGATATCGCAGAGGGTATGGGTGAAACGAAGTCCCGGGACGCGCACCTTGCTGGTGGCGAGGCCGTAAAACATGAATGCATCGTCGGAATCTGGGCTGTGGGCAATCGAAATCTCGCGCACTTGCGACGACTGGCCGCCCCCGGAATGTTTGGTTTCTGTTTCTGAAATCACCGTCATCTTTTGAACTCCAAAACTTGGTTACTGTGCTTTCGTGCTGTCGACTGGAGAGCGCTGCCATCGCGAGGCCATTGCGGCAGCCATCATGATCTTGATGATCTCCGCAAACAGGAACCAGTAAAGCCCCCAGCGGAAGGCCTGCACTACCGAATGGGTGAGAATCGCGAGCCAGGCCAGACCTCCCGTGAAAAGCACGATTTCGCCGAGAAGGCCGGCGATTACGGTTCGACCGAAGGTTTTGCGTCCATGTTCCATCACGTAACCTGACACCCAGGCGACCAGGGGATAGGCCAGCAAAAATCCGCCAGTTGGCCCGAACAAGTGGGCGATTCCGCCCGGGCCTATCGGACTGAACACAGGCAAGCCCGTTGCGCCTTCTGCGAGATATAAGGCGAGCGCTGCAAAGCCGCGGCGACTGCCCAGCAGCAGACCCACCAGCAGCACGGCGAAGTTCTGCAGCGTCAGCGGCACGGGGGTGAACGGGAGGGGAACTGTGATGTGCGCGCACAACGCAACCAACAAGCTGCCCCCAACCACCAGGATGACTTGTCGCGCAGATTCCGGAACGAAATGGTGCTCCCTCGAATTGCCTAAAACTTGCGTCGCTGGTTTTTCCATTGGAGTCTCCCCATCTACAACGCTTGAGCGATCAGGCCTCAGTATGGCCGGACGGACGATCGCCGTCCAGTTGGTTGGCACTGATTTCATGGGCTGCATGGGCTGCCTGCAGATGGCGTCGTAAACGCATGTACAAGGCGATTGCAACGCACACCACGACCAGTGTACTCAAACCCAGGATCAGGAACCACCAAATCATTCGCACAGCCGATTAGGATAACAGATCAGCGGCCGCGAAAAAGGGAAGTAAGCGCAGCCGGAGGCCGACGGTCGATTGAATAATTGAATACGGGTGACGCAGCCCTGGCGCACGCGACGAAACGAAGATGCGTCATCTCCTAGTTGGACTTCGAGGCTTCTTTCTCCGCATCACCTCAGCTCTTGAAGTCGGCCACGCCATCCCACACTAACTGGACGGCAATGGCCAAAATCAGGAAACCAAAAATCTTGTTGATGGCTCCCACCGCGCTAGGGCCCAACCGCCGGACCAGCGGCCCTCCCAGCCAGAAAAACAACAAAACCGAGAGCGCGACCCCGGCGACGCCGATAACCATTCCCAGGTACGAAGCAGCGCTATCTACGTGCGCGGCCAGCGCCATCACCACCCCAATGGCTCCTGGCCCCGACATGAGTGGCATCGCCAGCGGCGTCAGCGAGATATCTTCTTTGTCCTGCGCTTCGTGACTTTCTTCCGGCGTGATCCGCGCGTGAGAAGTAACCATCCCCCACGCGGTGTTGGCCACAATCAATCCGCCGGCAATCTTTATAACCGGCAGCGAGATGCCAAAAAAATAAAGCACGAAGCGGCCAAAAAACAAAAATGTGACCAAGATGACAAAAACCCAGATGCCGGTCTTTAGCGCTGTGCGCTGCCGGTCCTTGGCGGTCCAGGTCGCGGTCATGGTGAAGAAGATCGGAATGCCGCCAAACGGATCGACAATGGGAAACAGCGCCAGAAATGTAGCCGCCGCCGAGTGCGGCAGGGTGCGCAGAAATTGCCCGAGAGCGTGGGTGGCATTCATCGGTTTACCGGTATCCTTCCAGCGCCTTGGCCGCGCGTTCGAGCGCGGCGGCCAGAACTGCCAACTGCTGGCGCGCGCGCTCCGCATCTCCTTTGTCGAGCGCTTCGTTTACTCCTGGAATCACCACCGCCGCATATCCGGTGTATTCTCCAGGGGCATAAATCGCATGCCGAAACCAGGGACGGTGGGGCAGCCCTTCGGGCACCAGCAACGCCCGCTCGGCCCCGAGCAGTGTCTGGTTCAGCCGTGCTGCATCACGAGGTTGATTCTTCTGCTTCGATAAAATCTTCGCTCCCGCATCCTGAAAGTGCTTCGCAGCCGCATTCACAGCGCTCCAATCGAGAGCGTGGTTGCCAAACTTATTCTCCGCCCGCTTTGCAGCCGCATCCAGGTACACGGCAACTTCCTTGCCATACTCTTCGTAATCGTAAGGCAGAACATCGGCATCGGCCATGCGCAAGGCCTCCAGACCGAAAATTCTCGCCATCTGCTGCTCATACACAAAATCCGGATCACCGAATTTCTTGAACCAGGCGAAATTGTCGAACACAGAGTGATACACGCCATACGGTCCAGTCGAACTGATATCGGTCGAAGGCACACCGAGGTGCTGCTGGAAAGCGCTGTAATCAGAGCCGCTGCCCAGCTCGCCGACCAGAACATCGTCCCTTGCGGGTGCCACGGCAGGTGTGCGCCGGCCCTCCCCTATGGATTCCGACGGCGACTGAGTTATCGGAGCATTTGGCTGATCACCCTTCTGCCACGCTGCGTACACCGTCCCACCCTTGGGACTGGACACCGCCTTAGTTACATCCCGCAAAAACTGCTTCAGGCTGGGCACGGCCGCAGCCCCAAACTTCGGCCCCGAGACGGCCACATCGACATTGAAGTATGCGGGAGCATGAGCCAGTTCGGCTTCATGTTGCTCGGCCCACTCTGTCGAACCCATCAGACCTTCTTCTTCGCCATCCCAGCTGGCAAAAATCATCGTGCGCTTCGGCTTCCAGCCGGACTTCAGCAACTCTCCGATACCGTGGACCGCTTCGAGCATCGCCGCCGTGCCGCTGTTTGGATCGACTGCGCCGTACACCCACGCGTCGCGATGATTCCCGGCAACCACCCATTCGTCCGGCGACTGGCCCCCTTGCACTCGTCCAATCACGTCCCATAGTGTGCGGAACTGGTAATCCTGTTTGAGATGCATCTTCACCCGTACTGGCCCCGGTCCCACGTGATAGGTGAAGGGCAACGCGCCTTGCCACTCGCGCGGCGAGTCCGGCCCGGCCAGGTGCTGAAGAATGGGCCAGGCATCGTGGTAGGAAAGCGGAGTTACAGGAATCTTCGGCATCTGCGCCGACTGTTCAGGAGAAATTCTCTTGCTCTCCGGCAACGAAGGTAGGGATGCAAATCCGGGCGTCGTCGGATCTCCGGGGAATTCGAACATGTATCCTACCGACCCGCGCTGCACGCCGGTATCTGGCCGCCACGGCCCATCGGGATATTTGTCGCCGCGCCGCCATCCGTCGTCGAACGGATCCGAATAAACAATCACTCCTGCCGCACCGTGTTCTTGTGCAATGAATTCCTTCACTCCGCGAAAATTCTGGCCGTATCGCACCAGCACAATCCTGCCACGCACATCGATCTTCAGCTTCTCCAGCTTCTCGAAGTCTTCCGGAGTGCCGTAATTGGCATAGACCACATCTGCTTCGACATCTCCAGACGGCGACATCCCATTGAACGGCATCACCACGCGCGGATCATCGTCATAAGGATCTCCGGCGACATGTTCACGCGTAGGCCCATGCATTTCCACTCCGGCCGGTGCAGTGATATCCACGCTGATTTCCTGGGGATAGTTCATCCATACTTTGTATTCGACGATCTCGGTGTCAAGCCCCGCAGCACGAAATTTCTGCGCCACATAGTCCGCCGTGGCCTGGTCCTCCGGAGTTCCGGCCAGGTGCGGAGCCTGCGTCAGAGTGCGCAAGTGCTCTTCCGCCAGCTTCGTATCAGGGACAGCAAGAAAACGCGCTTCGGTGGCATTTTCCGTAGCAGCATCGCGAAAACCGAAAATGGCTGGGAAGGGACTGGGTGAGTCTGGAGTACGGCCACTCACGCTGGCCAAAACAAAACACAAGAACATAACTAAACAAGAGAGTGCGGAATAAACGAATCTCATGATCTCCCGCTGAGAAAGCAAGTAAGGTAGCACAGCGCCGCGAAGTATGCAGACGAGCGCAAGAAGCACGCTCCAGAAGGCTATCGCACTTGCCCCGTCCCAATAATCTCGTATTTCGAGGACGTCAGTTCCGCCAACGCGAAAGGCCCACGACAGTGCAACTTCTGCGTGCTTATACCCATCTCGGCGCCGAAGCCGAACTCCGCGCCATCTGTGAACCGCGTCGAAGCATTCCAGTAGACAGCCGCAGAATCCACACCGCGCAAGAACTTGCGAGCATTCGCCTCGCTGCGGGTCACGATGGAATCGGAATGCCTCGTCGAATAGTGATTGATATGAGTGATCCCTTCGTCCACGTTCGCCACCACGTGAACCGCCATGCACAACCGCAGATACTCTTCGTACCAGTCCTGTTCCTCGGCCGGGACCATGTTCCTTCCAACCACCAGGCTTCGCGACTTGCCATCCCCACGAACCTCCACCCCCGCCTCGATGAGCTTGTTCACGATTCGCGGCAGATACTCCGCCGCAATCCGCTCATGCACCAGCAACTTCTCCGCCGCATTACACACCGACGGCCTCTGAGTCTTCGCGTTGAGCACAATCCGGTCCGCCATCTCAAAATCGGCGGATTCATCCACGAAAACGTGGCAGTTCCCTGCCCCAGTTTCAATCACGGGCACCGAGGAATTCTCGGTAACGAATGAAATCAGACCCGCGCCCCCGCGCGGAATGATCACATCGACCAGTCCGCGCGCCTTGATCAGCTCCTGCACCGACTGCCGTGTGCTCGAATCGAGCAGTTCGATTGCCCCCTCGGGTACTCTCGGCACCGCCGCAAGAATCTCCACCAGCCGTTGATTGCTGCGGGCGGCTTCTTTCCCCCCTCGCAACACGATAGCGTTGCCCGTTTTCAGCGCGAGCACGGCCGTGTCCACGGTAACGTTCGGCCGCGCTTCGTAGATAATTCCCAAGACCCCGAGTGGCACTCGCACCTTGCGGATACGCAGCCCATTCGGGCGCGTCCACTCCGCCAGAGTCTCGCCAATCGGATCGTCGAGCGCGGCAACATCACGCACACCCTTCGCCATCTCACTGATTCGCGCCGTTGTCAGCAGCAAGCGATCGCGCATGGCGCCCTCAAGTCCGGAGCTCTCCACATCTTCCCGGTTCGCCGCGAGAATCGTCTGGGTCTGGCCTTCAATTGCATCGGCGATGGCGAGCAGCAACGCGTTCTTTTCGTCCGTGGAGAGCAGTGCCAGCTTGCCAGCTGCTGCCCGCGTGCGCGCCAGCTTTTCCTGCGTGGAAGCCGAGTTCGCAACGGTCGTCGCCATTAGACCTTTCCTCTCTGAGGAGGAAAATAAGTTCCAATTTTCCGTTTCATGCCTAGCGTAATTCCCTGGGGATGGCGCCCGTTCACAATCGCTACATGGACTCCCGCTTCGCTGGCCAGCCTCGCCGCGCGCAATTTGGAAATCATTCCGCCACGCCCCAGCTTGCTCTTGCCATTGCATTGCGCTTCCAGTTCCGGTGTCAGCCTGCGCACCACGCGCATCAGTCGCGACTTCTTGCGCCCGTTGGGTCGGTAGAAACCGTCAACGTCGGTCAGCAGCAAAAGCCAGTCCGCCTCCACAGCCGTTGCCAGCAACGAACTCAGCTCGTCGTTGTCTCCGAAAGCGCCGACCAACTCCTGCACCGAGACGCTGTCATTTTCATTCACGATGGGTACAACGCCCAGCGAGAGCAACTCAGCCAGTGCGTTCTGCAAATTGCGGTAGCGGACAGGCGAAGTGAAGTCATCACTCGAAAGCAGCAGTTGCGCCACAACCTTTTTGCCGAAAAATAGGCGCTCGTACGTATGCATTAGCTTGCTTTGCCCAACTGCCGCGCAAGCTTGCATTCCCGGAACATCGCTCGGCCGCTTGCCCAGTCGCAGCCCGGACATTCCTGCAGCAATCGCGCCCGAAGTGACAATCAGATATTCGTTCCGGCTGAGATCGAATTGATCCACCAGGCCGCGCAGTAGGGTGGCGTCAATCTGCCCGCCAGGGGCGATGAGGCTGGTGCCGACTTTGATGACGACTCTCATGCGATAGAAGCTTTCCCCGCTAAGTTGGAATGGTATCGCACTCGGCCCTCCAGAGGAATTTCTGCTTGCTGCAGGAATATTGCTTCTCGAAATCGCCGGGGCCCGAGGCCCAGCGAATCCGTCGGGCAGGACAGCATCCCTGACCTCCAATTAAAATGAAGTTCCATGCCCGCCGCCAATTCCACGAGCCGTTTTTCCGATCGCGTAGAAAACTACGTGTTATACCGGCCCGGATATCCGCCCGAAGTGTTGCGGACCCTCAAAACCGAATGCGGCCTCGCGCCCATTCACTTGGTGGCTGACATCGCTTCCGGAACCGGCATTTGGACGCGCACCTTGCTGGAGCATGGTAACTCGGTGATTGGTGTCGAGCCCAATTCCGAGATGCGCCAGGCGTGTGAGAGCCGGCTCGCGGGGTTTCCGAAGTTCACCAGTGTTGCGGGTACCGCCGAGGCCACCACGCTGAAAGATCACAGTGTAGACTTCGTCACGGCTGCGCAAGCCGCTCACTGGTTCGACCGCGAGCGGTCGCGGCGCGAATTCGCTCGCATCCTGAAGCCCGGTGCTTGGCTGGTGCTTCTGTGGAACGAACGCCTCACCGATTCGACCAGGTTTCTTCGCGACTACGAGCAGTTGCTGCTAACCTACGGCACCGACTACCAGGACATTCGCCACGAGCGCACAACTTCCGAAGTGAACCAATTCTTCGACCCGGTTCCGTTTCAAGAGCGAACCTTCGAACTGCGGCAGGAGTTTGACTACGCCGGGATCGAGGGCCGTTTGCTCTCGTCTTCGTACGCGCCCGGACCGGATCATCCCCAGCATGTGCCCATGCTCGGTGAATTGCGCCGCATCTTCGATGCGCACTCAGCGTCTGGCCGAGCGGTCTTCGAATACAAGACTCGGCTTTACTTCGGACGACTGAGCTAGAAGAGAACAGCTTCCGCTCTGATACGATCTGCTCTGCGTTTGATCCAACGAGGTCTAGCACTGTGTCCAACGAAAAATCTTTCCACATGACTCCCGACGAATTCCGCCGCTACGGCCATGCCGTAGTCGATTGGATCGCCAACTACCACTCCCGCATCGAGTCTTTCCCCGTGCTCTCGCAAGTGAAGCCTGGAGAGGTTCGCGCGTCGCTGCCGGCGAACCCTCCCTTACACGGAGAGTCATTCGATGCAGTACTTAGGGATGTTGAAAATTTAATTCTGCCCGGAGTCACGCACTGGCAGTCGCCGAACTTCTTTGCCTATTTTCCAGGCAACGCCTCCGGCCCGGGAATCCTTGGCGACCTTCTCTCTTCCGGCTTGGGAGTGCAAGGCATGCTCTGGTCCACGAGTCCAGCCTGCACCGAACTCGAAACCCACGTGCTCGACTGGCTCGTAACCATGCTGGGGTTGCCGGAGAAATTTCTCTCGTCCCGTACCGGCGGCGGAGTGATTCAGGATACGGCTTCAAGCGCGGCGCTCTGTGCCCTGCTGGCCGGCCGCGAGCGCGCCACCAACTACGTCAGCAACAAAAAGGGATGCGATGGCCGCATCGTTGCCTACGTCTCTACGCAAACTCATTCCTCATTGCAGAAAGCCGCAATGATCGCCGGAATCGGCGTCGACAATCTGCGCTCCATCGCGGTGAACGAAAATTTCGCCATGCGCCCCGACGCGCTCGCCCGCCAGATTGAAACCGACAAACGGGCTGGCCTGGTTCCGTGCTTTGTCTGCGCCACAGTGGGCACAACTTCGTCGAACGCAATGGACCCGATCCCCGAGATCGCCCGCGTCGCGCAGCACCACAATCTCTGGCTACACGTAGATGCCGCCATGTCAGGCACGGCCGCGCTCTGTCCGGAATTCCGCCACCTGCAAAACGGAGTCGAACTCGCCGACAGCTACAACTTCAACCCGCACAAGTGGATGTTCACCAACTTCGATTGCAACAGTTTCTGGGTCGCCGATCGCAAAGCGCTCATCCAGACTCTAAGCATCTTGCCGGAATACCTGCGCAACCAGGCTACCGAATCCGGCGCAGTCATCGATTACCGCGACTGGCACATCCAGCTCGGTCGCCGTTTCCGCTCGCTGAAGTTGTGGTTGGTGATCCGCCACTACGGCGTGGAAGGTCTGCAGCACCACATCCGACGCCATGTGGAGCTGGCGCAGCAGTTTGCCAGTTGGGTGCGCAGCGACCAAGATTTCGAGCTAGCCGCCCCCGTGCCATTGAACCTGGTCTGCTTCCGGCACAAAGCCGGAGACGCGGCCAATCAATCCATCATGGATCGCCTCAACCGCAGCGGAGATCTATTCCTCACCCACACCAAGCTGAATGGACAACTAACACTACGGCTATGCGTTGGCCAGACGAATACGCAAGCCCGGCATGTCGAACGGGCATGGAAAAGAATTCGCGAGGAAGCAGAAAAACTGACCACCAACGCGTAGGCCGTGCCTTACTCGAACCTTTTCGCGTGACTTCGGCTAAAGTAAAGCATGCGAACCATCCTCGGCCAGCGCCCCTTGCGCTTCGTGTTTGCCGCCAACGTGATTTCCATGTTAGGCAGCGGGATGAATTCGGCCGCCGTCGCCTGGTACATTCTCGAAGCCACGCACTCGGAAATGGCGCTCGGCACGTTCGCCGTTCTGCAAACCCTTCCCGCCATGCTCATGCTTCCCTTCACCGGCGTCATCATTGATCGCGAAGATCGCCGCCGCCTGGTCATGTGGCTCGACGCCGTGCGCGCCGTAATCATTGTGACTGTCGCCATCCTCGCGTTTCGCCACCGCGCGCAGGTCTGGCAACTCTATTTGATGAACACTCTCGTCGCTGCCGGCTTCTGGATGTTCTGGCCCACCATCACGGCGCTCATCCAGGAACTCACCCCCGAAGGTCAATTCGTCGAGTCGAATACTTTCCTCCTGGCCGGCGTGCAGGGTGGATGGCTGATCGCCGGCTCGCTAGTCGGCTTCATGTACAACCACATCGGCCTCGGCGGCGTGCTCCTGATCGACGTTTCCACCTACGTGGTTTCGTTCTTGTGCTATTTCGCCGTGCGCAAAGGACGTCATGTTGTCCTGAGTCCACAAGAGTTGCGCGCCGATATTCTCGCCGCGGAAAGCCAGTTCCAGCGCTTCTGGCGCGATATGCGGGAAGGCCTGCACTTTCTTCGCGACCGTCGCGCCGTCGTTCTGCTCGGCGTCAGTTGGGCGTTATTTCTCGGCGCCATGATCACCGGGGTCGTCGTCACCCCGTCGCTCAGCGAACGCATTTTCCATGCCGGCGCCGTCGGCTACGGATGGCTCAATGCCGGATGGGGCACAGGCGCGTTTCTGAGCGCTTTGTATGCTCCCGCAATTATCGCCAGTCTGGGAGGACGCCGCTCGGTTGCGTTTTCCATGGCGCTGCTGGCCGCGTGCGTGGTTTGCGCTCCCGTCTCGCACTGGCTGGTGGCCGCGATCCTGCTATATGGGGTGATGGGTTCCGCGCGAGGGGTCGGCGGCATCGCCATGAACACCAGCCTCATGGAGATGGTCCCCAAGCATCTGATGGGACGGGTGCAAAACACGTTTTATTTTTTCGGAACGTTCCTCCAGCTTGTGCTCGCAGTAGCTGTCGGCGCCGTCGCGCACAAGGTCAGCCTGGTGGCCGCATTCGCTATTCTTGCCTGCGTTTACGGATTATCGTTCGTAGCCGCCAGTTGGCCGATCGGTACTGTAATTCGCGAAGTGGTTCCTGCGGACTAGGCGGTCGTGAAAGCCGCCAGACGCGTCGGCGTATAGTCACAAGGAATCGGCATGACGCGACGCACAAAGTTCGTGAGCGGATTGCTATGTCTGCTGGCTTGCGTCCTGGCCCTCCGGCCAGTGATCTTGGACTTCTCCTCCAAAACATTCTTGAATACGGGCCCCAACGGGCCCGAAACACCCGCCGCCGTTGGCCTTGCTTTTGACCGCCTGAAAATTCCCAGCGGACACCGTCTCCTCGATGCGTACCTCGTGCGCGCTCCTGCCACCTGCCAGCCGCGTGTCGCGCTCCTGATTTTCCACGGTGTGATGGAGACCATTTCCGAATGGGTTCTGGCGCAGAAGTTTCTTTACGACCACTGCATCTCATCGATCGTATTCGACTACTCCGGTCACGGAGACAGTTCACGACCCGGAACCATCGGCCATCTCAATGAAGACGCGATTCCGGCCTACGCCACATTCCTCGCGCAATTCCCCGACGAGCGTCTTTGCCTGCTGGGTCATTCCATGGGCAACTCACCGCTGCTTGAATCGCTGCCTCATTTTCGCCCTCCTCCGTCGTGCGTGGTTGTGGCGAATGCCTTTTCTTCTTTGAAGGACCAGGGCCGAAAGCGTGGAACTTCGCGCGCACTGCTCTATTTGATCCCGGACGCCTGGGACAATGTCAAGAATGTCAAACTCGTGCGCGTGCCCTTACTGCTCGTTTACAGTGACGCGGACACGGTAAATCCTCCCGACATGGGCCGGCAAATCTTCGAATCCGCGCCGGAACCGAAGCAGCTTGCGGTTCTGCATGGCTTTCCGCACAACGCACTCTACCGCGCTCCAACCGAGGAATGGTGGGCGCCAGTCTTGCGCTTTCTTCACTCCCCATGAAAGCCGATCCCGAACTCGGCAGCCTGACTTCCGCCTTCTGACTTTTTTCAGCAACCTGATATCCTTTCCCCTTCCAAGGAGCACTCATGTCCTCTGACTTACAGGGCCGTAACGCCGTCGTCTTCGGAGTCGCCAATAAGCGCTCAATTGCATGGTCTATCGCTCAAGGACTGCACACCGCCGGCATGAAGCTTGCCATCACCTACCAGAACGAGCGTCTGGAGCAGGAAGCGAAAGACCTCATCCTCTCTCTTCCCGGCGCTGAAGCCTATATGTGCGACGTCAGCAAAGATGAAGAGATCGAGCGCCTCTTCGCAACGCTGAAAGAGCGTCACGGGAAGCTGCACACGCTCGTGCATTCCGTCGCCTACGCTCCGGCCGACGAACTGAAAGGCGACTTCGTCAATACGACCCGCGAAGGCTTTCGCATCGCCATGGATATCAGCGTCTATTCTCTGGTAGCAGTTTCCCGCGCCGCCGCGCCCCTCATGGAAGACGGCGGATCAATCCTCACCATGACGTACTACGCTTCAGAGAAAGTTGTTCCCCGTTACAACGTCATGGCCGTAGCTAAGGCGGGGCTGGAATGTTCGGTACGCTATCTCGCGTATGAATTGGGAAAGAAAAAGATTCGCGTGAACGCCATCTCTGCCGGCCCGATCAAGACTCTCGCAGCGCGCGGCATCGCCGGCTTCGGCGACATGCTCAAGGGTCACGAAGAACGCGCCCCCCTCGGTCGCCGGGTGGAAGTCGAAGAGGTCGGCTCAACCGGAGTCTTCCTGGCCTCCGACGCCAGCAGCGGCATCACCGGCGAAGTCATCTACGTGGATTGCGGCTACAACATTATGGGGTTCTGAGAATGCTGTTGCGTGCTGGACGCCCTTCTGGGCAGGGACCATGATCAGAGTATTGATCCGTCGCCCGCGTCGATGAGTGGAATGGGAGACTTATCGCCAACCACGAACAAGGTTCCGAGTTGCCGACAATCCTGGAGTTGAGCGACTCGTTCTATCTGAATGGGCAAGGAGCTCTGACCTGCTGATTGGCGGCGATCCGAGATGGCCTCGCGGATGGGAGCCCAGCCGGAACAGCAGAGCGCTGGCCAGGGTTCGGCGGTACCAAAACGCGAGAGCCATGGCGCCGCCGATCGTGAGAGTGGCAGCGGCCCACTGCATCCGCCGCTCATGCTCGACTAGAGCGTCGGGACGAAGGTGCGCTCCCGGCTGCATGGCGGATGGCATGACAAAGGCGTGATTTTCGATCTTGAGCCCCGGCGTAAGAACCTCGATCGCAAGTCCGCACGCGAACATTACCCAAAGGCACAAGCTCAGCGGCAAGTAGCGGACTTCCTCGTGGTTTTGCGGATTTGTTACAACGTCGTCTGATCACTCGATGTCCGCCTCCTGGGCAAATAGTGCACGGCGACGCGAAAGCGTATCAGAAAAAAAAGCATGGGAGGGCCGAAGGCTGAAAGACTGCCAGAGAAACCGCCGGGCAGCCACGTGGAAATCGAAGAGTTCGGCTCAATTGGAGCCTTTATGGACCCGATGATGATTTATCATTTGGCCTCGCACATGGGAGAATGGGTGTAATGAGAACGAATCGACTCGCCCTCGCCTTCTTCGCCGCCGCGATCCTTTTCTCGATGGTGCGCGAGTGGAGCGTGCCAGTCTCATGCTTGCGGACGCTCCTCATTCCGCCGGCCCCGGCAGCCCGCAGGCGTTAACTAATGATTCTTATCCGCCGGCCGCTCTCCCCGTCCCGCTCCAAAGAAATCTCCACATCTCGCTCGCGCACCAGGTGCGGAAATTTCTCTCCCCACTCAATCAGAAGAACGCTGCTGTCGGATCGCAGATCATCCAGCCCCAGCGTCTCCAGCTCACGCTGCGTGTCGATGCGGTAAAGATCGATGTGATAGAGATTGGCTCGTGGCCCGCGGTACTCGTGCACCAGTGTGAAGGTGGGACTGGTGACGTCTTCTTCGGCAGCCGCCTCAAAACCAGCGGCAATTCCCTTGACCAGCGTGGTTTTCCCCGCCCCCAGGTCTCCGCGCAGCAGCACGAATTTAGGAGGCGTGAGCAGTTCTACCAGCGTCCGCCCGAAGGCAATCGTCTCCTCCGCTGAATGTGTGGTGATCGCCCGCGCCATCTCCCGAAGCGTCTCCCGGATTCTAGTCGCAGCCAAGACACAAACCACGACCAGTATAGCGAGAGCGCGGGTTAGAGCGGCGTAGGACGCACTCGGCGCTTCGGGGGTGAGCCTAGATCGTCTTCGGCACCACAAAAACGGACGACTTCAGCCCGAGCAAATTCCGGTCCGCCACATGATCGACCGAAGTGCGCAAGCGGCGATGGTCATCGTCCTCGAACGCGACGAAACGAAAGGGCTGCAGCACACCGGCGGCCGTTCTCCGCATAGGGCTGAGAATCTCCGCCATGCCGTGGATTGGCCCCGACTGCGTCTGAAAGGCGAGTTCCACGAACGAGCCGGCTCCCAGCGGTTGTTGCAATTGCAACAATCCACCAGTCACGGAAATGCTTTGGAGTTTTGCTCTTGTACGCCGGCCATCTTCTAAACGAATCGCAGCCAGGACGGAATCTCCCAGTTGGACCCGGGCCGCGCGCCTCGATGGGTGCGGTTGGGGGAAGTGGGTCATAGAGGACTGCACTATGACACCAGCTCGCAACCGCTAACAGGTTACGGAAGCAAATGTCCGGATTCCCGTGCTGCTAGCCCGTCTCCGGGCATCCAAGTCTCTCACGCAATAGCACTTAGCACTCTGTTAACTATTGATACAATGTCCCATCCAACGAATTGGATTTTCTCGCGGCCGCGAGAATCACATTCCTATCGTCCGTCGCCATGGAGCCCTCAATGCGTTTCTATCTCTCTCTAGCTTGCTTCGCCGTGATCTTCCTCGCCTCAAGCGGATTCAGCAATGGCCAGAGTGCCCCGCGCGACACTCGGCCTCCGCTTCGCGTCGGCATCGTCGGTCTGGTTCACGGACACGTTCAGGGATTCTTCGAGCATTCACTTCACAATCCGGAGATTGAAATCGTGGGTATCGCTGAGCCTGATCGGTCCCTCTCTTCCCAGTACGCGAAGCGATATGGCCTCGATCCGAGCTTGCTATTTCCGGACTTGGAAGCAATGCTCGAAAGCACGCATCCGCAGGCCGTGCTCGTCTACACCAATACTTTCGATCATCGTCGCGTGGTCGAAATCTGCGCTCGGCACGGCGTTCACGTCATGATGGAGAAGCCTTTGGCGGTCAGCCTGGATGATGCAAAGGCCATCGAGAAAGCGGCAGCGGCCAGCAAAATTCAGGTCCTGATCAACTACGAGACGACGTGGTATCCCAGCAATCGGGCCGCACACGACCTCGTCCATGAACTTGCACTCGGTGACGTGCGCAAGGTCGTCGTTCACGACGGCCACAGCGGGCCCAAGGAAATTGGCGTCGGTCCCGAGTTCCTGAGTTGGCTCACCGACCCCAAACTGAATGGCGGAGGCGCCCTCTTCGACTTCGGCTGCTACGGCGCCGATCTAATGACGTGGCTGATGGACGGACAACGACCGGAGACGGTCACCGCCATCACCCAGCAGATCAAGCCCGAAATCTACCCGCGAGTCGACGACGAGGCGACCATCATCGTGACGTATCCCAAGGCCCAGGCCATCGTGCAAGCCTCCTGGAACTGGCCATTCGATCGCAAAGACATGGAAGTATACGGGCAGACAGGATATGTAATCACGGTGAAGCGGGATGACATTCGCGTGCGGCGTGCTGGCGGGCAGGAAGAACAAGTCGCCGCCAAACCGCTTCCCAGTCCCTACGATAATTCGATATCGCTTCTCCGAGCGGTGGTACTCGATGGAATGAAGCCGGATGGACTTTCATCCCTCGAAACCAATATCACGGTGACGGAGATCCTCGACGCAGCGCGGCGTTCCGCGGCTTCAGGAAAGACCATTCGCTTGCCCCCTTCCAGATGACATCGCGATCCCACGTGCTACTCGCCCCAATACACCAACTTTTCATTGGCAGCCGTCCGCGCGCGCCGGAAAGCCTCAGGCAATCCGTGCAGCAGATCGGTTGCTATCAAAGAATGCTCGCCCACACGATCGCGCATTACATCCCCGGCAAGTCCGTGCAGATGAACGGCGCTCAGCACTGCCGCGAATGCATCGTTCGTGTGCTGCGCAATCATACCCGCCGTGATACCCGTCAGAATGTCCCCCGTGCCACCGGTTGCCATTCCCGGATTGCCCGTCGTGTTCACCCAGGCTTCACCGTCCGGCTGCACGACCAACGTGCGATGTCCCTTGAGCACGAGGATCAATTGATGTTCGCTCGCAAATTTCCGCGCCACCCCCAATCGATCCTTCTGCACGTCGGCGATGCTCAACCCCGCCAGTCGCGCCATCTCGCCCGGATGTGGTGTGATTACCAGCGTCCGGCCTTTGCCACTCAATTCTTTGGTTCGCCCTTCAAATGCATTCAGTCCGTCCGCATCAACCACGATGGGCGTTTGGACTTTCGCGACTAAACTACGCACCAGCTCTGAAGTCTGCGGATTCCTTGAAATTCCCGGCCCGATCGCGATCACGCTCTTCCCTTTTGCCAACTCCTCAATTCGATCCTGCGCGCTCGTGGAAATCGTGCCCGAGTCCGTCTCCGGGAGAGGCTCGGTCATCAGTTCCGGATGAAAACCTGCCACGGTTCCCAGCACGGACTCCGGCGTCGCTACCGTCGAAAGCCCCGCCCCCGCCCGCAGGACAGAGATCCCCGCCATCGCCGCCGCCCCGGCTTTTCCGCGTGATCCCCCCACCACCAGCACGTGCCCGAAGCTGCCTTTGTTCGACTCTGCCGGACGCGGACCAACCAGCTTAGCCAAGTCGTGCGAGCTGATGACATTCAATTGCAGCGCCGAAACAATCGCTGCTTGCGGCGAGCCGATGTCGGCCACCACCGTAGGTCCCGTCGTCAACAAGCTGAAAACGTGTGCCGGACGTGGCGCTGTGAAAGTAACAATCGCATCAGCTCTGGCTATGATCCCCGTCTGCGGCTTGATCTCGTCTGCATCCGCTCCAGAAGGCATGTCCACCGCGATAACAGGGGCTTCACTCGCATTCACGATTGCGATGGCGTGCGCATAGAGGCCGCTCACCGGAGGCTTGAACCCAGTGCCCAGAATCGCATCCAGATAAAGGTCAGCATGCAGAGCAATCTGCACCCGCTCACTCTTTAACTCTTCGCTGGAAAGTACAGGGATCGCGCCAACCGACAACTTGGCCAACATCATCGCTGCATCACCGCGCAGATGGTCGGGGTTCGCTAGCAGAATCACCTCAACCCGCTTTCCCGCCTGATGCAACCGCCGTGCCGCCACAAAGCCGTCGCCGCCGTTATTCCCCTTGCCGCAGAAAACTACGATGCGCCCGGCCGCTGCATAGTGCTTGAGCGCATAGTCGGCCACGGCCGCGCCCGCATTTTCCATCAGCGTGAGGGAAGGCACTGCGAAGCGCTCGCTGGTGGCGCGGTCAATCGCTCGCATTTCTGCCGCGGTAACGATTTTCATGACCGGAATCCCGCGACCTGTTCCAGTTGCCGCAGTTGCGAGGGTTCGCCCATTGCGATCAGGCAGTCTCCAGGCTCTATCCGTTCATCCGGCGCAGGATTAAATCTCATTCCTGCCTGCCGCTTGATAGCGAGGACAATCAGCCCACGGTCCTGACGGATGCGCGAACTTTCTATGGTTGTCCCCGCAAACCTAGATTTGTTCGCGATGTGAATCTCGCCGATCTCCAAGTCCATGCCCAGGTGAGTGGTGGCCGTATCGAGAAAGCTCACCACATGCGGGCGTAGCAGCGACCGCGCAATGCGTCGTCCCGCAAAGGAATAGGGCGAGACCACTGAGTCGGCGCCAGCCGCGAGTAGATGCTTCTCCGCGTTGTCTTCACTGGCTCGCGCGATAATCTTCAGCCCCGGATTCAATCCTCGCGCCGTGAGCACGATGTAGAGGTTGGTTGCATCCGTGGTGGTGGCGGCGATTAAGCCGTGCGCCCTCTCGATCTGGGCGCTGCGCAGAATTTGCTCTTGCGTGGCGTCTCCGGCAACCACCAGCCAATTCTCGGCGCCGTAGCGCTGCAGCTTGGATTCAGCGCCCTCAATGAAGACGAACCGCGCCGGTTTGCCGGCCAACTCTCGCGCCACGCTGCGCCCTACCCGTCCCATGCCACAGATAATGTAGTGGTGGTCCAGACGCTCGATGTCGCGCTCCATGCGCCGCCTTCCGAAAAAACTCTGCAGCTCGAATTCTAGCAAAGCCTGACTGAGCGCTCCCACGCCCAACAACACCAGCGACACCCCGGTGAGAATGACACCCACGTTGAAGATGCGCCCGGCGTGAGAAAGCGGATGCACCTCCTGATACCCGATCGTCGTCAATGTCGTGACCACCATGTAAAAGCCGTCAAACCATGGCCACCCCTCGATGAAGTGATACCCCGCGGTTCCCACCGCCATGACAATCAGCAGCAGCGCGCCGATCACTCGCAGGTTGTAGACAGCTTTCATGGAAATGCGTGGAACCGACTATAAAACAAAAAAGCCCACCGCGCTGGTGCGGAGGGCCGATTGCACGGACTGGACACTGCTATTTATGGAGGACGTTCGCCTTAGCTTCCAACTGCAGCGCCTGCACCCGGCTGTGCTTCACGCTATAGGTGAAATACACGATCAGTCCAATGATCAGCCAGACCACCAACCGGATCCAGTTCCATATTCCGAGTTTGTACATCATGTAACCGTTCGACACGACGCCAAGGATTGGGATCAAGGGCACCCATGGCGTGCGGAAGGGCCGCGGCTGGTTAGGATTGGTATAGCGCAACACCATCACGGAAAGCGATACGATCACAAATGCCAGCAGCGTGCCGATGTTCACCATCCGGCCAATGTCGTCAATCGGAGTCAAACTCCCTACAATCGCGGCTAACAGACCCACAAGAATCGTGTTCTTCCAGGGAGTGCGGAACTTGGGATGGATATCCCCGAAGAATTTCTTAGGCAAAAGTCCGTCGCTGGCCATGGCGTAAAGTACTCTGGTTTGCCCCAGCAGCATCACCAGCATCACGCTGGTAAGTCCGGCCAGAGCGCCTATGGTAATAATGTGCGATGCGGTGCTCAGCCCGCGATCCAGAAACGCGCGCGCGACGGGCGCTTCGATATTGATCTGCTGCCAGTGCACCATTCCTGTCAGCACGCCGGCCACCGCAATGTATAAGACCGTACAGATTGCCAGCGATGCAATCATGCCAATAGGCAAGTCTCGCTGCGGATTCTTGGCTTCCTGCGCCGTGGTCGAGACCGCGTCGAAACCGATATAGGCAAAGAATATGTACGCAGCCCCCGCTCCAATCCCGGCCATGCCGTTGGGCGCGTACGAGTGCCAGTCCGTGCCCCAGTTGCTGACGTTGATGTAACGAGCGCCCAGGGCAATCACAAACAGCACGACCGAAACCTTAATCACGACGATCCCGGTGTTAAACTCCGCGCTCTCTTTGATCCCTACCACCAGAATCGCGGTAATGATGAGGGCAATGATAAAAGCTGGCAGGTTCAATCCAACTTCCATTCCAAACAGATGCGGCGCTCCCAACACGTCATGCGCCTGCTGCAACAATTCGGGAGACTGCGTACTGATGATCGCGCTGACTTTATCGAGGAAGCTTTGCGTGCCGGGCACGAGAGACAAGTCCGAGGCCTGTGCCATCTGCCGCGCCACAATATTCTCGGCGGTCTTCAATGCTGTCCAATGATCGTAAGCCAGCCACAGCGGCATCTTGATGTGGAATATTTTCAGCAGTTCGATGAAGTGATTCGACCACCCCGAAGATACTGCACTGGCGCCCATGGCGTATTCGAGCGTCAGATCCCAGCCGATGATCCATGCCAGCAACTCGCCCAGCGTGGCGTAAGCGTAGGTGTAGGCACTGCCGGCCAGCGGGATCATCGCCGCGAATTCAGCGTAGCAAAGCCCCGCGAAAGCGCATCCGATCCCGGACAGGACGAATGATAAAGTGAGCCCAGGCCCCGCATATTGTGCCCCCAGTCCCACCATCACAAATATGCCAGCACCAATCACAGCTCCCACCCCCAGTGCGGTGAGCTGAAAGACTCCAAGCGTCCGTTTCAGGCTGTGCTCCCCCGTTTCGCGGGATTCCTCCATCAGCAGGTGCAGTGGCTTGGTTGCCAGCAGATTCGCCATTCGCTCGTCTCTCCTTGGAAGCTTACGCCCCTACGCCTTTGCGCCGGCGCTTCTCGACCACGCGTAATATACCGGGACCCCCAACAGCACCACAATCAGCCCCGGCCATGTGAACTGTGGTTTGTAGCGCAACAGTATGACATCAATAAATAAGGCCATCACAATATAAATCCCCGGCAGCACGGGATAGCCCAGGGCGCGGTAAGGCCTCTCGGCATCCGGATGCGTACGCCGCAACACAAACAATCCTACGATTGTCAAAATGTAGAAGACGAGCACAGCAAAAACAATGTAGTCCAGAAGTTGTCCGTAGCTGCCCGATACGCAAAGCAGGCACGCCCATACCATCTGCACCATCAGCGAAACCGCCGGCGTCTTGTATGTAGGATGCAGTTTGGCGACGCTTCTGAAAAACAAGCCATCTTTCGCCATGGCATAGTAGACGCGCGCGCCGGAGAGAATCAGGCCATTGTTACAACCGAAACTGGAAATCAAAATCGCCCCCGCCATCAGTAGACCGCCGACCGCGCCGAACATCTGCGTCACCACGGCCGTTGCCACACGATCCTCAGCCGCATACTTGATGCCCCGGTCCAGAACCGTTGCTGCGCCCGGTGTTCCGTCGAGCGGGAGCGCATTCAGATAAATCAGGTTGCACGCAATGTAGAGGGCGATCACTACTCCCGTGCCCAGCGCCAGCGACAGCGGCAAGTTGCGGCTGGGATTTTTTACTTCCCCCGCAGTGAATGTCACGTTATTCCAGGCGTCGGCGGAAAACAGCGATCCCACCTGCGCCACCGCAAGAATCGTCAGCGTCCCGACCATGACGACCGGCCCGCCCACTCCCACCTGCACGGCGTGCTGCGCGCTCCATCCCGCGTTACGCCAGAAGTTTGCGCCGAAGTTCGCAGCCAAAGCCTGAGCGTTCCGCGCCAGCGCTAATCCGAACACGGCCAGTCCAAGAAGCGCCGAAACCTTGGCCGCAGTGAAGATATTCTGGATGAGCGCCCCGGTTCTTACTCCAAAGATATTCACCACGGAAAGGAAAACTACGAGCAGCATGGCAACCAGATTCTGCGTATTGATTCCGACGTCCATGTTGCCCAGAACCATGGGCCCCAGGCGAATCGGCGGGACTTTCCAGAGGTGCAGAATCCAATGGGAAGAAGAAATTGCGGGAAAGAAAACCCCCAGGAACTTGCCAAAAGCCACCCCCACAGCGGCAATTGTCCCGGTCTGAATTACCAAGAATAAAGTCCACCCGTAAAGGAAACCCCACAAGGGACCAAGCGCTTCGCGCAAGTAAACGTACTGCCCACCGGCTCTCGGCATCATGGCCGCCAGTTCGCCATAGCTGAGAGCAGCGACAACGGTCATGAATCCGGCCACAACCCACGCCCCAATCAGAAGAGCGGGCGAATCCACTTCGCGGGCAATCTCGGCGGAAACAATGAAAATGCCGGAGCCGATCATCGACCCCATGACCAGCATGGTCGCGCTGGTCAGTCCCAGCCCCTTGACCAGTTCTTTATCTTGATGGCTATGAATTTCCCAGTCGCTGCCGGCGGGCGGCCGCGTCGTCGGTGTGCTCAGGATCCCTCCTTGAAGCATGCTCGCAGCTCTTGCGCAGGTCCACGGGCACTTTCAGGGTGGAATGACTTTACCTCAAGACGAGAAAAAATTCCTCTGCTGATTTGCGTGGCTGCCGTAACAAATCCGATATCACCGCCACGGAATCGGCCCCAGCTTCGATCACCGAAGCCGCGTTGGCTCGGGTGATCCCCCCAATGGCCACCAGTGGTTTTTGGGTCAACTGCCGCGCCCGGCGCACTCCTTCGAGGCCTACCAGCGGGTCAGGCCGCTCTTTGCTGGATGTTGAAAATACAGGACCAATCGCGAGATAGTCCGCGGAAGTCTGATCCGCTTCGTGCAATTGCCCGGGATTATGGGTGGAAACTCCCAGCCAGCGGTCGGGTCCAATAATCCCTCGCAGCGATTCCGGCGAAAGATCATCTTGTCCCGCATGCACGCCGTCGAACTCCGCAGCCAGACAAAGGTCGGCGCGGTCATTCATGATCAGCTTAACGGCGCCGCCGACACGCTTCTTCAACTCTCGCGCCTGTTCCAGCATCACGCCTGCATCGCCGCGCTTATTGCGATATTGCAGCAGGGTGCATCCGCCAGCAAGAAGCTCCTCGGCGCAGTTCGCTAAGTCTTCCCTGGACGAGAAGCAGGCCTCATCCACGATGGGATAAAGACGAGGGATGGAAATCACGCCGCCGATTCCTTTTTACTGGCCGTCAGAAATCGCTCGATAAATCCCGTATCAAACTTCCCGGCGCGGAAGTCCGGATCGGCCAGAATTTTCCGGTGCAGGGGAATCGTCGTATACACGCCCTCAACAATGAACATCTCCAGCGCTCGCGTCATTCGCGAAATCGCCTCGCCCCGGTCCTTGCCGCGCACGATCAGCTTGGCGATCAGCGAATCATAGTAGGGAGGAATCACTCCCTCGGCGTACGCCGCCGTGTCCACGCGCACCCCCGTCCCTCCCGGCGGATGAAACGCCGTAATCTTTCCTGCCGACGGTGTAAATTTCTCCGGATGCTCCGCATTAATCCGGCACTCAATGGCATGCCCGCGATGCACAATCGCCCCCTGCAGCACTTCTCGCATGTTCGCACCGGCGGCGATCATGATCTGGCTCTTCACCAGATCCACATCCGTTACCATTTCCGTAACCGGATGCTCCACCTGAATCCGGGTATTCATCTCGATGAAGTGCAGGCGCCGGTCTTGATCCATCAAAAACTCGATCGTCCCCGCGTTTGTGTACCCAATTTCCGCCAGTGACCTGCACAGGACCGCGCCAATCTGATCGCGCAACTCGCGCGTTACCTGGGTGGATGGAGATTCTTCCAGCAGCTTCTGATGCCGCCGCTGGATCGAGCACTCACGTTCCCCGAGGCTCACCACGTTGCCATGCTCATCCGCCAACACCTGAAACTCGATGTGCCGCGGATGCTCGACATACTTCTCCATGTACAGGTCGCCATTGCCGAACGCGCCCGCCGCCTCCGACTGCGCCGCCCTGAACAACCCTGGCAGTTCCTCCTCGGTGCGGACAATGCGCATGCCGCGTCCGCCGCCTCCCGCTGAAGCCTTCATAATTACGGGAAAGCCCACCTGCCGCGCCCACTCCAAGCCCTCCCCTTCTGAGGCTATGATTCCATCCGAACCCGGCAGAATCGGCACGCCCGCCCGTTTCATGGCGGCGCGCGCTTTTTCTTTTTCCCCCATCAGACGCGTCACTTCCGGCCGCGGCCCGATGAACTTAATGCCGCTGGTCTCGCATACCTCGGCGAAGTTGGCATTCTCCGCCAGCAATCCATACCCCGGATGCACCGCGTCCACGTTGGCAATCTCCGCCGCGCTGATCACTGCCGGAATGTTCAGGTAACTCAATGCCAGCTGTGGCGGCCCGATGCATATAGCCTCATCCGCAAAGCGCACCGGCAAGGAATGCCGGTCTGCCTCGCTATAAATCGCAACCGTGCGGATGCCCAGTTCCTTGCAGGCGCAAATAACCCGCAGCGCAATCTCTCCCCGGTTCGCAATCAATATCTTCTTAAACATGAATCAGTTTTCAGCTCTTAGCCGTCAGCCCTCAGCCTCCGGCTCGCCGTTCCTTCGTGGACGTTATTGTTTGGATACTGTTCCGGTTGGAAGAAAACGACCACGCAACAAGGCGCTACTCGGCGCGCCTCAACATAACTCCGTGTCACTCCTTCGCCCGAATGGCGAACAGTTCTTGCCCGTACTCGATCGGCTGGCCGTTGCTCCCCATCTTCTTCACAATTTCTCCGGCCACGTCCGATTCAATCTCGTTCAGCAGCTTCATGGCCTCCACGATGCATAGCACCTGCCCTACCTCCACCGTATCCCCAACTTTTACGAAAGGCGGCGCACCCGGTGAGGGAGCTTCATACAATGTTCCAACAATCGGAGACTTTACGATGTGAAGACTTTCTTCCGGAGCGGGTTCGCTATGCGCCGGTGGTGGAGCGACGGCGGGAAGCACGGGGGCGGTTGGTCGCTGCTCGGGCGCCCCGCCGGCCGTGTATGCCGGGTAGGACATCTCCCCGTGCGCGCGGACCAGTGTGGTTTGCCCCGCGCGCTTAATCTTGACTTTGACGTCGCCGCGTTCCAATTCGAACTCGGCAATGTCTTTTTCGATTAAGAACTCGATGAGTTCCTTCAGCTCTTTTTGATTCATTCGTATAAAGGTGAGACCGCTTGCGCTCCGCGCCAGAACTGTCCCGCTGGAAACAGGCAGGCGTTCCGTACGAACCGCTCGATTTAGCCCGCTGAATCTATCCAGCGTGAAATCCAAGAAGACCTAAACGGACAGGAAGTCCTTGCTCGTCGGAGTCAATACTTCACAACTATTTTCGCGGACAGCCACCATGTCCTCAATCCTCACGCCCCATTTTCCGGGGAAGTATACTCCCGGCTCAATCGTGATCACCATATCCGGCCGCAGTATTTCGCTTTGCCCCGCTGCGACCCTGGGAGACTCGTGGACTTCCAGTCCCACGCCATGCCCGGTGGAGTGCGTAAAATAACGCCCTAGCCCGGCTTTGCGTAACACCCTGCGCGCTGCCAAGTCCACGTCGCCTACACTTACTCCGGGCCGCACCGCGGCGATCGCGGACTGCTGGGCTTCCTTCACCGCTTCATAGGCGCGACGTGCCTCTTTTGACACGGAGCCCACCCAAACAGTGCGGGTTTGGTCCGAACAATAACCTGCGAGTATAACACCGAAATCGCACACCACGAACCCACCAGCAGCGATCGGCTGCTCCGTCGCTCTCCCATGCGGCAATGCCGATCTCGCCCCTGAGGCGATGATAGTGGGAAACGACATCGCTTCCGCCCCATGCCGCCGCGCAGCGTATTCCATCTCCGCCGCCACTTCCGTCTCCTTTATACCCGGACGCAATACTTGAAGCGCCCGGTCGAACAAAGTCCCGCCCAACTGAACCGCCGCGCGGATGCTTGCCAGTTCGTCCGAATCCTTGACCATCCGAAGCCGCTCTACAATCGAAGGCGCATTCCTTAACCGCAAGCCAAAAGGCAACTGATCCGCCAGCCGTTTCTTTTCGGCCACCGTCATGTGTTCGCCTTCGAACCCGATCGTCCATTTTTCCGACTTCCTGCGACGGGATCCCAGCCACTCGCCAAGCGCCTGCAGCACCGACTTCCGCGCTATCACTACTTTGGCGCCCTGCACTTCTTCCCTCCCCTGTGTGTCATAGCGAACGTCCGAAAAAAAGACGCTCCCACCTCCCTCGATCAACAGAAAACCTGCGCTGCCCGTGAAGCCGCAGAGATATCGAATGTTGGGAAGGTGGCTGATCAGCAACCCGTCGAAACGGGTCGTGGCAAGGTGCTCCCGCAAATTTTTCTGACGTGCAAGAAAGTTCATCGCTGCTGAGTTTAACAGGCGGAAGATGCAGGAAGTAGCGAGTACCTTGTATCGAGTACCTAGAAACACGAGAGCCGGTTCCCTCGGTACAGGGTACTCGGGACGGGGACTCCGCACCCTTCCAAAAACAAAACCGCCGGGCTGACAGGTTCGTCAGGCCGGCGGCTTTAAATCTTCAACTGCCCGCTGCTATGTCTGAATAATTCGCGGCGTGATGAAGAAGATCAATTCTTGGTTCGAGGTGTTCACCTGCGTGTGTTTGAACAGGTTGCCGAGGATCGGAAGATTTCCCAGCAGTGGCACCTGCGAGATGTTGATCGAGTTCTGCGTCTGGATAACGCCACCGATCACCACCGTGCCGCCGTCGGTCACCAACACCTGAGTCGTCGCCTGTTGCGTGATCAACTCGGGATTGCCCTGCACTTCCTGACCGAAGTTCGGCGTGGTATTTTCCACGTCCACGTTCAGAAAGATCGTATTCTCCGAAGTGATTTGTGGCGTAACGGTCAAGCGCAGGAACGCATCCACGTAGGTCACGGTCGGAGGACCACCCAACTGCGCCTGCGTGACGATGGGCACGCGCACACCTTGCTTCACCAGTGCCTGGATGTTGTTTTGCGTCACCACTCGAGGCCGTGACAGAACCTTCAGCAGGCCTCGCGATTCGGCCATCGAAAGCACGGCGTCGATACGTACCGTGTTGCTTGCATTCAGGAACGTTAACCCGCTGGTGGGCGAGGTCGAACCCAGGTTGGAAAACAACGGAATCGATGATCCGGTGCTTGCGCCGGTTCCCGGTACCGTGATGTAGCCCGGCGTCAAGTTGCCGACCGTGGTCGGCGAAGCGCCTACCGCTTGCGCGCCACCGACTGCACTGTGTCCGTTGCCCCAGCCGAGGCCAAGCTGCGTACCAATGTCACGTGCGAACTGCCGCGTCGCCGCGACCACGCGCGCTTCAATTTCCACTTCCTGCGTCTTGCGGTCCAGCTGCGTCAGCAGGCGATCGATGATCGGAATCACTTTCGGAATATCGTTGACGATCACGGCATTGGTGCGTTCATCCGCAACCACGTCACCGCGCTGCGAGAGGAACTTTTTCACAGTGAGCATCACATCCTTGGCGTGGGCATAGCTGAGGAAACGGGTGACCGAAACCTTTTCCACGGCCAGAGCTTCCGCCTCCACCTGTGCGCGCCGTCCATCCGCTTCTCTTTTCAGCGTATCCACTGTAGCGATGCGCAGGACGTTGCCTTCCAGTTCCCGTGCCAGGTCGTTATTCTTCAACACGATGTCCAGTGCCTGATCCCACGGCACATCGTCCAACACAACCGTCAGGGTGCCGTGCACGTTCGGATCCAGCACCACGTTCAATCCGCTGATTTCGTGAATCAGACGGAAGAAATCTTTCAGATCCACATCTTTCAAATTCACTGAAATCGGCTCCCCGGTGTACTTGGGACCGACCGCGGCAGGCTGCTGTCCAGCTTGCATTTTTTGTTCCGCCGCAAGATTGACCGCCGGCTGTATGCCCGTGCTGGAAGAAACGCTCTGCGTGGCCTGCGCCGCGTTCATGGTCGCTGGCAACAACTCTGCGGCCGTTTTGTCGGCAAACTTGGCGGCCGCTTCCTGGGCGCGCTGCGTTGGCTCAACCGTTGTTTCCGGAGTATTCGCCTTGGCCGCATAAGTAGGCTCAACGAATACAAAGTCGCTGGATGTAGCCGGCTTCTGCTCGGAGGTGGCCACGGCTGCGGCTTGCGGATTCACTGCACCGCTCACCGCCGATGGCGCGGTCACTTCCGGCTTGGCTTCCGCTTTCACTTCGGGTTTCACTTCTACGACTCGCGGCGCAAACGGAGACACGCTCTGGTTGGCGGGCAACGAGGAAGTTTCCGCCACGGGCTTGGGAACGCTCGCGCTCGCCACTGAGCTGGGCCGGGTGTGCAGCGTCAACACCAGCTTGCCCTCGGACGAGGGATTCAGCTCATAGCGGCACGCGTGCTCCAGATCGACCACGATGCGGGTAGTGGGAGGCTTCTGGCCATCCATGGCGATGCGCACGCCCTTCACGTCCGCGCTGCCTACACTGATCCGGCTCTGTCCGGTCACCATGACAGTGCCCGGCAGATCGATGATCAGGCGTGCCGGCGAATTCGCCTTGCTCAGCTTGGGCGTCACTGCACCGCGAGCGCTGATCTCGACCCGGACTTCGTCCATGCCGCGGACCACGCTCACTCGTTGCAGTTCGTTTCGTTGACTCGCCCCTTGCAGAGCAGGAGTCTCCGCGGCTGATGCCATCAGCCCCAGGAGCAACGACGTTAGAATTACACTCAGTTGCTTTCGCATTTCGCCTCTCCCCCAACTCGCGGGTCTTAACCCGCGGGTCCTTGCTTAGAACTCGATTTTGTTAGCGCTCCGGTTTCTCCGGCGCGCTTCTTGCGCACGCTAAACAGCCGGCGTGAAAATTCGTTTGGTCACTTCCCGGATTAGCGGCTTGCCCAGCTTGTCCTGCACCGTTTCCTGGAACACCACCGCGTCGCCGGTAATTCTCATCACGTACCCGTTGAATACCGGATCGTTCTCGCGCAGGAAGTAAGCCTTGTTCAGACTGTTGGTCACTACCGCGATAAAACCGTTCTCGGATTTCACCACGCCGCGCAGATTGATCTGTCCGATCTCCAGGCACTTTTTGCCCGTCGAGCATCCCGAACCAGAAGGCTGCTGCACTACAGGACTGAAGAAAGGATCTCGTTTCCCGCTCATGGCCCACTTCTTTTCCTCGGGCTTAGGCGCCTTGGGGGGTTCCGCGACCTTGCCAGTATCAGCCGGCTTGGCGTCTGGCGAAACTTTGGTCGCTGCAATGACGGTCTTCACCGCTGCTTTCGGCGCCGTACGCTTGGCTGCGGTTTCCACATGTGGTGTCGCAGTCGGCTTGGCTGCGGCGGCAGCTTTGGGTTTCGCAACTGGAGTTGCCGGCGCCGCAGCAGCAGTCTTGACTGGTGCGGTCGCAGTCTTGACCGGAGCTGCAGCAGACTTCACTGGCGCGGCCGCCACCGGCTGAACTGCTCCCGGTTTTGCCGGAGCACCCGGAGCCGGTTTTGCTGCCGGTTTCGTCGAAGGCGTATTTGTTATCCCGAGCGCGGCGTTCGAGTCATTCGTCTTCTGCTGCTGCACCGCGTTCATGGTTCCTTGCACGTTGTTGATGATGTTCGGATTCTGTGCCCAGAGCCCGCCCGTCATCATGCCCACTGCCAGAATGCCTGTCGTTAGCTTCATAGCGATTCCTATTTCACGCCCGCGGTGGCGAGCTTGCTTCCAGGTGCCGCTCCGGCCGGCTCCAAATCGTGGCTGAAGAACGTGGTCGCGGTAAACGTCGCCACCACGCTCTCGTTCGGTGCGTATTGGTAGTTGTGCTTCGCCTTCGCCCCGCTTGGATTTTTCGTATTCGACACCAGCAATCCGCTGACGTTGACGATGCGCTCAAGCTTGCCCACGCGATCGAAGAAGTTCAGCATCGAGTAGTACGGGCCGTCCAACTCCATATCGAACGGAAGTTCCGAGTAGTACTCTTTCGCGGCGACCGGCTTGGCGGTGTAGCGTCGCAGCTCCACGCCCGCCTTTGTCGCCTCGCCATCCATGGTCTCGATGAAGCTGTCCACCTGCTTCTCGTCCGGAACGATGCGCGCCTCAATCTCCAATTGCTGCTTGAGGTTGGCGAGCTGCCGTTCCATATCTTTCAATTTGGGACGGTAAGACTCAAGTTCGTTGTTTTCCCGAACCTTGTCTTGCAGCGCATGTTGTGCCGCGGCATTCTTATCGCTCTGGGTCTTGTACATCGTGAAGTACAGCGCCGCCGTCACAATCGCGCCACCGGCAAGCACCGCTGCCCACTGCTTCAGGCCCGACAGTTCGTTGAAATTCATTGCCATATGTCCGCCTCTACGACTTTCCCTTCTCGCAGGTCAGCGTGAACTGGAACGCCTGCATATCCTTGATCGTGTCGTCCTGGAAAGTTTCCTTGATCTCAACGTTCTTGAAGAAACCTGTCTTTTGCAGATTCGAGATCAGATTGGCCACCGCATCGGTGCTGAGCGCAGTGCCTTCCAAACTCACATTCGGGCCCGTGTCATCCATGCTCCGCAGCCAGACCGCTTCGGTTCCGTTCACGGTCTCGCCCAGCATGGCCAGCAGATTTACCGGACCAGCCTGCCCCGTGCGCAATGAATCGATCACATCGACCCGGCGCTTGTAGTTGTTGGCTTGCTTCTGCCGTTCCAGAAAGCGCGCCTTCACATCGCTGAGTTCACGGTTCTTTTGCTCCGCGGCCTGCATCTGTGTCGCAATGGTCTTACCCTGACGATCCAGCCGGTACCAGTAGCCAAAATTGAGCAGTCCCGCCACCAGCAGCAGCACCAGCACCTTCAGCTTGGGCGAGCCCATATCGCCCATTTCCATCGTGGGCATTACCGGACTGCTGCCGCCGCCGCGTTTGTTTTTCCCCTTGGAGGATTCCAGCAGATTGATTTTGATCATAGGGATTCAAAGCTCCTTAAAGCCAAACCCACCGCTACCGCGAGTTGGCCCGGATTCTGCTCCACCAACTCCGCTCCGGGTCCGTCCGCAGGTGGCACTACACGCTGGAATGGATTCAATAATTCAACCGGCATGGAAAATTCCTGCCGCAACGCTTCCATCAATCCCGGCACTTTCGCCGAACCGCCGGCCAAGTAAATCTTCTCAATATGCTCGCCCGCCGCGCTGGCTCGGAAGAAGTCGAACGTCTTTTGAATTTCGAGCACGATGATCTCGGTCACCTGCTGCAGGATCGGCGCCTTTGCGTCCTCGCTCACCGTGCCAACCTTCTCGCCCAACTTCAGCTTCTCGGCATCCTCGAAGTTCAGATCCAGTTCTTTCTGTAACGAGTCCGTATACTGATGCCCGCCCACGCTGACGTCGCGCGGAAACAGCGGAGTTGTTCCCTTCACAATGTTGATGTTCATCACGCTGGCGCCCAGATTCAAAAGCGCCACCACCTGGCCCGGCGCCGGCTGGTAGTTGTACTCGTAGCAGTTCTGCAAAGCCAGCGCATCAATGTCCACAATAGCCGGGGTACGTCCGGCCATCGAGAGTACGTTGGTGTAGTTCAAAATCTTGTCCTTCTTGACGGCCACCAGCAAAACATCCATCTGCGGGCTGCCCGCTTCCTCCGACAGAATCTGATAGTCGAGGCTCACGTCCGCCAAATCGAAGGGAATGTGCTGCGCGGCTTCCTTCTCGATGGTTTCCGCCAATTCCTGATCGCTCATCGAAGGCAGCGAGATCTTCTTGACGATGACGGAGTGGCCGCTCACCGCAGTCGCCACCGACTTGGTCTTGATCAGGCAATCGGCGAACAACTTCGAAATCGCGCTCGACACCGTTCCCGAATCCACAATCATCGAGTCGACTACGATATCCGAGGCCAGTGCTTCGAGTCCCAGGTGCGCCACTTCAATCTGCCCACCCTTCTTTTTCAACTCCACTGCCTTAATGCTGGAAGAGCCCACATCCAGACCTACAATCGTCTTCGATCCCATTCCAAACATGTGCCCGCCTTTTCTTACTGTGACCCGGCGGCTTTCATTGCCGCCTTCGGTTTACGTTTTGCTCCCAATTCCATCTGGCTCGACTTCTCTTCCATCCACTGGTCCAGCCTCGACTTCTTGAAGCGCCAGCGGTTGCCCAGCTTGAAAGCTGGAATACTCTGTTCCCCAACGTATTTGTAGAGCGTGTCCGGACTCACTCCCAGATACTGCGACGCCTGGCGAATGTTCATCACTTCCCGCGAGTCGGCCATTTTTCCTTACCCTTGTCTTCCAGAACATCCTGCGCCCATCTTTCCGGTTGCAGGTTCGTCCCTCTATGCCTGTCCGAGGGCTTTCGGTGTCCCGAGCATATATCAGCCCGGAAAAACCCCGAGCTCACGCGAGTTTCCGGTTTTTACTGGGTTTTTGCGGGTTTTCTGGAAAAGAGAGACTTGAAGTTCTTGAGCTTGTTCTACAGGTTGTAGTGAGCTATATAGTGTGTCAATTAGTAGTAGTCGCTATGCAGCTGGGGATGGGTCACTCGCGTACCGATAACCGAAGTACTAGAGACGGTACGGAAGTGCTAGGTCTCTGGCCCAAGTTGCTGCGTTTTCTGCGCTTTAACCCACTGCGCTTGCCCTCAAGACATTGACGCGCGGCAGTTTAGCCCCAAGATGATCGCCCAAGGATGTCCCTGCGTGATCGGTCAGATCATCTCCCACTACCGCGTCATCGAGAAGCTCGCCGGGGGTGGGATGGGCGTGGTCTACAAGGCCGAGGAGGTGAGGCTGCGCCGCCTTGGGGCCTTGAAATTCCTTCCCGACGAAAGCGCTAAAGATGCGCAAGCTCGAGCTCGGTTCCAACGCGAAGCGAAGGCCGCCTCGGCGCTGAATCATCCCAACATTTGCACGATCTACGAGATCGACGACCACCAAGGAGAAGCGTTCATCGCCATGCACTTTCTGGACGGATTGACGCTAAAACATCGTATTGCCGGCCGACCGATGGAAGCAGATTCGATTCTTGCTGTGGCGATCGAGATAACCGACGCGCTCGATGCTGCCCACGCACAGGGCATCATTCGCCGGATGTCTTGCGCTTGAAAAACATCCCCCATCCCGCCGCTGGCAATCTTTTCCTCAATTCGGTAGTGGGAAATGACTAAATCGGGTTCGATGGCATGCACATTCGCCCCGTTGTCTGCGCCGCCGTACTGAGCCGGAGCTCTGGCATCAGTAACCGTCGCGATGAACCGATACCCTTTTCCCGTGACGGTTTGTACGAAGAGTGGAATCTCCGGATCATCTCTTAGAGCCCGGCGAATCTTCCGGATGGCACCGTTGATGCTGCTATCTGTATCGACGAAGACATCCTTGCCCCAAATCTTTCCGATGATGTCTTCTCGGGTCACGAGCTGCCCTTTGCGCTCGACGAAGCAGGAACAAGACGTCCAGGGGGATTCGCTCCAGATTCAGAGCACGACCGGCGCGGCGCAGTTCATAGGAGTTGCGGTCGAGTTCAAGACCGTCTCCGAATTTCACAACGTCCGCAGGCATATCGACACTACTTACTGAAGGAGAACATTCTACAGGGACTCGATCCAGTCGAGATATCGCCATTCATTTCATCAGCTTCCGAAGTCATCAAGAAATCAGCGAATCGTCAGGCCCGCTCCATTGCCAATCATGCCGGGTTCCAGCAATCTGCTCCTCAAACGGGACGACTGAGGTCTTCGGGCCCAGAAAATCAAACTTTGAGGAGACAAGAAAATGAAAACATGGTTCTGCAAAACAACATTGGCGGCAGCGGCAGCATGCCTGACGCTTGTGGCAGCATCCACGGCGCACGCAGCGGCGTGCTCGAATGCTTCGCTTAAAGGCAAGTACGGCCAAACCATCTCCGGCGAATTTCTGCCTGGGCCGCCGGGCGTCGTTGTACCCCAAAACGGAGTCGCGATGACCGATTTCGACGGAAACGGAAAATTCACGCAGAAGGATTTCGTTGTGATTGGCGGCTCTCCCACCACATCTGATTTTGCGGCCGAGACAGGCACGTACAAGATCAACGCCGACTGCACGGGGACAGCGACCATTAGCTACCCGGATGGAGGATGGATTGATTTGAAGCTCGTCGTTGTAAACCGAGGCCATGAGTTCTACACCGTTGTATCAGCTCTGAGCATGGTCGGGGGCCCGGTGCCAACGAACATCGGCAGCCACGGTGTGCGCGTTCGCGACGAGGACGAAGAGTAGTCAGCATTCCCGACCTTTGACCCCGTAGTGGGGCATTGGGCAGCGCCCATTGCGGGGAAGGTCGCAACCGACTTGTTCTTTCAACCGGCGAACCGGGCCGTGGCATCCCGTGTGGAGCCGTGGGACCCACACGGGATGCGGTAAGCGGGATCGGACGTCCTCTCCTTCAAGGCACTTCGTGGAGAACATGGAAGAGCCTGGCCGTGGCAGTCAGTTCCGATCCAAGCTGCACCAGCGATGGGAAACGGCAATGTGTTCTGCGCGGCCACTGCGACTAACGGCGGTCTGCAGGTGACAGTTCTAAAGCGTGGCGTATGGAGCACTCCTATCCCGAACTCGTCGGAGCACCCGAAACGGCGCGCATCGGCTACATGGCGCCGGCCAGCAACCCGGTGGTCAAGCAAAAGTAGCCGCCGCTTACGCAAAAACAAATCTCACGCGACAGGAACCATTGGAACCAATCAAAGGGAGGTGACTGGTGAAAACAGTACGGTGCATAACATGCTTAATCGGTCTGGCAGTATTCGTCGGACTCGAAAATCCTCGGGCCTACGCTCAAGCTGAGGTTGATCCCGATCACTACGAGACCAGGGATCCCGAGCCACTGCCGCAAGCCAACACGAATGCCCCTAGTCCAGTCGACAAAATACACTATGCAGGTAATTTCGTACTGCCCTACAGGTTACAGTGCAACCGGAGCAGTCTGCCTCCCGGCAAATACTCAATTGCAGTCGAGTCCGAGGGAGGAACGGTCAACGTCACTGTAAGTCGAAAAGGTCATTCGACGAAAATTGAGGTAATTACTGAAGAGAAAACGTCCGAATCACAGGCGCAGCATATTGGTTGTGGAACGCAACGGATCGAACCACCAGCTTTCGGTGATCCAAGTAGCACAGTCGGCCCTTCTTTTCAGCCCTACTTTGGGTTTTGAACATCCGGTGGACAGGAAGCGGAGAAACATCCAGGAACTACTGCTTATTTCGGCGGATTCACGGAGGTGAGTGCGCGCAGATGTTAAAACGTCGTAGCCGACGCGGAAAAGGAGCGCATCATGAGAAACGCAGCTTTCACTGGGAGACTTCTGCTGACCGGTCTGACGATTGCCCTCGCCGGATTGCCTTTGATCGTGCGCGGCCAGACGAAAGGCGAAGCAGAACAACAAGCGGTCGTTGCGGTGATAGACCGGTTCATGGACGCGTGGAACCGGCATGACGCCAAAGCGTTCGCGGCAGTATTTGCCGAGGACGCCGACTTTACGAATTGGCGGGGCGAAGGCGCGAGCGGACGGTCGAAAATCGAGTTGTTCCACGCGCCGCTGTTCGTGACCATTTTTAAGGATAGTCACCAGAGCTATACGGCCATCAATAGCCGGTTCATCCGTCCCCACGTGGCGGCCGTGGATGTGCATTGGGAGATGACTGGTGCGCTGGATGCTCAAGGGAATCCACGGCCCGATCGTAAAGGTTTGTTGAGTTTCACAATGGAGAAGAACGCTGGGCAGTGGCAGATCGTGGTGATGCACAATCTGGACTTGACCGCGTTACCACCCTCGAACTCGGCCAATTCGGTAACGAAGAACCCATGAGCACAAA
>Ga0187851_10000589_pt1 | contig 36926 bp, 41 predicted proteins | sample June2016WEW_6_10_FD_132997 | JGI IMG/M metagenome (GOLD analysis project Ga0187851, IMG submission 132997) | Peatland microbial communities from SPRUCE experiment site at the Marcell Experimental Forest, Minnesota, USA - June2016WEW_6_10 | ecosystem: Environmental > Terrestrial > Soil >...
ACGAAGTTGGCGGACTTGGGTGGAAGTAATATTCGCATTGGCAGCGGACCATATTTAGTGCTGGAGGCTGACGATTTTCACGCCGCGTTTTTGGATTACTCCCCCGCCATTTCCATCGTGACGAACATCGATCGCGAGCACATGGATTTTTATAAAACGTTTGCGAATGCAAAGCGTGCATTCTTAAAATTTCTGTCGCGCACGCGCGTTGGCGGCGTGTTGATTTTAAATCGCGATGATGCGCCACTCTATTCACTACGCGCACAGATCGCGCGGCTGGCGAAAAAGCGTGAGCTGAAAGTGATCTGGTTCTCCACGCGTGGTGCGGGTGCGGCGGCAGCGCGCAAGATCAAAAAAATCATCCCAATCTCCGGTGCGCACAATGTTTCAAATGCGATGGCAGTCATCCAACTTGGCAAAGTATTAAAAATTCCTGAAATAAAAGTTTTGAGTGCGATTGGTTCATATAAAGGCGCGTGGCGGCGAATGGAGCTTAAAGGAACATTAAAAAATACGAAAATTCAAGTTTTTGACGATTACGCGCACCATCCGACGGAGATTCGCGCGACACTCGCCGCCTTCCGCGAAAAATTCCCCCACTCCCCTCTTTTCTGCATCTTCCAGCCACACCAGGCAAAGCGTTTGAATATTCTTTTCAAGGATTTTGTCGGCGCATTCGACGTGGCGGATATTATGTTCATTCTGCCGCTTTATAAAGTGCTCGGCCGCGATGAAAAGTTTGCGCACGACTCCGCGGCGCTTGTAAAGGTGATGCAAAAACGCTCACCGGGCAAATTGATATTCTATCTTGAGCATCCCGAAAATATCCGCCTCGCGGTCGAGACCATATTAAAAAATATGCGCCTGCAAAAACAACTTGCGCAATCCCCCGTTATCGTCATGATGGGCGCCGGCGACATTTCGGAACTCACCGGAAAGCTGTTGAAATAATTTATTACGTCACGCGCACCATATATGTCACTCTTCGACGAATTCAAGGATATCAACGATTTTAAGGAGCAATGCGGCTATACGATCGACGGCGATTGGTACCCGCGGGTGACAAAGATCGTCGGTATCAAGGCGAAGCCTGCACTCTACTATTATTACGGCGAGGCAAAGAGCTATCGCGCGGCGAAGGAAGCGACGGAGCGTTCGGCGGTAGAGGGCACGATGCTGCACGAGGCGGTGGAGGCGCTCTTACTTGGCAAAACAAATGAGATCCCCGACGAAGTTGCGCCCGCGGTGCGCTCATTCCAGGAATTTTTTGAAAAGAACCATATCTACGTGACGCCCGAGCTCGTCGAGCGTCGCATCGTCAACCGCGACCATCGCTATGCGGGCACCGTGGACGCGATCGCGCGCATCGGCGGCAAACTTGGCGTGCTGGATATCAAAACCTCGCAGTCCATCTACCGCGATTACAATTTACAGACGTCCGCGTATATGGACGCGCTCAAGAACGAATTTGAGGATCTGTCCACGCGCTGGATTTTAAAAATTGATCAAATACAAAAGTGTGTACGGTGCGGCGTGATCCGACGCGTGAAGGGCGGTCGGGAAAAGATCAAAACCGATTGGCGGAATCGCGCCATGCGCGAATGCGCGCACGAATGGTCGGCGCTATACGGCGATATCGAACTGAAGGAATTTCCCTACTGGCAAGATGACTTTACCGCATTTTTAGGCGCAAAACGGCTCTGGGAATGGGAGAACGAGGAGTGGTTAAAGAAGGTGGCGTATTTATAGGTTTTGGCTTGGGCAAATGTCGTATAATGATTTAGTAGAACACGCTTCGTCGGAGGGGTCGAATACGGCGAACGCGTGTCGTTAAAAATAAAAAAAAATCTATTTCTATGTCAAAAACAGGGAAAGTGATCATGTGGATCGTTATCGTAGTAATCGTGGTCGGTGGGATTTGGTGGTGGATGGCAAGTCGCAGCAATACGCCAGCGGCAACGATGACTAATAATGTGGGTGCGACTGCTGTTTCAAGTTCGACGCCAAGTACCTCTTATCCGCAAGGCGATTCAGACCAGTCGATCAATCAGGACATGGCAAGTCTTAATACGCAGATAAATGGCTTGAGTTCGGACAATGCGAGCGTGACGCAGAGCATGAACGATCAGCCGGTCCAACAGGCGGAATAGCGTCATCGTAAAAACTATCTATTAAAAAATCATGAATAAAAAATATTTCACGATGATTGTTGCGGTAAGCGCATCGATGGCCATCATAGCCGCCGCGGCGCTCCCCGCGCTCGCGCAAACCGTAGCGCTGAGTAGTAGTGTCGCGGCGGGAGTGAATGGGTCGGCAACGGTCTCCGGGGCTGGAATAAAGGCGCGATTGAGTGCTGAGGCGAGCGCAACCCTTGCGGCACATATAACTACCATCACGGATCGTGCCAACCAGGAGATCACGCGTCGCGTGAACGCACTCAACGCGTTGAGTGCCCGGGTAGTCACAATGGTCCGGCTTTCCACGACCGATAAAAATAATTTGTCATCTTCCATCCAGTTGCAAGTCGGGGCGATGAATTCGCTTCAGTCGCAGATCACCGCCGATGCGGCGGCAAATAACACGAGCAGTCTTAAGCTCGCCGTGCAGTCGATCACCGCTTCGTATCGCATCTTTATGCTGGTCCTTCCTCAAGGGACGATCGAGGCCGCTGCCGATCGCGCACTCACGATCGTTGGGATCATGAACGACCTCGCCATAAAGTTTTCGGCGCGGATCCAAGCGGCGCAGTCCGCGGGAAATAATGTGGCGGCAACACAGACGACGCTTGTGGATCTCAATGCAAAAGTATCCGATGCGAGCACACAGGTAATGGCAGCGGCGGCCGAGGTCGCATCGCTCACGCCGGACAATGGCAGTTCGACCATCATGGCATCGAATACCGCGGCACTGAAAGATGCGCGATCCAAGATCCAGGCGGCGCAGCAGGACTTCGTCGCCGCTCGCGCCGACGCGGAGACAATCATTAAAGCCCTCGCGGCGTTCAAGGTTTCAGCGACCGCAAGCACGACGGTTTCAGCTTCCACGAGCGCTGAGTAGAATAATAAAAAGCACCGTTCTTTGCCGAACGTTAATCTGTAGAGAGGCAAAGAACGGTGCTTTTTATTATTCTACTGCCACACCGTCGCTACCGGCACGGTCGAAGAGCTTGCGATGGTGGGCAAGCTGGAGGTCGTTTCGGCGATCGTTCCGATCTCCGCGGTCCACGTGCTACTTGAAGTGTTGAGCCCATTAAAGATTAGGACGTCGGTGCCGAGCGGACCTGGTGCGCAGCCGTAGTTGGCGGCATCGCCTGTGGCGGTAATAGGCAATGTGCCGGTGAAGGGCGTGCAGAGTGTACCATCATGGAGCTGTACCAACCATGCCCAGCCGGCTGGCGGCACACCCGGCGGAACATCCGGCGCGGGAAGTGGCTTGGTAAGCTTGAGCACAAACGTGGAAGTTGCGTTAGTGACTGTGGGATTCACATTACATAAAAGACTACTCGTGCTGTTTGGAAGCTGGAAGCAGGGATCGCTGATGCTGTTTCCCACCGTACAGCGCCAGGCATCGACACGGAACGGCGCGGCGATGGAGTTGGTCCAACAAGAGCCGCTTTCCACTGGCGTGGAACTGGCGGGTTGCGATGGGACATACGCGATGACTTGCGTAGCGGGCGTCGCGGAATTGGTTTGCGAGGAGCTTGATGTACCATTGTTTGAAACAGCAGGGTTTATCGCTGAAGGATTGGAAAAGAATTGTCCGACGCCGAACAGCACGACGAGCGCGAGCACCACCACGACGATTATTTTATTCGTTTTATTCATGAGCGAAGTTTGCTTACATAAATTTGAACGTACCGACGATATTTTGCATCACAGAATCTATTTGCTGTCCATTGAATGGTTGCAAATCATACGATGATGGATAATTCGCGATCTGCCCCGAATGGACCGTATATTCCACCGCGTAGCACTTGCCCGCGTGGAGCGTGCGGTAACTTGTGGTCTCGTAATAATTTCCCGCGCCTGCGCTGGTTGAGGTGAACACGGTAAAGTTGACGTTGTTGATCGTTACGCTTGAGGTCGCGATAGTCGGTCCCCCACTTGCGTCCGGCGCAAGGCATTGCGTGACGGCGGCGTTGTTCCCGCTCGCGCCGATGGTGAGCGTAGCGTCAACAAGGTTTGTCTGCGGTTCGAACGCGCGCGGAACGGTCAGGGTAAAATATTTCATTCCCGGCGTATCGTTCGCGTAGAGACTCCAGTCGGTGGACGGCGAAACTGAATAATTATCCTGTGCGTCAAAATCCAACGGATACGCGAGACTGAAACCGCCGGTGGTGTTATTTGCGTCGGTTTGCCATTCGGCGGAATCGTTGTAGTACGCCGCCGCGGCAGTACCCGCACTCGGCGAGACAGCGGTGCTTGTGGCGATCGTTGCTGGCTCTTGACCGATTGCCGCAACGATTTTGCCATATCGTATCCCATAATAAAAACCGATGAATGGCAATGCCACAAAAAGCGCCAACGCAAGGAGCTTGGAATACCACGTCACCTTGTTCCACTCGATCTTCATGCTACTAGTATACTCCTTCCCGCGACGATGCGGCTATACCTGTATCTTTGAGAAGAAATAGCTGCCGAGTCCGAGAAATACGGCGGTAACGATCGCAATGACGGCAAAATCGAGGCCGAGCCCAAAGCTGCCGATTCCAGTGAGCAATATGCGGAAGGAATCAATACCGTATGAGAGAGGATCGAATTTTACGAGCACGGTGAGGACTGCCGGCAGGCCATTCAGAGGGAAGAGCGCGCCGGAGAGGAAGAAGAGCGGCATCACGAGGAAGTTCATGATGAGCTGGAAGCCTTGCATGTCGTTAAGCAATGATCCAATCATCGCGCCGAGTGCGGCGAAGAGCAGCGCGACGAGTAGCATAAAGATGATCGCGACGGGGACGAATGCCCAGCTATATGGGCGGAACCCGAAGATCGTTACAAGGATGAGCACCAGCAGCCCTTGCATTGTGGCGACGGTGGCACCGCCGAGCGTGCGGCCTATCATGATGTTCAGCCGGTTTACCGGTGCGACCAGCGTCTCTTTAAGAAAACCGAACTGGCGGTCCCAGATGATCTGGATGCCGGAGAAGATGGCGGTGAATATGATGCTCATGCCGATGATACCGGGCGCGAGGAACTGGAAATAGTTCCCCTCTCCCGCCTTTGCGAATACAGACCCGAGCCCATAGCCGAGTGCGAGGAGGAACAGGATCGGCTGGCCGAGCGAGCCGATGATGCGCGATTTCGATCGCAGATAGCGTTTGATCTCGCGTAGCCACAATATATAGATAGTTTTCATGGAATTATGGGGTTTGATGTTATCGGTTTCCACTTCGCATGTTGTGGCGAGCGCGCATGCGGTCGGCGGCATTCGCATCTTCGTCGCGGATCATGGTGCCGGTCAGCTTAAGGAATGCATCCTCAAGGGAATCCGTCTTGGTCTGCAACCTCAATTCTTCCGCAGTACCGGCAGCAATAATTTTTCCGTGATCGATAATGGCGATCCGCTGGGCGATCCGCTCGGCTTCTTCCATATAGTGCGTGGTAAAGAACACCGTAATGCCTTCGGCCTTGTTGAGATCTTGGAGATAGCTCCACATGTGATTACGCGTCTGCGGATCGAGACCGAGCGTCGGCTCGTCCAGGAACAGCACCGCGGGGTGATGTAAAAGCCCGCGCGCGATCTCAAGCCGGCGTTTCATGCCGCCGGAAAATTCCTTTACCAGGCTTTTGCGCCGATCCCACAGTTCGACAAAATTCAGTAATTGTTCGATCCGTTCTTTGCGGATTTTGCTCGGGACGCCGTAGAGTACGCCATGAAGGTTCATGTTCTCAAGCGCCGTAAGATCGTCGTCCAGACTCGGATCCTGGAACACAATGCCGAACGAGTGCCGCACCGCATTGGCATCGTTCGCCGCATCGTGGCCGTTCAATTTGATGTCCCCGCTCGTGGGGTTCAAGATGGTGGTCAGCATCTTGATCGTGGTGGACTTCCCCGCTCCATTCGGGCCAAGAAACGCAAAAATCTCGCCTTTTTTGACGCTAAAGGAGATGTCGTCCACGGCGATGAAGTCGCCGAACTTTTTGACCAGATTCTTTACTTCAATAATGTTCTCCATGAGTGATAGTAACAGTATATCATAGATTCATTATAAACCATAATTATTCACTTACTTAACTACCCTGTGGATAAGTAATGGATGATGAATAGTAACGGCTTCTATGATATACTACACCATATGAGGATGATACTAACAAAATTCGGTTTCGGGAAGAAAAACGTGATCATCACGGTCGTTGCGGTGGTGCTGGTCGCTGGGGCAATCTATTTTTTTTGGCTGAAGAGCAATAGCAGTCCGTATCAGTTGGTGAGTGTCACCTGCGGCACCATCACCGAGGTGGTAAGCGTGACCGGCAATACTACCCCGATCCAGAGCCTCGACCTTTCCTTCCCTGCCGGCGGCACCATCGCAGCGGTCTATAAGAATGCGGGCGATACCGTGGTTGCGGGCGCCGTGCTCGAAGAACTCAACACGAGTGGCCTCCAGGCGCAGCTTGCGCAGGCGCAGGCGGCGGTGCAAGCTGCCCAGGCGACGCTTGAAGGGCTTCAGGCGGGACCCACGTCGCAGACGGTTCAGGTGGCGCAGGCCGCTGTTACTAGCGCAGAGCAGACGCTCGCAAACACGTACACGAGCATTCCCAACGCGGTTACCGATGCGTATGCCAAGGCGAGTGACGCCGTGCATAACCAGGTGGGAGCCTTTTACAATAATCCCGATTCAAACAATCCTCAATTGGTGTTTTCAATAAACGATCCGCAGGTGAGCAATGATGCGAATACTCAACGGGTCAAAGTGGGCAATGAATTGAGCGAGTGGCAGACGGAAATTGCGGCATTTGCCTCGACAACCACATTACTTTCCACTTCCACGCTCGGCCAGGATCTGCAAAATGCCGTTATGCATCTTTCTGTTGTCACAACAATGCTGAATACCGATGCAACTGCTGTTGTGGATGCGACCGGCCTTTCCGCGAGCACCTCGGCGACGTATAAGGACGATGTCGCGAGCGCGATCACGGAGGTAAGCTCCGCCGCAAGCGCGATCAACACGATCCAGCAAAGCATCGCATCGGAACAGGCGGCGGTGGCGCAAGCACAAGCACAGCTGGCCCAGACACTTTCGGGATCCACCTCTCAGGCGATCGCGGCGCAACAGGCGCAGGTCGCGTCAGCGCAGGCCAATGTGCAAAGCATTCAGGTGAACATCGCGAATGCGACACTTTCCTCCCCTATCAACGGTGTTGTCACCACGCAAAACGCAAAGGTGGGGCAGAGCGCGGCGGCGGGGCAGGTCATGACATCGATCATCTCTGGGAATAACTTTGAAGTGGACGCGTACGTGCCAGAGACCGATATCGGCAAGGTTGCCATCGGCAACGCCGTCAGCATGACCTTCGACGCGTTCCAGGGTGAAACATTCGCTGGAAAAGTTTTTTATATCGATCCGGCGGAAACTATAGAAAGTGGCGTTGTGGATTACCTGGTGAAGGTTTCGTTCAACACCCCCGACACGCGCATCAAGAGCGGTCTTACCGCCAATCTGAACATCAATACGCAGACGGACCAGAATGCACTCATCCTTCCGCAATACGCCGTGGTGCAGAATGCGAGCGGCACGTATGTTGATATTTTACAAAACGGAAAAGAAACACAGGTGCCGGTGACACTCGGCATCAGTGACCAAAATGGCAACGTCGAGGTCGCGTCGGGCGTGACCGCCGGCGAACAGGTCATTAATATCGGCCTGAAACCATAATCAGCTTCCGTACTGAATGATCGACGTCAAAGATCTTAAAAAAGATTATAACGACGATGCCGGAACGACGTCCGCGCTTCGCGGCGTTACCTTTACGATCAATAAAGGAGATTTTGTGTCGATCATGGGACCATCGGGTTCCGGCAAATCCACACTCGTGCAGATATTGAGCTTCTTGGACCGCGCGACCGGCGGGGATTATACCTTCAACGGTAAAAAGATCGAGGACATGACGGATGTCGAGCTTGCGCATATTCGAAACAAGAGCGTTGGGTTTGTGTTCCAGTCATTCAATCTTCTGGCGCGGCTTTCGGTATATGAGAACGTGGAGATCCCGCTCATCTATTCGGATGTGCCGGTCGCGGAACGGAAGAAGTTGATCGAAGATGCAGTGCACGCGGTGGGTCTCGATGAAAAATTATACGTGGAGACAGCAAAACTTTCCGGCGGACAGAAACAGCGCATCGCGATCGCCCGCGCACTCGTGAATAATCCGGACATTATCTTCGCCGACGAGCCGACCGGCAACCTCGATTCCGTTTCCGGCGCACAGGTCATGAACATTCTCGACGGGCTAAACAAGGATGGTCATACGATCATTTTGGTGACTCATGAGACGAACACCGCCGAATTCGCCGACCGCATCATCCGTCTCCGCGACGGCGTGATAGAAAGCGACGTGGCAGTAAAGAACCCGCGGCATTCCAAAGAACAATTTGTGAAATAATCATTAAAATCCTATGCGCGTCAGCGATCTTATAAAATCATCCCGGGCAACGCTCAAACACGGTAAGATGCGTTCGCTCCTGACCATGCTCGGGATCGTCATCGGTATCTCATCGGTGATCGTTCTGATGTCCATCGGGCAGTCGGCTCAGGATTATATCCTGGCGCAGGTACAGGGGTTGGGTTCTAACCTCATCATCATTTTGCCGGGGGGGACGAATAATGGACGCCTTTCATCCCCCGCTTCAGCGCAGGGCATCATCATCACGAGTCTCGTCCAGCAGGATGTGGATGCGCTTTCGCGCGATCCGTCCATTGCCGCGGTGACCGAAGAGGCGCGCGGACAGGCCACCGCAAGCGTGGGCGACAACAATGAAACGATCACTTTTGATAGCATACCGGCAAATTATTTTACCGTTCGTAACTTTGAGGTGGCGAACGGTTATCCATTTACCGACAACGATGTGCAATCGCTGAACCATGTTGCGGTCATTGGCTCTTCGCTTGCCAGCACCTTGTTCGGTTCCGGGTCGGATCCGGTCGGGCAATATATCAATGTTAAAAATATCCAATTCAAGGTGGTCGGCGTGCTTGCCTCAAAAGGCACCGGGGCCTTCGGCGTTGATCAGGACAATCTGGTGCTCGTTCCCATCACCGTTGGGCAGAAGCAAATGCTGGGCATCAATTATTTTAGCGATATTGAAGTGCAGGCCAATAACGCGTACACGATCCCCTTTGTCCAGTCCCGCGTGGAATCCATCCTTGAGCAAGATCATAACATCACCGACCCATCAAAAGATGACTTTACGATCGAGACCCAGCAGGATGTGCTCTCCTTACTCGGCAATATCACCTCCATCCTGACGCTGTTCCTCGCCGCGATTGCTTCCATCTCTTTGGTGGTTGGCGGCATTGGCATTATGAATATCATGCTCGTGTCCGTCATTGAGCGTACGAAAGAGATCGGTTTGCGCAAATCTGTCGGCGCCACCAACAATGACATCCTTCAGCAATTTCTGGTGGAGTCCGTGATGCTTACGTTCATCGGTGGCGTGATCGGCATCGCCGTCGGTGGCTTCGTGGTGGGCCTCGCATGGCTTATCATAACAAAAGTTGCCGGTATCGCATGGACATTTGCATTTCCGCTTTCCGCGGTCCTGCTCGCGGTTGCCGTTTCGAGCGTTACCGGTATTGCCTTTGGATTATATCCGGCGCGGCAAGCGGCACGGAAGAGTCCGATAGAGGCGCTTCGCTACGAATAAGGCACACCTGCTATTCTGAGGCAAGGAAGATTAATTGCCTCAGAATAGCAGGTGTGCCTTATTCGTAGCTTCGCGCGACGGTGATGAAAAAAAGAAAAAGCCCACTTTTTAAGGGTGGGCCACCAACCAGAGGGTTGTATTTTGTGTAGCTTAGTGATGCATTCCTGTCGTGATGATCCCTTCGCCGACTATGAATTGAAGGGTTGCGAGGTCAACGGGAGTTCCGCGAGGAATCCGCCGCACCGACATCTCCGTTCGCTCGACACGGCACCATTTGGCAAACTCGTTCAATTCGACGTTTGATCCTGTGTAGTACTTGCCGAGAAGCTTTCGAGCTTCAGGATCATCCGTAAAGTATGCCAAACGGGTTGGTTCCGGCCGGGGATGCAGCGTGCCGGTAGGAACGGCGTCGATGGCTTCGAGATAGCTCTCGTCATCGGCCACTGCCGTAACGCTGTTATGCGCCCAGATGTAGATGAGAGGGCATCGTCTAGCGATATTGCCCTTCCAGAGCAACACGCCACTCGATGCCACTATCAGTAACGACATCGCACCACCGAGGATATCGTGCGAGTGATAGAACGCAATCTGGCCAATCGCGCCAAACAGGATCATAGCCACAAAACTCAACCACGACCACATATTTTTCGTCATCGCCTTACTCCTATGACCGCCTGCTCATTTCCCCGTAGGGTAGCTTTCCTTTCGGAAAGTTTGTTGAGGTCAGGACTTATGTCTCGCTGAAAGAGGCGACTTCAGCTAGACATAGCATACCACATATCAATAATATTTGTCAATAGCGCTAAAAACCCTGATTTATCGGGGTTTTTAGCATCTCGCTGTATGGAATAGTAGTTCTATCCCCTCGCCTTCTTAGCGGCCTTCGCTCTGCGCACCGGCTTTTTCTTTGCCACTACTTTCTTCGGCGCATAGGTCTTTGCCATCTTCTTCGCTTCGACTTGGATCTGTTTCCATTGCGCCTTCAACATCTTTCCTTCCCTAATGACGTCCCCGGCGGTGAGATTCTCGAGCGCCGCGTGATGCTTCATCGCCTCATCAACCATGCGGCCATATTCTTTTTCGCCAAGTTTCCTGGCTATCTTTACGTTCTTTACCACTTCCTTCCGCGCTTCCATCGCCCACTTCTTTGCTTTTGCTTTGGTCTTATTGTCCGAGAGCAGGTATGCCCCGGCTGCCGCGGCAAGCGTCGCTGCGGTGATCGCACTGCCGATCTCCCATGCCTTTGCGCTGCCGCCCTTCTTTACTGTTTTCTTTTTTGTTGCCATAGTTTTAAATATTTTATTAAAAATTTTATTCTTTTTTCACCTCTTTTTTCGACCTTGTGTTTGTCTTTTTGAAGAGGTTCTTTATAAATATTACAAAACGTTCAACACGAAATCCTTCGTGTTTAACATCACTGCGTAAATCCCTCATGTCTTCGCGGAACAATATCGTTTCTTCCTTTACCTGCTTGGTTATTTCTTTAATATCGCTCAACACGTTTGCTAAATAAATAAGCGCGATGGTGAACGCAATGCCAACGACGATGACCGCGACTGTTGTCACAAAAAAGAAAATGTCCGCGTGGATCAATGTGTCCATATATGAAATTATAGCACAAACATCATAGGAGCGTGCTTGCGTTCGCGCCGGCGTCGTTCAGCCGATTGAGCGCCTTCTGTTTGTCTACGAGTGGGAGTCGTGTCTTCCTCACCGCGCGGCCGAGCATTGCGATCGTTTCATCATATGTTTTGCGGTCCACGGGATACGGCGTCGCATCCTTGCCGCCGTGGGCGAAGCTGTATCGCGCCGGATCTTCGTACGACGGCGTGGCGCCGTAGATGATCTCGCCCACAAGCGCGAGCGCGCGCATAGTCTTTGCGCCGACGCCTTGCGTGGCGAGCAACTTTTCATAGCTCTGCGGTTTCTCGTCGGTCACCTTTGCTAAAATCTTTTCCAAATATTTGCTTTTGCCGAAATCTTCGAACACCACCGGATGGGTGGTGAACTCGATCGATTCAAGATTGAGCAGGGTGAGCTGCTGACTCGCACGGCCATCGCCGCCGATCTGGATCTTTGCCATCTGCGAGAGTCGCGAGGAATATTTTCGCAGGAGGGTGATGTCTTTCATGAGCGTCGCGTAGCCCGCGTGCGTAAGCTCGGTGGAGATCTCGCGGGTCTTGTCGCTTTTTGCGGCGCTGAGGTCGAGCACGGTCTTGAGCGTGACCGGCGATGAGATGCCGGAATGTGGATCGGACACAAGGTCGTTCACGTCTTCCGAATACCAGTGGTAGCGCCGAGCGGATTGTTTTTCCGCATTCATCCCCTGTTGAACGACCGCCCACGCGCCGCCGCGCGAGAAAAAGAACGCGTGGTGGTAGAGCTGGAATCCGTCCTGCACAAGCGCGGAATCCACCTTGGCGCTCATCTTGGAGTTGTAGATAAGATTGTGTGTTTGCTTGACGGGCAATGCCAGGCGTTCGCCCCATGCTTGGATTTCGTCCGGCGTTTTGAGCGACGTTTTCCCTTTGCCGCCCGCGATCACGATACCAAAGTCCGCCTCATGTCCGCGAATCGCCTCCTTCAGCGCCGCCGTCAAAATAGTAGTAAGCCCGCTCGCGTTCCAGTCGAACGCCAAAACCGTGCCAAGCGATTGAAACCACCCCGGGTCCGCGATGCGCTTAATGAACTCATCCGGGCCGTATTCGGCAACGAGTACATACATCATCTCGCGGCCGAGCTTCACCATGCGTTCAAAGAGCCACGGCGGACATTTGCCGTAGTCGAGCCCGAAAGAAGCTATACCGCGCTGGATCATAGCCTCATTATAGCGCGTTTTAGAGACGAATTATTCTTCGTCCATAAGCCTTAATTCAATGTCGTCGAGGCGAATTTCTGTATGATCCACGCGCGTTTCCAGGTTGTCGGTTCTTTTGTCTGAAAAATCTAGTTTCTCAAAAATCAATTTAAGTGTTCCCTCAATATTCTCAAGAAGCACTCCAATGTAGCGTTCGCCTTCAGGACTCATAATACCTTTTGGAATTTTTGGAAGCATAACGTCCATCATATTCTTTGCAAACGATATGTCAAAAACATTTTAATGGAAATTTAATGATCCAAAAAAACGCGAAGTTGAGGTTAAAATAATCCGCTCACATCCCGCACCGTCAGCACCACCATAAGCAAAAGCAGCAGCGCGAAGCCGACACCATTGATCCACGCCTCCACTTTATACGGCAACGGCGAGCCTTTTATTTTTTCAAAAAGTACGACGAGGAATCTGCCGCCGTCGAGTGCCGGGAACGGGATGCAGTTGACGATCATCAGGTTGATGGAAATGATGCCGAGGAATTGCAAAAGATAGGTAAGACCGATATGTCCGGTCTCTTCCGCAATACCAAAGATGCCGACGGGACCGACGATGTCGGCGGGAATCGATGCATGGACGAATATCTGCTTGAGCAGTTCATAGAATGCCTGGAGGGTGAGCCATGAAATGATCGCGGCGTCTTGCAGGCCATCCCAGATCGCCTTGAAGAAATTCTCGCGCGCCGCACCGCCCTCTTCCAGCGCAACGCCCAGCGCACCCTGATCCGCCGGTGCGTTCACGCGCGGCGTCATCGCGTAGCTTATGTCCTTGTCGTTGCGAATGACGGTGACGATAACCTGCTGGCCTTTGTTGGCGTCGATATAATTGATAAAGCTCTGTGCGTCGGTATAGCCTTTCACAACATCCCCCGCTTGGATGCCGGCCGCCGCCGCGGGTGAACCCGCCTGCGTTCCGGAGATCACGAGCGTCTGCGGCACGCCGACCATGAATACGATGGCGATGAACAGCCATCCGAGAATGAAGTTCATAAACACGCCCGCGAGCACGATCAAGCTTTTTTTCCACGCCGGTTGGGTATAGAAAAGGTGGGCGTTGTCCGCGTCGGTCGCCTGCGGTGGCGCAGTGCTTGCCGCTTCGGGCGCGCCGCCCTCCGGATCGATGATCTCAAGCTCTCCGCGCTCGCCGCTGATCCGCACAAAACCGCCGAACGGCAGCCAGTTGATGCTGTACTCCGTTTCACCGATTTTTTTTGCCGTGATGCGCGGTGGGAAACCGATGCCGAATTCGTCCACTTTTAGACCAAACAGTTTGGCTACAAAAAAGTGGCCTGCTTCGTGGCCGAGGATCAAGAGCGAAAGTCCGATGATGACGAGAATGATGATGAGCGCGGTCATAAAAAATATCTCGTTATTCGCCGAGCTCGTTCAATTTATTATTCACCATCATTTCCACTTCGCCATTCGCCTTATCGATCACTTTTTGGATTTTTTCTTTGCCCTTGAACGCATCATCTTCGGTGATTTCTTTTTGGTTCTCGGAGTCCTTTAATTTTTTGACCGCGTCTTCGCGCCGTGCGCGGATCTGAATGCGCGATGCTTCCGAGATCTTTTTAACGAGCTTCGTCATTTCGTCGCGACGTTCGTCGCCGAGCGGCGAGAGGGTCGCGCGGATGGTATTGCCGTCGTTATTGGTGGAAAGACCGAGGTGTGCGTCGTCGATCGCTTTCATGACCGCGCTGATCGCGCCCGGATCCCAGACGGTGATCTGGATGGTGCGCGGCGGCAACACGCTGAGCGATCCGAGCTCGCGGATGGTAAGTTGCTGGTCGTAGAGATTGATCCTGATGTTCTGGATCATATCGGGCGACGGCCGGTTGCCGCGGATCTGCCCGAAATCCTCTTTTAATTTGGCCGCCACGCCGATGAGGGCGGTTTCGAGGTCTTTGGTTATTTGTTCGGAGATGGTCATCGTACGGAAGAAATTTAATGATTATTTCATGAGCGCTTCCAGTTGGAGCCGCGGGTTGAGGCTGAAATTGTTCACGCCTTCATAAAGTTTTAATGTCTTATGCCAGAATTGCGATTTCGCTCTTGAGGGCGTTTCCCACGCCAGAGTCATTATAACAGCATCGAGGAATATGCGTAAGCTGAAGTCGTCGGGGTCGATCAGTTTTTTGATGAAGTCGCGGCGTGCGGTTGGCGTGGTCTTGAGAAACACCTCCGCGAGTTCAAGATTCTTTTGAAACACTTCATCGTGCAACATGCGCCACGCGATGCCGGGCTTACCAAGCGAGCGCCGCGCAAGCGCCATCGCCTTGGCTTTCGGGAGGTGTTCTTCGCTTGCCAGCCATTTTTCGATCTCTTCCGTCGGCACCGCACCGAAATAAATCTTTGGCAGGCGCGAGGCGATCGTCGGCAAAATACTTTCAATATCCGACGTAATTAAAATAAGCAGCGAGCTCGATGGCGGTTCTTCGGTGATTTTGAGCAACGCGTTCTGCGCCTCGGTCGTCAGTAGCTCGGCATTGTCGATGATGAGCGTGCGGCGCACGCTCGTGTTGGGCTTTTGCCACAAGAACGTCTTTACCTCGCGCGCCGCGTCGATGCCGATCGAGTCGCCGCTTGCATCCGGGTTGAGCATCTTCATGAACGCGATGTCGATGATCTTTATGTCTTGCAGAACCTCTTGATGGTTAGTTTCAATGCCAGCTGGTTCGAACACCCCTTTCTCCAGATAATGCCCAAGCGCGGCAGCGACGGTCCGTTTTCCCACCATCGCCGGCCCGACAAAAATATAGCCATGCCCAAGGACCCCGCGGACGCTAAGATCTTTCAGGTCGGAAATGATTGCTTCGTGTCCTATAATAGGCATCGAGCGTGTGATGTAATTTATCGCTTGTTCAGCAACGTTCTCTTGTACGTGTCCAGGTGGTTCAAAATGAGCCCGGTGCCTTTGGCAACACAGAATAGCGGATCTTCGGCGACGTATGCTTGCACACCGAGGAATCGTTCAAAGAATTCCGGAAGATGATGGAGTTGCACGCTGCCGCCGCTCAAGATAATCCCCTTTTCCATAATGTCCGCCACGAGCTCGGGCGGCGTCACGTTGAAGACGTTTTGTACGGACGAAGCGATTTCGATGAGCAACGGATTCAGCGCCTCTGCGATCTCATTAGAGTTAATAACAACATCTTTTGGCAAGCCGGTTACGAGGTCGCGGCCGCGTACCTGATATTCCATCTTCTCCTTCGTGGGCATCGCCGAACCGATCTCGATCTTCACGTTTTCCGCCGTCTGTTCGCCGATCGCAAGCGCATATTTCTTCTTGACGTAGTCCATGATCGCCTGATCGAACTTGTTGCCTGCGATGCGGAGCGAGTTCCACGAAACGATGTTGCCGAGTGCGATCACCGCCTGCTCGGACGTGCCGCCGCCGATGTTGATGATCATATTCCCGCTGCGCGCGTTGATCGGAATGCCGGCGCCGAGCGCGGCGAGGATCGGCTCGCGCACGATGAACGCATTGCCGGCGCCCGCTTCGCGCGCGGCGTTCATCACGGCGCGGCGCTCGGTCTGCGTGATGCCCGCCGGAACGGATATGACGACGTCCGGTTTAAGAATATTGAACCATCCCGACGCTTTCGAGATGAAATACGTCAGCATCGCCTTCGTAATGTAATAATCGGCGATCACGCCGTCCTTGAGCGGGCGGTATGCGATGATCTCATCCGGCGTACGGCCGATCATTTCCTTCGCCTCCGAGCCCACCGCGAGCACGGTATTATCAGGCTGCATAAGCGCCACGATCGTGGGCTCGTTGATGATAAACCCCTTTCCCGGCACAAAAACAACGGTGTTAGCCGTGCCCAAATCGATGCCAATTTTCTTGCCGAACATAAGAGGGATTATAGACGAAAAATCCTCTCCATGCAACGCATTCCGGAACATCTTTTCGGGTACGGCGTTCCGGCCCGCTGGCCGGCCGCCTCGGCGCTCGCCGCCTTCGCGGCTCCGCGACGCCCCTCAAAGAAATTCCGGAATGCGTTGCATGGGAACCCTTTTTATTTATTTTCCCCTTCTGTTTGCAATAAGTTGTTATAAAAGAAAAAGGCACGTCCGTTAAGACATGCCCGATAGGATTAACCTCCATCCTCAAGGAGCTTCCATTTGATTCGCAGAGATTATAGGCCCTCTGCCACCAGTGAAGTCAGAACTTCTGGTGTTCGCCGCCTTCAGATTGATTTAAAAAATTACACCACGTTGAACCTCCTCATTCGGCCAGGGATTATATTCCCAGGCATCAGCTTCGGCTTCTATTCTTGCCTCCTCCTCGGCAATTGCATCGAGCTCGGCGCGTTGAAGCTCAAGACGAAGTTCATTTGCTTGAGCTTCAGCCAGCTCGTCCAAAAACCACCAGGGAGCGTACCCTGAAGGCCCTTCGACGAGATCCTCCGCCTCCTGCTCGGGCATGTGCTTCGCAAGAGTCCCGATGACAGCATCGGCACTTGCGAAACCGGCAAAATTGTTGAGGTTGTCCCAAGGACCTTCGTCCAGGGAAGCCGAAATTCCGGTAGGGATCAAAAAACGATGACCCATAGTACCTCCGGTTTAACACCAGTAACGGATGTTTTGCACCGCCACGCTGATCTCGGTGCGATTGACCGGCAAACGCAGTAGACGAACGTTGCGATACTGCGCAACGATCTTCTGATAGCGGTGGTCGTCCATATACGCGACGTCGGTTTGCCAGCCGAGAAGAATGACTGGGTGTAGGCGCGATTTGAACCGCAGCACCTTGAGCGCAATATCGAGGCCGCAGAGCGTGCTCCGAAGACCTTGCTTGTCGCGCTGCTCGATGGCGATCACCGAGCACTTGTCCAGATCTGCGATCATGGCCTGCAACGCGGGCAACGAAGAGAAATCGGTATACACCTCTCCGTAGCCGATCCGCACTGCGGGTTCCGGTCGTGGGCGAGGAATGTATGCCCGCTTCCGATTTTGCCTGTCGGGCCATGTCGGCAACGTGCATCGCTCCATCTCCGCGCAGAGGGATTTGAAGGGTTCGAGCTGGTTTGCTCGCACCCGTTGGCAAAGCTTTCGTGATGCATTCATTTCGATCTGCTTGATGCGTTCACGCGTGACTTGGAACGTTGCGGCGATTTCGTCGCGATTGAGCGGTTGTTCTCCGTCCAATCCGTACCGTAGCGTCAGCACCCTTTGCTCGCGAGGAGTCAGGGTGTGAAGCACGCCCGCGATTGCGGCGGAGAGCTTCGCGCGGTCAATGGCAATCGTTGGATCGTTCCGCAGCTGCAACGCGTCGCGCCACTGCTCAAGTCGAGGGTCGGATGCTCTGATCAATCGCTTAATCATTGCACACCTCCCACGCGGACGATGCCTTTGCGGGTCAGCGAAGAGAAATATCCCTTCACCGAATCGCCCAGCTTGAAATGCTGGTACGCGAGACCCTTGAAGTTCCAGCTTTCGCCAGAACCGTCTTCCTGCTCGATGCCAGTGATAGCGACAGCGAACGGTTCGGGAATGCCTTGGAGTGAGAACTCCACGACATTCGGATGGCGGCGTCCAGTGCCGGTAAACAGCGATGCGGCAAGATCAAACTTGCCCGGGCCGTTTTCGATGACGAATTGGCGAATATTTTGAGAAGCCATACGGCATCTCCCTTCTTGTCAAATCTCCCTGCGGAGAACCTGCCCATCCGGGTTCAGGATTTAAGCTAAAGGAATTATACTCTATAAATAAATATTTGTCAAATTTGCGCGCTTTTGGCAAGATAAGGCTTGATAACGGACTCTTAGCGTACGGATGCCATTAAATCCCTTGCTTGGACTGCGCCGAAGCTTATACTAGGCAATCCGCTAGCGTTTGCATATTCTCCCAGACGAATGTCATGCGTAAGAATGACAGCATTTATATTTCTTGCAGCCTCAATAATTGACATATCTGGAAAACCAAATAAAACGATAACTCTTACTCCCATCCCAAGCAGTCTATCAAGAGGAATATATTCCTCTTGATAAGATTTCAATTTATCCATGATCGTCGCTAGGTAGTAATGCATTTTAGGTTCCTTAATATCCCTCCTTACAAGATTGGAAAACTCCGCCAGAATGTGTGGGGTAATAACAATATCGGATTCAAAAAAACGAAGTATCTTTAGAAGCAAAGAATAATCGTTTATCGTATATTTTTCCGTGCAGGCATATTTTGATAAGAGATTCTTATCACATACTCCTATCAGCAATAAGAGCAAGAGATTTGTATCCAATATTAATTTTTTCTTACCCTTCGCCTCACGATACGCGCGAACTTCGTCGAGCGTATACACGTTAAGAAATTTTCTTAATTTTCATATCAAGCACAACACCGTCGGTATCCACTCTAAACTGTTTGTATTCTCTTGTTTTATCAAAAGCAAAATCACCAACGATGTCGTAGCTTAAAACCACATTCCAAATTTTTTTGCCATCTTCTTGTTTTGGCTCTAGCTCTTCAACTCTCGGATTAGAAATTTTTCCAGCTTGAGCCTGCATCACATCGGCCATATATTTATATGCCGCATTTACAATTTCTTGTGGTGTTTTATCCATATGTTTAGTATAGCTCTTTATTTTTTAAATTGTTTCTAATTTGTGGAAAACTATTAAGACAGATATTATAGCACATCCTCATTCATCGTCAAATATTATTTCATCAAAATTTAATTATTTTTCTGAGAGAAATCAAATCCGCGTGATATCCGCACCAAGTTGCCTTAGCCGTTCATCAATACGTTCGTATCCCCTGTCGATCTCCTCCACGCCATCCACTTCGGAGACGCCGCTCGCGACGAGCGCGGCGAGGATGTCCACCATGCCGGAGCGGAGGTCACGCACATGGAGATTTTTACCGGTAAGAGGAGTGGGGCCTTCGATCGTGGCGAAGTGATAATGATTTTTGCCGGCAAGGCGGCAAGGGTCGTTTGGCGGGCAGTCGGTCGTGATTTTTATCTTTGCGCCCATCTCGTTGAGGTCGAGCGCGAACGCGAAGCGATCTTCGTAGATCGTTTCGTGGATAGTGCTCGTGCCATTCGCCTGCGTGAGGAGTACCGCGAGCGGCTGTTGCCAGTCGGTCATGAAGCCGGGATGGACATCGGTGCGAATATCGATCGGCTTCAGTTTGCCCGCGCGCCAGAACGCGATGCCCTCATCCGTCACCTCGTACTCCCCTCCCATGCGGCGCACGGCGTTGAGGAACGTGATGAGATGTTCCTGATTCGCGCCGTTCAGCATGATGCGGCCGTTGGTGGCGATGGCGAGGCACGCCATGGAGATCGCCTCGTTGCGATCCGGTGGCGTGCGATGCGTTACGCCGTGCAATTTTGTAACCCCTTCGATCATGATCGTCCTCGGCGGACAGAGCTCGATGATCGCGCCCATCTTTTGGAGCATCTTCATGAGCTCTAGGATCTCCGGCTCGAGCGCGGCGTTCTTGATGACGGTCTTGCCCTTGGCGAGCACGGCGGCAAGCATGATGTTCTCGGTCGCGCCAACGCTCGGGAAGCGCAACTCGATCTCCGCGCCGTGCAGGCCGTTCGGCGCCCACGCGTGATAGCTGTCCTTTGTGATCTGGATTTGCGCGCCAAGCTTTGCCAGTCCTTCAAGGTGAATATCCACCGGCCTCGGCCCGATCTTATCCCCTCCCAACACCGGCACCTCAGCCTCGCCCGTGCGCGCCAAGAGCGGCCCAAGCGCGAGGATCGGGATGCGGTTGCGGCGCGAAAGCGTCGTCACGCGATTGCTCTTGATCGTCGGAGTCGCGATCTTTACGACCGAGCCGGCCTTATTGATCTCACTACCGATATCCCTAAGGAATTCAAAAATGATGTCGAGTTCGCCGATCGTCGGGACGTTTTTAATGAGGCACGGCTCATCGGTGAGGAGCGACGCCACCATCATTTTGGAAACGGCGTTCTTTGCGCCCGCGATCGTGATCTCGCCGAATAACGGTTTGCCGCCTTTAACGATAAATTTTGCCATGGAGGAATTCGCCCAATTTTTCAATGGCAACGCGCTCCTGTGTGCCGGTATCGCGGTCGCGCACGGTCACAGTGTCCTTGTTCGCGGTCGCAGCATCGCCTTCGCCTTCTCCTAATGTATCAAAATCCACCGTGATGCAGAACGGCGTGCCGATCTCATCCTGCGCGTAATAACGCTTGCCGATGTTGCCACGGTCATCCCAGGCGATCATGAATCCATCACGCCCATCTGCGGCAGCTCGTAACATTTCATATACTGCCTTTGCCTTCTCAACTAGTTGTGGCTTGTTGGCAAGCAACGGGAACACCGCTGCTTTGTACGGAGCGAGGCGTGGCGGGAACGCGAGGAACTTTCTCTCGCCGTCTTCCCGATAAAATTCGAAGAGCGTCGCAAGGAATAACCGATTGAATCCTCCGGAGCATTCCACGATATATGGCAAGAAACGCTGGCTAGTTTTTTCGTCAAAATATGAGAGATCGGTGCCAGAAAATTTTTGATGTTGGGTGAGATCGTAATCGCCCCGATGGTGTATCCCTTCGATTTCTTTAAAGCCCATGTCGCTAAATAAAAATTCCACGTCCCACGCATCCTTCGCGTAGAACGCGCGTTCATCCGCTTCGTGCTGGCGCCAGCGAATATGATCCGCCGAAAAACCCATCGCCTTCATGTAGAAATCATGCCGATTTTTCTTCCAGTATTCATACCACATGTCTGCTTCCTCCGGCCGGCAGAAATATTGGACGTCCATCTGCTCAAACTCGCGCGTGCGGAACATAAAGTTCTTTACCGTGATCTCATTGCGGAACGCCTTTCCGATCTGCGCGATGCCAAATGGCAATTTTCGGCGCGTCGTCTCGAGCACCGACTTCCAATCAAGATAAATATTTTGGCAGCTTTCGCCTTTTAAATACGCGACGGTACTTTCGTCTTCAACGGGACCAAGGTGGGTCTTGACAAGCAAGTTGAATTTTTTCGCCGCAGAAAGCGCATTTCCGTCTGGACTTTTCAGCTTATGCTCCTCTATTATTTTATTCACCTCTTCAGGCGAAAGTGCGCCCGCATTCTCCATGATTTTCGCTTCTTCGATCAAATGATCGGCGCGGTAACGTTTATGGGTTACCAGATCTTCCACAAGCAGATCGGAAAAACCACTGATATGTCCTGACGCTTCCCACACTTTTGGATGCATAAATATCGCTCCTTCGATTTCCACCATGTCTTCACGCGATTCCACGTTCCACCGGCGCCATACGCGCTCAATATTTTTTTTCAGTAAAAAACCGAGCGGGCCGAAGTCGTAGGTCGCAGCAAATCCGCCATAGATTTCACTGGATGGATAGACGAAGCCTCTCTGCTTGGTGAGGCTCACGATTTTTTCCATCATGGTTTCCGTTTTCTTTGCCGCTACGGTTTTTTCCATATTTTTTTAATGAATTATTGAGTCACGACGGTACCGGTTTGGCCGTTGGCATACGGGTCGTTCGGCAGTTGCGTGGTGATCGCCGGTGCCGTCACCGTTACCGCCGCGCCGGTATAAACGTCGGTCGCAGTGAGTGTGGTCGGTCCCATCAATGTGACCGTCTGCCTCACCTGATTAACCGCCGGCGTGTTTCTCACCTGGAAGATCGCGGTGACCGGCGGACCGATCACGCCCGTCGTCGCCGGGATGAACGGGGTCGTCCACGTGACCTCGCCAGTTCCCGCATTATATGTCGGGAGCGAGGTTGATGCCAGTCCGGTGCTCGTCGCCGCGCCGATGAACGTTGTCCCTGATTGCAAGTATGCCGACACGGTGACGCTCGTCGCGTCGGTCGCATAGTTTGCGATGTCCCAGTGAATGGTATATTCCGTTGGCTGATTGACGGCCGGCGGATACGGGCCGGTGTTCACAATGCTGGACGATGCCTCTTTATAGTATCCATTCGCCGCAAGCGTGATCTCGCCGCCGACTTTGCTCGTAAGCGCCGTGACCGACGTGGTATTCGTGCCGGCCGCGTTCGGGATCACGGTGGGCGAAACCGCCTGTGCGGTGACGTTGAGCGAATAATTCTTATATCCTTCACCTACTAGTTTTATTGGAAACGTCGCTAATGTGCTGATGGTGAATATCACCGACCCCGACTGTCCGGGCGCGAGCGACGCGAGCGCCGGCGCGTTTGCCGCGGACCATGCGATGGTGTTTGTCTTAGAATTAAACGATCCATCGGTTTGCAGTGACGAAAAATCATACATCGTTCCGGCGAGCGCCGCGGAGACGTTCACGCTTTTGAACGTCACGTTGGAATTATTGGTATACGTAAGCCTGTAGTTGAGGCCGTCCCCCGGTTTTGCTATATAGGTTGATGTGTTATTAAGCGCGAGTGAAAGTGAGAGCGGCGAAGGCGTGACGGTGAAGCTTACCGGCGCGCTCGCCGCAGGATAGTTCTGCCCGGAGAACGCCGCACCGATGGTACCGGTGAGTGCATACTGCGCATTTGCCGGACCAACGATGTTGCCAACGATCACGAGCGTGCCGGTGGCGTTCGCGGCGAGCGCGCCGAGATTCCACGTATCATCGCCCGCGTCCGTCGGCGCCGTTGTGCTGCTTGATACAAAACGAAACGCGGGCGGATATTGTATCTGCAGTTGGATACCTTGCAAAATTTCAGCCGTGTCGTTCTGATAGTTGACCGTAATATCAAAATTCTGCCCGCTAAAAATAGCGGAAGGCGCACTATATGAAAGCGAAAGTGCCGACTGCGTTCCGATGGAGAGCGCGGTATTGGTTGCGGGGGTGGTAAACGTCGCGTTGGTGGCGTTGGCGACCTGGTACGTAAGCGTGGCGCTCACCGTCTGCGTCGTTCCCGCTGTTCCGCCACTTCCCGTCGCGACGAGCCAGATGGTAATCGGCGGGTTGATCGTTCCCGAGCTCACCGTGCCGACGTCTTGCGTCGGGGTGGTTCCGCTCGCGAACGCGAGGCTGCTGCTCGGTAACATGATGTTCAATTGCGCGTTTTGGATCACACTTTTTGATTCATTGGAAACAGTGACGACCACCGGGAACGGTTGACCGATCACGATCGAACTGGGATCGGAAAACGAGATCGCGATATTCGGCGCGGGCGCGGGAAGAAATAAATAATAGATAAGTGCCGCGAGTCCAATAGCGACAAAAATGCCGATGGTAAAAAGTATCAGTCCATGACGACGGAAGAACGATGACGGCTCTTTGCCGCCGTTGCCATTGTGGTTCCCGCCTGGCGGCGGCGAACCGGATGGTGGCACATTTTGGGTGCCTTTCGGCGCCGCAGTGTACGAGGTCGGATCTCCCGGCGGAACGTACACATATTTCTTTTGCTTGCTTCCCCAGATCGCGTTCGGATTATAGTCGGGCATCTATTGATAATACCGCATCCTTGTGCGCTTTTGAAGCGGCTGCGCCGTGCGTGCGGCAATAAAATTCCTGCTGGGCGATATAAAAATATGACGGCTTCCGCGCGCCGCACGTGGCGCATTCCGCGCCTGCCGGATCCCATCCCAAGATGGCAAGCGCCGCCGCCCAGGTAAAATTTCCTCCAGTCAACAATTCCCACAACGCCGGTTCCGGCTCCGCGTCCGGCAGGAGCTGACTCAAAAAGTGCAGGTCGCCGAGCGACAGCGCCACCTGCCCGGACTTGAGCGCATCAATAAGCTGAGTCCCCTTCGTCTCTATGAAGCGCACTTTTGCCACGATGCCCGGCTCCAGATGCGGCGCAAGCTTGGATGTGATCTTGCGCGAGCTTTTCGCCTTCGCCATGATCCTGCCGAACCGCTTCGTAAAAAGCGTGTAGCGGCCATCCAGATCACCGAGCGGATCTTTTTTGAGCACGATGGCGTCGGTTACGTATTCTTGCATGGGTTAAGTATAACGCATGCGTTGCTAAAATTTGCATGTATCCGAATACATGCAACGATTTTAGCTTAAACCGCTCCTCCTGTACGAGATACGTGACAAACGGAACACTTTTGGTTATATTTCTTCCCAGGAGAGGAGGTCTTCCATGGATCCGATGTCGAACGGCATCACCGGAGCGATACAAGGTTTTTTTGAGCGGTATGGCGGAAACGTGTATGCGACCATCGCAGTGTCGATTGCAATCTTAGTGATTGCCGTCGCCATCATGGTTTATAACGGCTGCAAGAAAGGATCTAACAACGATACTGTCGGCCGTTTCTAAGTAACATCGCCGTTCGTTCGCATTTCGCGGATGGACGGCATTTTTATATCGATGCGCTCTTCGGTATGTCAGTAATGAAGCTTGTTACCCTATCAAACCGTTTTATGTTTTGGTGAAACTTTTTTATGTGCACCCGACTGGACGATTTTCGAACGATTTTGTGGGTTGATATGGGGAGGTAGCCGCAACCCTTCAATATAAAAAAGGGGGCACCGCCATTGTAGCGATACCCGTGTCTTTGGTCGGTTCTGGGATCGAGCTAGGACTGTAACTCGCTCAATAATCCCCACCGGGACTTCACCTGCTTCAGTAGGGCATCATGCGACACTCCATCCGGCACAAAGATGCCATATGGCGGGTGCATCTGGCCCCTGACGAAAATGTAGGTGTGCCCCTCGCTGCGCGGACTTGCATCCAGGCCAATCTTTGGGAATGGGTTTTCTTTTCTGAAGTCCTCGAAAGTGCCCGAGAAGGCCATCTTTGTGAATATAGCGCCATAGCCTTCCTCCAATTGGCTCGTAAACCGATATACGGAACCCCTCTCGTCCATGTACTCACCTCTGAGAATCTTATAACAAAAACGGAGGAAAACGTCAACGCTACGTATATATTTTGTGCGCCGGGCAGGATTCGAACCTGCGTAGCCCATAGGGCGACAGATTTACAGTCTGTTGCGATTGACCACTCCGCCACCGACGCAATTTATTCCTCCTCCTTATTCTGCCCGCTCATCTCTTTAAAATCAATGGCCGGGCGCTTGTCTTCCTCCGGCTTGATCTTCTGCAGGTGTTTTGCGAGTGCGTTATCGAACTTGAGCACCAACACTTTTGTCCGCCGTAAGAACTTGAGCAGAAAGTTGTTGAACGCCGCATCGATCTTTTCCGGCATCTCGGAACGCGCCCAGCGCTCAAGAAATCCTTTTTCCTCGGAAGGCACTTCTTCTATGCGCGGCAATGCCTGCACCGTCAGGTACAGCACGATGCCGACACAGATCATCAGGATTATGGTAAAGATGAATTCCATTGACGGATGCTACGCCTCAACGCGATAAAATTCGCCGACGGCGATGTTTTCCCCTACCTTCGCGATCACTTCGCCGATCACGTCTTTGATCGTCCGAGACTCGTCTTTGATGTACGGCTGGGCGAGCAATTCTTCCACATCTTTCGGCGCCGCCGCCGCGATGTGCATCGCAAGGTCGTGTGCCAACGCCCTGAACGGCTCCGAGCGGACCACAAAGTCCGTCTCTGCGCCCAAGCGCAGCAACACGCCGATGCGCTCGTTGTGCACGTACGATTCCACGAGTCCCGCGCCCGTCTCGCGATCAGCGCGCTTTTCCACCTTTGCCAAACCCTTCTCATAGATGATCTTGACCGCGGCATCAACGTCGCCGTTCGCCTCGATGAGCGCTTTACGGCAATCCATCACCCCCGCACTCGTCATCTCCCGCAATTTTTGCACGGCTCCCGCCGTGACCGTTGTTTTGGTTTCCATAGTTTTCAATTATACTACATTATTTTCCCCGGCGCTGATCTATTTTTCCGGCGCGGAAGTCGTAACAGCCGCCGCCGCCACGCGTAACTTTATGCCATCTTCGTATGCCTTTCCCACCCGCTCCAAAAACCATTCGATGCTCTTTTTTGCCTTGTCGTTTCCCGGAACGAGATACGCGATCTTGTCCGGATCAGCATCCACGTTCGCGAGCGCGACCACCGGAATCTTTTTGGTGTTCGCTTCGCTGAGCGCCGTGTGATGCAGGATCGGGTCAATAAGGATCACGACATCCGGCTCTTTCGTCATATTCTCAAGGCCGCCCATTAAAATTTCCAAGCGCTTCATTTCCTTTTCCATCTCCAAGCGCTCTTTTTTGGTGTACTTATTGACGAGCGCACCGGAAGCAAGATCGGTGCGTAATTGCTTGAGGTGCTCGATGCGTTTGTTGATAATCTTAAAGTTTGTGATAGCACCACCAACCCAACGAGTGGTGACATACGGGATGTTAAATTTGGTGGCGAGCGCCGTGACACTCGTTTCCGCCGCCGGCTCCGTACCCACGAGCAATACCAATCCGTTATTCCGCACTTTTTCTTTGATGAACGCCGCCGCCACATCCATCATCTCCTCCGTCTTCTGAAGGTTGATGATCTCGATGCCGCCCCGATTGGCCAGCACGAACGACCGCATCTTGGGGTTCGTCTTGCTCTTTTTGCGTCCATAAAAAACGCCCGCATCCATCATTTCGCGGGATCCCTCCGCCGGATATCCCGACGTTTGGTTGTTCTGCATTGATACTACGGTGTCTTCTGGCATAGGAGAAAGTATAACAAATGGGCGAGGATAGTCAAATAAGATGGGCGCCTCTGCTCTGCGCATACTTTTGAAAGGACGGCGTTCCGGTCTGCTAACCGGCCGCCTCGGCTCTCAGCGCCTTCGCGCTTCCGAGACACCTTTCAAAAGTATGCGCAGAGCAGAGGCGCACGATGCTCGTATTTATCTATCCTCGATTATTTATTTTTCTGCGAGCAACGTGAAACGAAGCTCAAATAAAGCTGGCTAAAGAAAAAGCGGCCTATCATTGACAGGCCGCAGAGGGTAATTCGTATTAGGCTTCTGTAGCGAAGATCATTTTCACAAGACCTCCGAGGAAATGTTCTCGCTGGTTAGGCCTCAGCTTTCCCGGAAGTCTGATGATGTGGCTTGTCGAAAAAGCTTCTGGGGCACTAACCACTTGGACTTCCGAATCATTTTCGGCGAAAGTCCTATGGAGTACTCCGGTCATCACCGCTGATGAAGGCAACTGGAAACGCACATCGTCAGAAGAAGATAAGCGCCACCCTGAAAATCCTCTCTGATCGTCTCTCGCGTAGTGGGCCAGATGGAGTTTCGTGATCCTCTTGGGACCGCTTTTAAGGAGTTGTTGTGTGAGGGCGGATATCGCTGCCCGAAGGGTCAACTGATCAACCCGTTCAATCGGGGTGTTGATCTGGAGGGCACTCAACATCTCGATCTCCACTTGCACCTCCCTTGGGATTAGCAAGCGCCTCTCCTGTTCCGCAGTGCAATACACCGCGATGTCCTTGGCGAGCTGGATCAACCCAGTCACGATTTTATGCTTTTCTTCGAGACTTTCGCCGTGACCCGTGATCATGAAATAGTGACCACGGACATGTGGGAGTGCCTCCACGAAGAAAGACTCCAGTTCCTGCCGACCGATTTCCAGGCGAGGCCGGGTGAGCTCTCCTTGAGCGTTAACAGCATGAGAGATACGGGTCTCGAACTCCCTAGTAACAGAGCCGAGTTCAATGCGAAAAACGGTGCCGTCTTTTTTGATTCTCATAGTGAGAACCTCCTACTTGGTGTTATACTATAGCAGGCTGAATTTGTCCAGAGTTGCGGGAGGGAGGGATTTAAGCAAATAAAAAAGATCCGTTGCCGGATCTCTTTTATTACTACGCGGTGAAAGGCACCACGCGAATCGCCACCCGTGATATCCATAGTACTCGGTGCGCTATGGATGTCAAATCCGATGTTCGACGCCAGTGATCTTGCGGACCGGCGGAGAGTCGAACTCCGAACTGTCGGGTGACGATCCGACCGTGATACCTTTTCACCACCGGCCCATTTGCCGCTGGCGAAACCACCGTAGCACAAACCACATTAAAACTATTTAAAATCTTCGGCCTTAGTGGCTTAGGAAGAAGATCACCAGCCCAAGCGCGCAGAACACCGCCGAAACGATCCAAAAGCGCATGGTCACCTGCGACTCGGGCCAGCCGAGCGCCTCGAAGTGATGATGGATCGGCGCGGAACGAAATACTTTTTTGCCGTGCCGCAATTTTTTTGAGATGACCTGGATGATGACGGAAAGCGATTCAATGACGAGGATGATGGTGAAGAACGGCAGGATGAGTGTGGTATTGGTAAGCATCGCCACAACGCCGATCGTGATCCCGAGCGACATGGAGCCGGTGTCCCCCATAAAGAATTTTGCGGGATAGATGTTGAACCACAGAAATGCGAGCAACGCGCCGATGATGACGCCGCTGAACGCCGCAAGGTTATAGCGGTGCAAAACGAACGCCACTGTGGCGAGCGACACGAACGCAAAGAGCGATACGCCGCCAAGAAGACCGTCCAATCCGTCGGTTTCGTTCGCACTGAATGCGCTCGCGAAAATAATAAAGAGGAAGATGGGGATATACCACCAGCCGATGGTGAGGTTCCCAAAAAATGGGATGAACAATATATTCCATCCGAGGCGGAAATAGAACCACCATGCGCCGACGCACGCGATGAGCAGGTAGACGACCGCTTTTTGGCGGACCTTCAATCCCCCGCCGGATGCGCCGCCGAGTTTGCGTACGCCGATCCAGTCGTCGAGCAGTCCGACGAGCGCAGCGATGAGCAGCGCGGCGAGCGGCAGATAGGTTTCCGCGCGATCGACAAAATTAAAATAGTCCCATGCGCCGCCGAAAAGATGGCGCATGACGTCAAAGATGATCGCCAGGCCAATTACCGTTGACCAAATGATAAGCCCTGCGCCCGTCGGCACTCCCTCCTTGCCTTTATGCAGTTCGCTAAAAACGGGAGTATCTCCGCTACCGCGCAGTTGCTTCCCAAATTTATATTTTTTTAAGAATTTGAACCAGAGGGGGGTAACAGCGAGCGCGATGACAAACGATATCGTTGTGAGGATCGTTACGCGCACCGCCTGGCTGAGAAGCATTGATTGCATCATGGTAGTCGTGATCAGTTGATCGGTTATTGGTAATTTGCCTGGAACCAGGAGTATAACGCCGAAGTATCTTTGAATGGAATAGCGGGCGCACCGAGCACGGTGATGAGTATCGGCTGTCCGCCATCATTAAATATTGATAAAAGATTTCCGGCCGCCTGATCGGTGTTCCCCGTCTTGCCGCCGATAAAATTCGGTTCGCCGACGAACGCGTTGATGCTCCGCACGGTGATCGTACGCCCGGAGTTCAGCTCGGTGATCGTCGTTGCGGGCGTGTCGGTGAGCGCGAGGATCCCCGGATAATCACGGTAAACGTGCTGGGCGAGGATCAAAAGATCGTGCGCGCTTGATTCGTTCGCGGCGGAAATGCCGGAAGGATCGGCAAAATACGTATTGGTCATCCCCCACTGTTCCGCGCGTGCATTCATCTCGTTTATGAACTGCGCTTGCCCGAGATAATCCGCCATCGCCTGCGCCGCCACGTTACTTGACGGCATAAGCATCACATGCAGAAGGTCTTCTACGGTGTATGTACCGCCGATGACGAGCGTATGCTCGTTCGGATCCGCGGCGAACATCTGAGGCGTGATCGTGATTCGCGTGCTCGTCGCAAGCTGGTCAAAGATGAGCGACGCGGTCATCAATTTGGTGAGCGACGCGGTGGGCCAACGCGCATCAATGTTCGATCCGGCGAGGATGGCGCCGGTCGAAAGATCGGCCACCATATACGATTCATTGGTGAAGGTTGGCAATGGCGTGCCGGTAGCGCTGGTTTGACCGGAAACGATTGATGACATGCCGGCAACGCCGCCATCCGGCGGTGCAGTGGCGCTGATCGCCGTCTGTGGTAATACGAGTGTCGGCGGTACGCTCAATGCTTGTTGCGCATCCGCGGTCTGCGCCGCTTGACCGCCCGCGCTCGCGACCGACGGCACGCCGGATATGCCGGGATACATCAATCGCGCGAAAAATACGGCGATAATGACGACAAACAAAAAAATAAATGCCTCGGAGCGGCTCATTGCGTTTTCTCCGGTTCCACCGCCGGTTGGTCGAACACTTTTAATAGCTCCTGGAACTTTTCGTAATCCGGCAGGCCTTCCTTTTCTTTTATGCCAAGATGCTTCATAAGATCGAATGTACCGCGATAGAGAAAGCTCGCCGGATGCTCCGGGTCGGGAAATCGCTCCACGAGTCCGCGGATCATCAAACTGCGCAAAATGACAATAGAATTCACGCCGCGCAAATATTCCAGCCGCGCGCGCGAGATCGGCCCAAGATACGCAACGATCGCGAGCGCCTCAAGCGACGCGGGTGTCAGGTCCTCGGAGATCTCCTCTTTCATAAAACTTTCCAGGATGCCGTTGAATTCCGGCTTCGTGGCAAGCTGGATCTTTTCGCGATCGGAAACGAGCTGGAGCCCGCGCGTATCGGTTTCCAAATCGACCGCGAGCTCTTTAATAAGCGTCTCGAGCTCCTCTTTTTCTATCCCCAAAACGGACTGTATTTTTTTATACGATAAGGGTTCCCCGTGGATGAATAGCAATGCTTCCAGTGATGCGCGTCCGTTTTTCATCAAAATTTCATTATTTTTTCTTCACCATTATATCAGAAAAATTATCCATTTGCTCCAAGAGCACGAGCTGTTCGCGCGCAAGGTGAAGGATCGCGAGAAAGACCACGATCATCTCGCTGCGCGACTTTTCACTGGAGAGGTTGTTAAAGTGCATATCCCCTTCTTTCTGAATGCGGCCGAGCACCTCCGTGATCTTTTCCTCGAGAGTCACGATTTTCTCGCGGATCGTTTCCGTTTCGAGGTCGTATGTCTTCATTGTCTCGAATATGCCACCGAGCGCTTCGGCCAACGCCGACGCATATAGATTTTTGCCCGGGTAGAACATCGTCTGCCCCGGAATATTGCCTGTGCCGCGGCCGATAAAGTACGGTCGACTAAACGAGTGGTGGCTCGTAGCCCAAAGCTGGTTAATGAGCTTGATCGCGGGCTTGAGTTGTTGATAAATGTGCAGGCGTGACTCGAGATCTTTGATGTCCGCCTCTTCTTCTTCGGTAAGCGCCAGACCCGGCAATAAATATTTCGATTTTAAAAATATAAGCTTACTTGCGACGGAAACAAAGTCGGCAAGCACGCGGAGGTCGATGCGAAACTTTCGTTCCATATCTTCCGTTGCTGCGGCCCCGCTTCCGGTTTCGCCTGCAATATCCTCCGCCATTCCCTGCTTGAACTTATCCAGATAGCGCAAAAAATCATCCGTGACCTTGGCCAAGCTGACCTCATTGATGTCCATCTTCTCCGCCTCGATAAGCTCCAACAGCTTCTCGAGCGGCCCGCTGAATTCTCCTACGCGTGTTTCATATTCCATAAGATCGATACTCTGATGATAGAAGAAATGCGCTGGAGAATCAATTTTAAATAGTTTTAATGGGCGATATGTATGCTAGTATGGATGCAGAAAGATTTTGACCGTTGGAACGGACAAAAAGCAGAATTGAACAATGCAGCTTCTATACTTTCCTTCAAAGAACGCGAGATTTGGTTTTGTCATCTCGGGTTGAATATTGGGCACGAACAAGATGGAGATGCTAAAAAATTTCTTCGACCCGTGATTATTTTAAAGAAACTTTCGGACGAAATGTTCTTTGGCGTTCCTCTCACGCGCACGCCCAGATTTGGGAAAGAATATTTTACGATAATCAACGATCACGGCGTGGGATTTGCTATGCTCTCGCAGGGACGCGCATTTGACGCCCGACGTCTTAAATATTGTTCGGCGGTTATGGCGGAAGATGCGTTCGAATCGCTCAAGCTTCGCTTTCTTTTGAATATTCTATAAAAACGTTACTGCCGCCCGGTCTGCGCGCCAGACATCTACGGGGCGGGAGAGCAATAGGACTTTTCGGTCCTCATATCAGGATAGTTTTCTTGTAAGTAAAGTCAAATAGAATTTAATGAATTTTTAATAGAAAGAGTTGTCTACAAAAATGGAAAGGCCTCTTCGTAAAACGAAGAGGCCGGGAGGGACATCTGAGAGACTGGGTTTTCTCAGAAGGCGCATTTGCGCTGTGATCCCGAATCAAGAAGAAAAGGGCTACGCTCCGACTATGGTCGGCGCCCTACAATCGCGGTTTCCAGTCGTCCCGCGAAGGACTACGCGCGCTCCTTTTTTGGAGCGAACCCGGGGATTGTTGTAATGCCACAACTCCCCGGGTATTAGAAAAATCAATCTAACTCGGGCATTCGAATCAGACGTCCACTGTGATTCCTTCCCGGCCCGCAGAAACGGCTTGGGGACGACCTACCTGTCCATGCCAACGAGTTGGCATCTCAAACCCGATAGGCGATTTGAAACTATGGACAGTATAGCATATCCACAAATCCTGTCAAGCCCCTGTCAATGCCACATTTCCAGCGTATAATAGACGTACATGGCACAAGCCCTCTATCGCAAATATCGCCCGCAGAAGCTCGACGACGTACTCGGCCAGGAGACGAACGTTGAAATACTAAAGAACGCGGCGAAGGCGGGCCGGCTCGGGCAGGCGTATATTTTTTATGGCGCGCGCGGGACGGGCAAGACGACGACGGCACGGCTGATCGCCAAGTTGCTCAACTGCGAAAAGCGGCGCACTGATCCGGAGTTCGCCAAGCTCGGCGAACCGTGCAACAAATGCCGTGAGTGTCTGGCGATCGATGCGCAGAACTCGTTTGACGTGGTGGAGATCGACGCGGCGTCCAATCGCGGCATCGACGAGATCCGCAACCTCAAGGAGAGCATCCGCACCGCGCCCGCTTCCGCCGAGCACAAGGTCTATATTATAGACGAGGCACACATGCTCACCGGCGCGGCGTTCAACGCCCTGCTAAAAACTTTAGAAGAGCCGCCCAAGCACGCAGTGATCATTTTGGCAACGACCGAGTTTGAAAAACTTCCGGCGACGATCACCTCACGTGCCCAGCGGTTCGTGTTCAAGAAGCTCACCAAAGCGACGATCATTGAAAAACTGACGACGATCGCTGCAAAGGAAAAGATAAAAATCGATGAGTCGGCGATCGAGCTCATCGCCGCGGCAGCGGAAGGAAGCTTCCGTGATGCGGAGTCGCTGCTCGATCAGATCTCGTCGCTCGGGAGTGCGATGAAGGGCATCACGCTCGCCGACGCGGAGCGCGTCACCGGCCGCACGGGGCTCAAGAAAGTACACGAGCTCGCGGCGCTCATCGTCGCGCGCGACGTCAAAGGTGCGCTCGCCAATTTGAACGAGTTGAACGAAGACGGCCACAACCTGGTGCAATTCACCAAAGACCTCATCCACTATTTACGAAAAGTGCTGTCGCTCAAGGTCAATCCATCGCTCAAGTCAGTGATGGAGCGCGACCTCACGCGCGACGAGGTCGCGGGCGCCATCGCGCTCGGCGCGACCGCCGACACCGCCATGCTCGTTAAGTTCATCAAAGCGCTCATCCGCGCATACGCCGAGATGCGCTACTCGCCATTTGCCATCGTCCCGCTCGAAGTAGCCTTGGTTGAACAGCTGGGGTAGACGCGCCGTTTTCCTCGCCATTTAATAAAGATTTAATGTCGGGAACATATAATCCGAACAAGGTTATATGCAAAAGCCATTTCTTTCCCGCTCTGAAAAGATATCTCGCACGATGAAGGCGAGAAAAATTGATAACTTTAAAAATTGGCGCGACAGTCATCGCGTTCGCTACGCACTCATTCCGCACAGCGGCGATCTTGCAGAATATATTGGTGTGGTATTGGGAGATGGAAATATTGAAGCGTGCCCAAGAACGGAACGGCTGATAATTGTGGGCAATAGTAATAACCCAGGGTTCATTCGACGATATGCGCGACTCACTCATCTATTGTTTAATAAGAAGCCCACAACTACAAAGATCAGGAATGTAAATGCTTTCCGAATCAGCTTATATCAAAAATATATTTCAGAACGGCTTGGGATTGCCAGTGGCAATAGAAAAGATACGCCTTATACGCTTCCAAACTGGATAGAAAATAATGACATATTTTCTATAAGATTTCTTCGAGGACTGTTTGAGGCGGAAGGCTCGCTTAGTATTCACTTGCCAACATGCACCTATAATTTTTCGTTTTCAAACCATAATGCGTATTTATTAAATATCGTTGAACATATTTTGCGGCGGCTTGAATTTCATCCAGAAATACGCAATAATGCAATACGGATAAGAAGAAAGGCGGAGGTCAAAAGGCTAAAAAAACTCATCGCCTTTCGCGAATATTAAATTGCCGGATCTGCTAATGGTAGGCATATGGACTCTGAATCCATCAATCTTGGTTCGAATCCAAGTCCGGCAGCAGCACTTGACAGGTGTATTATTTTAATATATTATATATTCAGCTCTCTGGAAATCCGGAGTAGAAGAGCGAAAAGGAATTAAGGCCGCGAACCTTAATTCTGGACCGCGAATCCTGAACTCTTCTAGCGATATTTCGTAGCGGAGGGAATTATGTGGCTTTTCCGTTTGTGGTGGTTCCTCGTGGTGCGGTTCGGAAGTTATTCGGCCCATATCACGATCTATCTTCACGAGTCGCTTCTCGAAGGAGCAAGGCATTCAACGAAAATCTTCAAGAAACGCGACGAAGTCCTCGCCAAAATCGAGGAGTTTGATCGCATTCGTGACACGCACACCATTGCTGTCGTCAATGCGTACAACGAGATCAACAGGCTGACTCCTAAACGCTGGGACCTCGAAGAACGAGCGACGACGATTTGGAACAAGTTTCTCATCGTTTGGGATATGGCCAAGCGTGAAGGAAATCTTCCTGTGGCACCGGATGGTAAGCTGTATGTATCCCCCGACGATTTCCGGCGTGTCGCCTCTCAGTATCAGTAACTGCAATATTCAGGCGGGTAGGTCGAAAGATCTGCCCGCTTCACATTTTTAATACTGTTCGAATATCGTCCAAGACTGCCAGCCTCGATCAATAGCTCGCTCCGCGAGGATAACACCAGTAATCAAATCCCCGCCCTTACGAGGCGGGGTTTTGATTACTCCCAAGGCCACAAGAATCCGAGGGACACGAACCTAACGGCTAATGGTTGTTTCCTTGGCCAAAACCGAAGTTATAACCGTTGGTCAGTCCGGATCCATCACGATTTTCGCCCTTTCTTACCGGACCGAGATGATTCCCAAAGTTATCGTTCTTGGAAACAGTCCCGGATTGTACGGTTACATTCGGCGGATTATTCGTTGTCTGTATCCAGCCGGTCTGCTGAACCTCCCGTATCTGATACGTACCGGGACCGAGGTTTGTGAAGGAATAGTTGCCGCTCCCGTCAGTCACGGTCGTGGTTGCGAAGGATGAATGAAGCTTTGTGAGCGTTATCGTCCATCCTAACAAACCAAGCTCATTGTTATCCTTGCGGCCATTTCCGTTCAGGTCGTTAAACTTCATGCCTGAAATCGTGCCAAGCTTGAAGTTGCCAAAGTTATCCTTCTTTGAAATCTTCCCGGCTGCCAGGACGATAGTGTATGATCCGCCGGAAGGATAGGTCTGCATCCATCCCGGCTGATTCACCTCGCGGATGATATAGGTTCCCGCGGGGAGGCTCGTAAAGCGATAATTGCCATGGCTATCGGTTACGGTCGAAAGTTCGCCCGGATCAAGAATGCCGTTATTGTTCTTGTCGATGTAGATCGTCCAACCGGCAAGCCGATGATTGTCGCCATCTTTAAGCGTTCCATCGCCATCGCGATCCGCGTACTTGGTACCGCGAATTTCACCGAGGAGCTTGTTGTTCGTGTTTGTAACAATACACGTACCAATACCTCCCGCGGTCACGGTTACGGTCGAGCAATCACTGTCGGTCTGCGTCCAACCCTTTGGGGTGTTCACTTCGGTGACGTGATACGTGCCAGGCGTGAGATTTGTGAAGGTCTGGCTATACCCTGTTCCGCTCGCCGTCGTGATAGTGAAGGCCGCGCCTCCGGGGATATCGCTCATAAAGCTGAAGGTACCGTTTCCGCCGATCGTATCTTTCTCGACGGTCAGGCCTCCCGTTGTTGGGCAGGTAACGTTGCGGACAATCACGTACGCGTCAGCACCAAGAGCGGTAAAGCTCGGCACAGCGGTAGAGGTCGCCTGAGTGAGCGCATCCGCGAAGCTGGTTGCGCTCATTTGATAACCATCCAAGCGATAGTCACCCGCGACGCATGTCGCATCGTTCGGCAAAACTTTACTTGAGACATCGATATCGTTCGTGATCTCATTCGTC